>Ga0209483_1000762_pt1 | contig 26297 bp, 34 predicted proteins | sample NGEPerA_FD_184508 | JGI IMG/M metagenome (GOLD analysis project Ga0209483, IMG submission 184508) | Arctic peat soil microbial communities from the Barrow Environmental Observatory site, Barrow, Alaska, USA - NGEE PermafrostL2-A... | ecosystem: Environmental > Terrestrial > Soil > Wetlands >... | reverse complement strand
ATGCCGAGAAACGGTTTGCCGGTCTGGATGAAATCGCGCGCGGCTTGGAGCAGGTGCTGTTTACGCAACGCGTTGATGCAATCGTCGAACGCGCCGACGCCGGGCAAAACCATCGCGCTGGCGTCGCCGATCTCGCGCGGCGTCTGCGCGACGCGCACGTCCGCGCCGACCTTGAGCAGCGCCTTTTGCGCGCTGCGCAGGTTGCCGGAGCCATAGTCGAGCAGGGCGATCACAATCGAATTGGATTAACGAGCAATGGACTGTAACCGCTCATGGTCATGTGCAGACTTCAACATTTCTTGATGCATCAGAACCCTGACATTCTTTGGAAGTCGTTTCACCATGAATTGATTGATTTCCCACCGTTCATCAGCCGTCGCCGCCAACATGAGTGCCTGAAATAACTTTTCAATGTCTGTCATGCCACTCACGGATTGTAATTTTTCAAACATCTTTGCGGCGCGTTCCGGCAATGGCGGCAGAATTTTCGGCTTCCGTTTCACGCAAAGAACATATCAGACCGCTTTCGCAAATTCACGTTCTGTTTTCAAACGCAACTGTCCGCACGCCGCGTCTATGTCGCCGCCTTTTTCGCGGCGCAAGGTGGCGATGACTTTTTGCTTTTCGAGCGCGGCGAGAAATTTTTCACAGACTTCTTCGCTGGGACGTTCCCATGACAAGCCTTCAACTTTGTTGTAAGGAATCAAATTTACTTTGGCAAAAAGTCTTTTGGCGAGCGAAGCCAGCGGTTTGGTTTGTTCAAGCGAATCGTTCACGCCGGCGATTAAAATATATTCCAGCGTGATCATTCGGCCTTTTTCGTGCTGATATTCTTCGCAGGCATTGACAAGCTCCTTAAGCGGATACTTGCGGTTGACCGGCATGATTTTATTGCGCGTCTCGTCCGTCGCGCCGTGCAGGGAAATGGCGAGGCGGAATTGCATCGGCTCGGCGGCGAGCTTGCGGATTTGCGGCGCAAGGCCGCTCGTGGAAATGGTGATTTTCCGCGCGCCGATGCCGCCGCCCCACGGCGCGTTCAGGATTTTCAGCGCTTTCAGCAAATTATCATAATTTGCCAGCGGCTCGCCCATGCCCATGACGACGATGTTGTCCACGGCGCGTGACAAGTGACGGGTGACGGGTGACGGGATTTCGTTTCGTGCCACTTGCCGCTTGTCACCCGTCACTTTTCTTTCCACCGCCAAAATCTGCTCGACGATTTCGTGCGCGCCGAGGTTGCGCTTCCAGCCGTCCAGTCCGCTCGCGCAGAATTTGCAGCCGTAGGCGCAGCCGACCTGCGTGGAAATGCAGAGCGTGTGGCGGTCGCTGGCCTCGCCGTAAAGCGCGGGATTCGCTGGAATCAAAACGCTTTCGATGAACGAGCCGTCGGCCAGTTTCCAGAGAAATTTCTGCGTGGTGTCCTGCGAACCTTGTTTGCGCGCGAGTTCGAGTGTTTGGAGCGAAAAATTTTCGCGCAATTGTTCGCGCAGGCTTTTCGGCAGGTTCGACATCGCGTCCCAGCTTGTTGCGCGGCGGGCGTAAAGCCAGTCGAGCAGTTGGGTGACGCGGAAGGCCGGCTGGTTCCAGTTTTTGAACTGGCTTTCCAGTTCTTCGCGCGTCAATGATTTGATGTCGGCCGGCACGCGCGCAGGTTAAGCGCCGGCGAACGGGAATCCAAGCGGGTTAATTATCGGTTGGTTGTTTCATCGCGTTTTGCATGCGCTGATAGTCAGGCATTTCTGCCGGTGAAATTGATTGAACCCACTCGTAAAATGTTTTTGGCACCTGCCATTTCCAATGTTCAACGTGGCCGTCGGCAAAAGAAAGGTTCGCGCCCCGGTTGTGCCGGCTTGATGGCATGTCCCACCAGACGTTTTGATCAAAAACTCCACCGACGGGCGGATTGCCAAATTCGGCATCCTCCTGCGTGTCCGAATTCTCATCAATTAAAACAAAAAGCTCGCTGGGTGTAGGATGCCGGACTTCCGTGAATTTTGTCCAGGCCGGGATGATTTGATAATAATCTGGATCGCCTTGCGGATAGCCATTGATGGACTGGCTCATGTTGTAACTCCGCCAGCGCGATTGCGGCAAGGGTTGTCCGTCGGGGGTTTCCAAGGTGGACTGGTCCGCCGGGCAATGATAAATGCCCAGCGATGTGTTATAGGGAAACAACAGGCCGTTGACGATGTTCGAAGGGTCAAGTTCCGTGATGGCGCTCTCGTCCGGAAGCCAGGACAAACCTTTAACATTCATGCCAGGAGCGTTAATTATGGCGACGGAATTGTTGGGCACGAAAAAATCATTGTTGTCCACGCCGTAAAGATGCAGGCAAAGTTCAAGCTGCTTCAAATTATTCAGGCAGGCGATGGTTTGCGCGCGGCTTTTGGCGCGGCTCATCGCCGGCAGCAGCAGCGCGGCAAGAATGCCGCTGACCGCGATGACGACCAGCAGTTCAATCAACGTGAACGCCTGCCTGTTTATCCGTATGCGCATGGCTTGGGCAACTTCATTACAATAGCGGAACTGGATAAAATTGCCACTTGGAAACCAGCCCGCAGGAACGTTTTGCGTTTCAGAATACGGCCCTGACTTCTTCACGCTTGCGACAAAACGATTTGCCGCTATCATGTCCACCGGCTGTCGCGGAAAACCAGCCGCAAACAAACACCGCATGAACACAGAACTTTCCAGCTTCGCCGCACGCCTGCGCGAATTGATTTCCCGTCCGCGATCCGCGATTGGCGATTCGCAGTTCAACGGACTCGCGCTCGAATTGTTCGCATTGCAATTTCAAAATAATTTCGCCTACCGAAAAATTTGCGAGGTGCGCAAACTGACGCCGCAAGTTGTCGAACACTGGACGCAAATTTCCGCCGTGCCGTCCGCCGCGTTCAAGGAACTGGAGCTGACCAGCCTCGCTCCGGACGAACGCACGGCGGCTTTCCATTCCAGCGGCACGACGGAGCAGAAGCCCAGCCGGCATTTCCATTCGGCGGAGTCTTTGGAAATTTATGAGGCGTCGTTAAATTCCTGGTTTGGAGAAAATGTTTTATCGAATTTCCGATTTCCGATTTCCGATTTCCAATTGGTTTGCCTCACGCCGCCGCCGTCGCAAACGCCGCATTCGTCGCTCGTCCACATGTTTGAAACCGTCCGGCAAACCCTTGGTGAACCGGAATCCGCCTTCATCGGCAAACTGGCGGCGGACGGATCATGGACTTTGAATTTCGAGGCCGCGTTCGACGCGCTGAACTCGTCACCCGTCACTCGTCACCCGTCACTGCTTCTGGGCACCGCGTTTTCCTTCGTGCATCTGCTGGATTATTTGGCGGAAAAAAATCTGCGTTTCCATTTGTCCGCCGGCTCGCGCGCGATGGAAACCGGCGGCTACAAAAACCGTTCCCGCTCGCTGCCGAAAATGGAACTGCACGCGCTCATCACGGAACGGTTCGGAATTCCGCCGGGAAAAATCATCTGCGAATACGGCATGAGCGAGCTGGGTTCGCAGGCATATTCAGTGGCGAGTGACGAGTGGCAAGTGACAGGCAAAATCGAAACAACTCATCACTCATCACTCGCCACTCATCACTTCAAATTTCCGCCGTGGGCGCGCGTGCAAATCATCTCGCCGGAGACAAATCGCGAAGCGGCTGACGGCGAGACCGGCCTCATCCGCGTTTTTGATCTGGCGAACGTGTTTTCCGTCGCGGCGGTTCAGACGGAAGATTTGGGCGTCCGCCGTGGCGACGGCTTTGAACTGACTGGCCGCGCGCAACAGGCCGCGCCACGCGGCTGTTCCTTGATGAACGCATGAACCTGCCGGATTATTTTTTTGCCGACCTGCCGCCGGAGGCGACATTGTCGCCGGCGATGATCGCGGCGGCGTGCGACACTTTGAAGCGCAACCGGGAAAAATATCTGCGACCGCGTCCGACGGACGCCACCGTGAAAATTCTCTGCGAAGTCGCGGCGGAATGGCTTCAGCCGGAAAACAAATTCCGCCGGCTGGCGCTGGAACTCGGTCCGGCGGAAACCGGATTTACAAAGCCAATTCTGAAAAAAGGCCTGGACGATTTTTTCCGCCGGTTCACGCCGGAAAATTTCCAGTTGCTGCTGGAACAGGAACTCGGCTCCGCGCAACGGCTGGACAGCTTTGTCGCCGATGGCGGAGCGAACTCAAATCACGCCGCCATTGCGGTCGGCCCGCAATTTATCTTCCATGTCGCAGCGGGAAACATTCCCAATCCGGCGCTGATGAGCCTCGCGCTCGGTCTGCTGACGCGCTCGGCGCAGTTTTTGAAGTGCGCGAGCGGCGCGTCGTTTCTGCCGCGATTGTTCGCCCATTCCCTTTACGAGCTGGATCACAAACTCGGCGCGTGCCTGGAAATCGCCGAATGGCGCGGCGGCAAGTCGGATTTGGAAAATGTTCTTTTTTCGGAAGCCGATTGCGTGACGGCGACCGGCAGCGACGAAACGCTGGCGGCGGTTCGCGCGCAGTTGCCCGCAAAAGTCCGTTTTCTCGGCTACGGCCAGCGCGTGAGTTTTGGTTTCGTGGCGCGCGAAGTTTTGCGTGACGAGGAAATTGCCGGAGTTGTTTCCCGCGCGGCGGACGACGTGATTGCGTGGGATCAAAACGGCTGCCTCTCGCCGCACGCGATTTACGTCGAGGAACGCGGCGCGGTGGAGTCGGATAAATTTGCGGCGCTGCTCGCGGCGGAACTGATGCGGCGCGAAGCGACCGAACCGCGCGGAAAAATTTCCCCGGAGGATGCGGCGGCCATCGCATCGCGCCGGACGATTTATGAAACCCTGTCTGCGCATCGCGCCGATTCAAAAATCTGGTCGAGCCGGGATTCCACGGACTGGACGGTGGTGTTTGAGCACGACGTGCGGTTTCAATTTTCGTGCCTGAACCGGTTCATTTATGTCAAGCCGGTGCCGGACGTGGCGGCGGTGATGCCGGGCGTGGATGAGATTCGCGGAAAAGTTTCGACCGTGGGCATCGCCGCGCCGCCGGAAAAAATGAAGGAGCTGGCGCTGCGGTTCGCGCGCTGGGGCGCGACGCGGATTTGCCCGCTCGGCCGGATGCAAAATCCGCCGCTGACGTGGCGGCATGACGGGCGTCCGGCGCTCGGAGATTTGGTGGCGTGGACGGATTGGGAACAAAGTTAAATCGTTGCATCGTTGAATCGCGAATCGTTGCAACGGGCGACGATGTAACGAATCAACAATTCACAAATCACATTTTATGAAAATGGAATTGCGAAAATCATTTCAGTTTGAGGCGGCGCATCTGCTGCCGCGACTGCCGAAGGCGCACAAATGCCGGCGGCTGCACGGCCACAGTTTTTGTGTCGAGATTGTCGTGGCGGGCGAGTGCGATCCGAAGCTCGGCTGGCTGATGGATTACGCGGACATCTCGGCCGCATTCAAGCCGGTCTGGGAAAAGCTCGACCACCGTTATTTGAACGAGGTTTCCGGCCTGGAAAATCCCACGAGCGAGGAAATCGCAGCGTGGGTCTGGAAAAAGTTGAAGCCGAAACTGCCGCTGCTCACAGAAATTGTCGTGGCCGAAACCTGCACGGCACGCGCGGTCTATCGCGGAGAATAAATACAGATGCGGTCAGGGTGTGGTTGGAGCGGTTGAGGCGTTTCATGGGACGCTCACCTCTTGAAGTAAAGTTCCTCCGCGTTCCACGTTGCGCGGTAGGAACTCAACGCCGATGCGCGCACGTTGCCGATGTCCGAGCGGATTGCCGCGTAATACATCGGCGTGACGGTAAAAATCATCGGCTGCTGCTCGGCGAGAATTTCCTGAACTTCGTCGTAATCTTTTTTGCGCTCGGCGTAATCCAAAGTCTGCATCTGCGCGTCCATCAACTGATCCAGCCGCGCCTCCCAATCGGTCGAGGGTGTTTTCTGGCGCGGAAACCATTGATGCGTGTAGCCGCTGGACTTGATGGTGTTCATGCTGTCGGACGGATCGGCGCTCGTGCCGGGCGCAAGTCCCATGAGGACGCATTCGTAATCGTGGGTGTCGTCAATTTTCGTGATGAGCGTGTTGAATTCAACCGGCTGGAAAATGACGTGGATGCCGAGTTTTTTCAAATCGTCCACGATGAGCAGCGCAGCTTTTTCGCGCGCGCCGTTGCCGGTGTTGGTGTTGAAGACAAATTCTATTTTATTTCCGTCGGCGTCCGTCGCAAAATCGTCGCCATTGCGTTTTTCAATTCCAATTTCCTTCAACAGCGCGAGCGCCTTGTCCGGGTCGTGCGGATATTTCTGGATGTCCGGGTTGAACCATTTTTTGTTGCCGGGCGTTTCAAAGCCGTAGGCCGGAATCGCGCGCCCGGAAAAAATGGATTTGATGATGCTCTCGCGGTCAATCGCGTAGGAAATGGCCTGCCGGAATTTTGTGTTGCGGAACCATTTCAATTTTTTCGGGTCAACGAGCGGCTGGCCGGTTTTCGCGTTGACGTTCGTGTTTTCGTTGAACCAGAAAAAGCTCATTTCCAATCCGGTGCCGGGTTCGAGCAATTGAAATTTGCCGCTTGCCGAGGCCGTTTTGAACTGGTCGTATTCATACGGAAACACAAAATCGTCCACGTCGCTCTCGCCGCTCAAAAAACGCAGCGTCATCGCGTTCAAATCCGGCACGACCGTGAAAACGATGTCGTCAAAATACGGCAGACGCTGGCCTTTCTTGTCCACTTCAAGAAAATACGGATTGCGTTCGAGCATTGTGTATTGCGCCGCCTTGTATTCCTTCAAGCGATACGGCCCGCTGCCGACGATTTGCGACGGATCGGAATTGATGCTGTAAGCCGAGGCGAACGTGCCGTCCGCGACGGACTTCGCCAAAATATGTTTCGGCATGATCGGCGCGCCCGCGCCGAACGCGGCCAGAAAAGGCGCGTAAATCTGCGGTGTCACGATCTGGACCGTCAAATCGTCCACCTTCGTCACCGCGAATTCTTTTCCGTCCACGATGAACGGATCGCGCATGACGGTATTAATGTTCGTATTGTAAATGATGTCGTTCCAGGTGAAAACCACGTCGTCCGCCGTGAGCGGCTCGCCATCGCTCCAGCGCAGATTTTTCCGCAGCTTGAAAATCCACGTTTTCCCGTCCGGCGAATTTGTCCAAGACTCCGCCAAGCCCGGCTTGATTCCTTGCGTCGGCACGTCAAAATTCAGCAGCGACCAAAACATGAAGCGCCCGATGTCAATGGACGACGATTCATTCGCCATGATGTAATTGAATGTCTTCGGGTCGCCGATTTCGGAGACAATGAATCTTCCGCCCAAGTTGCCCGGCTCGCAATCCACGACAACCGGCGGTTCCGGCAGCGGATAACTCGCGGCGGATTTTTCCGGCGCCGCCATTTTTTTTCCGCAGCCGGAGAAGCAGAAAATTATCACCGTTAAAATTGCAAAAACCCGAACAAAATTTTTCATGCGCGCCACGTTAACATTTTCTTTCCCGCGCCGAAAGCCCGTTTTGAAACCGGTAGGGCGGCGCTGCCGCGCCGCCCAAATTAGACAAAATAAAAAATGGCGAAGCGGCAGCTCCGCCCTACCTGAAACAAAATCTCGCCCGCGCGTAAATTTTTTGCCACGTTTCCAATGCTATTGCGATGTGGCGATTTATTTTCAAGCGACTGCTGCACATGATTCCGCTGTTGATCGGAGTCTCGCTGCTCACGTTTCTGCTCATGTCGCTCGCGCCCGGCGATTATTTCACCGCGCTCCAGCAAAATCCGCAAATTTCCCCGGAAACAATCGCAAAACTCAAGGCGCAATTCCATCTCGATAAGCCGTGGTATGTCCAATATTTTTTCTGGCTCAAAAGCATTTTGCACGGCGACTTCGGCTACTCGATGGCCTACAAAATTCCCGCCACGTCACTCATCTTCGCGCGATTGTGGAACACATTTCTGCTTTCGTTCTTCGCGATGATTTTTGCGTGGGGCGTCGCCATCCCTCTCGGCATCTGGGCGGCGGTGAAAAAAGATTCATGGGTTGACCGCGCCTGCTCGCTGATTTCATTCGTCGGATTGTCCATCTCGGACATTTTGCTGTCGCTGCTCGCGCTGTGGTTTGCCGCGTCAACCGGCTGGTTTCCCGTCGGCGGCGCGCAAAGTCCCATTCACGATCTGATGTCGCCGCTGCAACAATTCTGGGATTTCGCGCACCACCTGATTTTGCCCGCGCTCGTTCTCGCCGCGTCTGATCTGGCCGGCATCATGCGGCAGATGCGATCCAATCTGCTCGACACGCTGCGCGCCGAATACGTCACCGCCGCCCGCGCGCGCGGCCTCGGCGAAGGCTGGGTCATTTACAAACACGCGCTCCGCAACGCCATCAATCCGCTGCTCACGATTTTCGGCTACTCGCTCGCCGCGCTGTTGAGCGGCGCGTTCATCGTCGAAAACATCATGGCTTGGCCCGGCCTCGGACGCCTGACAATGGAGGCTTTTTTTGCGAAAGATTCCTATCTCGTTGTGGACTGCGTCGTGATGGCGACGGCGCTTTTGGTCATCGGAAATTTCATCGCCGACGTCTTGCTCGCGTGGAGCGACCCACGAATCCGACTGAAATAAAATGGAAACTGCCGCGCCAACTCCGAACGCCGAAGCGCAAATCGCGCTGTCGCCGTGGCAGATTTTCTGGCGGCGATTGAAACGCCGCCGCATCGCGATGATTGGCGGCGCGATTTTGATTTTCCTTTACCTCGTCGCGTTGTTCGCCGGTTTTGTTGCGCCCTATCATTACGAACGCATGGACCGCGACCGTTATTTTCATCCGCCGATCTGGCCGAAACTTTCCGGTTTCCGAATCGTCGTCCCGCGCTACGAACAATTGCCCGGCGATTTTGTTTATCGTGCAGTCGCGGGCGACACACAACCAATCCATTTTTTTGTTCGCGGCGACAAATATAAATTGTTCGGCTTCATTCCGGCTTCGATTCATCTGTTCGGCAGCGACGACAATCATCCGGTTTATCTTTTCGGCACCGACCAATTTGGGCGCGACATTTTTTCACGGCTGCTTTACGGCTCGCAGATTTCACTTTCCATCGGCGTCGTGGGAATTTTTCTGTCGTTCACTTTCGGCCTCATCATCGGCGGTATTTCCGGTTATTTTGCCGGCGCGACGGATACCGTCATCATGCGCTTTTGCGAACTCATCATGTCCATTCCCGCACTGTATCTCATCATTTCGCTGCGCGCGACATTTCCGCCGGGCATGAGTTCGTCCCAGGTTTATGCGATGATCATAATCATTTTGAGCTGCATCGGCTGGGCGAGCATGGCGCGCGTGATTCGCGGAATGGCGCTCTCGCTGCGTGAACAGCAATTCGTCCTCGCGGCGCGCGCGCTTGGGCAATCGAATTTCAAAATCATCGTGCGCCATATTTTGCCGAACACGCTTTCGTATGTCATCGTCGCGGCGACGTTGAGCGTGCCGTATTACATTCTTGGCGAAGTCGTGCTGAGTTTTCTTGGCGTCGGCATCCAGGAACCGCAGGCGAGCTGGGGCAATATGCTCACAGCGGCGGAAGACGTTCAGTATCTGCAAAATTATCCGTGGCTGCTCGCGCCGAGCGCGGCGATTTTCATCACTGTTCTGGCTTTCAACTTTCTCGGCGATGGATTAAGAGACGCGGCGGACACGAAAAGTTAAGGATGAAGTATGAATGATGAATGCAGAAACAAACAACGCGACGAAATGAATTTCATCCTTCATCATTCATACTTCTGCCTTTGATTTAATGAACCTGCTCGAAATCAAAAATCTGAAAATGGACTTCGGCAAAAATGCCGAGGCGTTGCGCGCGATTGACAACGTGTCGTTCACCATCGGCGCGGGCGAAACCGTCTGTCTCGTCGGCGAAAGCGGCTGCGGCAAAACGGTGACCGCACTTTCCATCGCGCGACTCGTGCCGACGCCGCCAGCCAATTATGTCGGCGGAGAAATTTTGTTGAACGGCCGCGACACGTTGAAAATGTCCGCGCGCGAACTGCAACAGATTCGCGGCGGCGTGGTCAGTTACGTTTTCCAAGACCCCGGCGCGTCGCTGAATCCCGTTTTCCGCATCGGCAACCAGATCAAGGAATCGCTCAAGCTGCACAAGCCGGAAAAAGCGAACGACGCCGAAGTCATCCGCCTGCTGAAACTCGTCGGCATTCCCGCGCCGGAATCGCGCATCAAAAATTATCCGTTCGAGATGTCCGGCGGGATGCAGCAGCGCGTGATGATCGCCATGGCGCTGGCAAGCGAACCGAAATTGCTCGTCGCCGACGAGCCGACCACCGCGCTCGACGTGACCATCCAGGCGCAGATTCTGGATTTGTTGAGCGAGCTGAAGCAGCGGCTCGGCATGGCGATTTTGCTCATCACGCACAACCTCGGCATCGTCGGCGACATGGCCGACCGCGTGGCCGTGATGTATGCCGGGCAGATCGTCGAGCTGTCGCCCGCGCGCGAACTCCTGCGCCGCCCGCTGCATCCCTACACCCGCGCGCTGATGAATTCCGTGCCGAAACTGCGCGGCGACGCCGACCGCCTCTCGGCCATTCCCGGCAACGTCCCGCGCATCGGCAATTTCCCGCCCGGCTGCCGGTTCGCCCCGCGCTGCCCGATTGCCAAACCGGAATGTTCCGAAAAAATTCCCGAACTGCTCGAAGTCGAACCCGGACGTTTCGTGAGATGTCCGTTTTGGAAATGAAATTATTTTAACCGCAAAGGCGCAAAGGCGCAGTTGAAAGAAAATCTGAAATCCGTCGCGGTTTTGAATTACAATGGAATGATTTCCAGCCCTTCGACAAATTCAAAATGTTCATCGCGCGCCGCCAGCGGCAGGTTGGCCTGTCGCGCGAGCGCGGCAATCCAAATGTCGTTGTCAGGAATCGGCGTGCCTGCCGCGAGCAATTTCGCCTTGATTTGCGCGTAAAGTTTCGCGGTTTGAAAATCGGGCTGAAGCAGATTGGCCTGCGACAATAGTTCGTTCAACTCGCGCGTGCGGCGCAACTTGTTTTCCGAACGTTCAAGTCCCAGATAAAGTTCGCCGACGGCGATGAGCGGAAGATAAATTTCCTGAATTCCGGCGAACAGTTCCACCGCCGCCGGCTGGCCGCGAAAATAGAGAATCACCGCGCTGGAATCCAGCGCCGCCCGTTCAATTCTCTTCATGCACGCTCTCGCAATTTTCGGAGATGAACGCGGCGATGCGGTCGGCCTCAGCCGCCGGCCAGCAGCCGGCCAGCCGGTCCAGCTTGCCGCGATTGACGCGGCGGACAGGTGCGTGCGAACCGTTGGCGGAATTCCGAACGACCGGATTCCGCTTGCGCGCTGTGGGAATTGTTCTTGTCAATTTCACTTGAGCAACATTACCGTTGAACATGCTTCATGGCAAGTCCAAGCCCTGCACGAACGGCAACCGCGCTGCCCCGCGCTGCCCGATTGCCAGGCCGGAATGTTCCGAAAAAATTCCCGAACTGATCGAAGTCGAACCCGGACGTTTTGTGAGATGCCCATTTTGGAAAAACGTATGACGTCTCATGCAAGGATGCGAACCGCCGCCGGCCGCCGCCGCTCCAAATTCTTCGCCCGCAGTCCCCACTTTGAAAACGCCGTTCCGTTTGCAAAACCCGCCGCTCCCGCATCAAAGCCAGTTCCTCGCCATTTGACAACAACTCCTCGGTCTTTGAAAGCCGCTCCTCCCGGTTGAACTTCCACTGCTCGTTTTCGCCAGCCGCTCCTCGAAATCCGACCGCTTCTCCTCCGGTTTGGCAATGGCTCCTCGTCCGTGAAACGCCATTCCTCCGAATGGCAGGCTGTTCCTCCGTTTTGAACGGCGCTCCTCCCGGCTAAAACCGCCTCCTCCGACTGTAAAAACCGTTCCTCCGACCTGTTTTCAGGTTGCGCCAATTTTGTAACAGGCTGCCCGCAATAGGTTTGTGATAGTCCGGCTAAAAATTCTGAAAACGCCCGCCAAAGTTCGCTCCAGGCTCAAGATTTGGCTCGCCTCCAGCCACAGCTCAATCAGAATGTTCCGAAAAAATTCCCGAACTGCTCGAAGCCGAACCCGGACGTTTTGTGAGATGTCCGTTTTGGAAAACCGAATAGATTTTAACGCAGAGGCGCAAAGGCGCGGAGAATTGACACGACTTCAGAAAATTGCTTCCTTTGATGCTCGGCGAAGAATAAATTGAAATTAACTGCTAATTCTATGAATAAATTAAATGTCGTCACATCAATCTTGGCGCTTGTTATTTTGACCTCCTGTAGCAATGGGGATGAAACAAATCAGGCAACAATGAATGTTCAAGCAGCTAAATCTACCGCTAAAGAAATTCCTTACAAAAGTGAAATCGAAAGAGGATTAACCTTGCAGCTTGATTATATGAATCTTCCGCAAGGTGTAATTGATCCTCACGGATATTATGCTAAAGGAGAATTGGCTTCGGCGGTGCAGTCTCCATTGCTATTTAATGGGAAAGTTCTTACACGAGATTCAGATCAATACATGGAATTTTTATTTGCCGCTCAAAAGGATGGACTACTCACAGTAGAAAAGTTTTCCGATAATAATCAAGATCGTTACAATGTCAAATGGACGCCAAAAGCCCTCACTTTACGCGACGAAAAGTATTCAGATGCTAATTGGCTTCGGATTCAAAGTGGTGTGTGTAAGGTTCAAACTATTGTTAAGGATGTTGAGTATCATAATCTTAATCTTCCGCAGAGCGACGATTTCCGGTTAGTAATGGGAACTTACGAAATCAAGCCCAATGATTTTGGAAAAAGCCAAGGAGACGGTGATGGCATTTTCAAATTTCGTGCATTAATTAAGTTGAATCCATTCAACCAAACTTATTCTTATGTGACTGGAGACTGGGGAAAAATTGATGCGGACGGTTGGCAAACCAAAAACGTTCCTGAATAACTGCGCGTCTCCGCGTCTCCGCAGTAAATTCCGCGTATTCAAGCTCCGCTAGGAGCGAAATCTTTGTAGAAAAATTCCCCGATTGCGAAAAGCTCCGTAGGAGCGGCATCTTCTGAAAATCATTTCGCCGGAATATGCCGCTCCTGACGGAGCTAAAAACATTTTGAATTTCGTTTCTACAAATATGCCGCGCCCACGGCGCTGGACAAAATCCAGTTTTGCCGCATTGACGCCAAACCGCATTGCGCTTAATTTTCCAGCATGAGCACGGTTGCTGAAATCAAGGCGGCGATACCCTCGCTGACGCTCGAAGAGCGCGCGGATGTCGCCCGCTGTTTGAGCGAGTGGCAGGACGATAAAAATCAGCCGCACAGTGAAACGCCGCCGCGCGTCCGTGAAAAACTGGCCGAGGCCGCGCAAGGCCGCTTTCAGCCGGGCGACCGCTCGAACATTTCCAAGATTCTCTCCTCGCTCAAATGAATCCCCGCTGGGATGAAAGCGAGTTTGTCTTCGGCGATTTGCAGACGGTGGCGCAGTTCATTCATCACGATAATCCATTCGCGGCGCGTTTATTTCTGGAAGCTGCTTACGACACGTTTGAATTTCTCGCCCGCAGTCCCGGCGTTGGCCGCCAGCGCGCGGATTTGGGTTTCCCGGAAATTCGTTCGTGGCGCGTCGAGGGTTTTGGCCGTTACCTGATTTTCTACCGCGAATTGCCGGATCGAATTCAAATCTGGCGGGTCTTGCACGGCGCACGCGATTTGCAAAACATCGTCCGACTGTCTGAACCGCATTGACGCCAAACCGCATTGCGCTTAATTTTCCAGCATGAGCACGGTTGCTGAAATCAAGGCTGCGATTGACCAACTCTCGCTGCAAGAGCGTTGCGAGTTGGAGGCGTTGCTGCATCCGTTCGAGGACGACGATTGGGACAAGCAAATGAAACGCGATGCCGCCGCCGGCAAGTTCGGCGCGCTTCATGACGCGGCGGAGGCCGAACATGCCGCCGGCAAAACGATTCCGCTCACCGACATCCTGCGCGAACCGTGATCATCCCCAGCCGAGGAACGTCCGAATTCTGGCGGCGGTATCGCGCGCTGCCCGCCGAAGTGCGGGCGCTGGCGCAAAAGAATTACCGGCTCTGGTCGGCAAACGCTTATCATCCGTCGCTGCATTTCAAATCCATCGGCAAGTCTGATTGGTCGGTGCGCGTGGGCGGACATTATCGCGCGGTCGGAAAATTTTCCGGCGAGACTTTTCTTTGGGAATGGATTTGCTCGCACGAGGAATATAACAAACGGTTTTGATCCGGTTGTTTTGCCGCATTGACGCCAAACCGCATTGCGCTTAATTTTCCAGCATGAGCGCGGTTGCTGAAATCATTTTCCAAGTCACGCCTTGCGCGGAAACCGGCGGTTATGTCGCGCGCTGGGACGCGCCGCGCGACGGCGGCGGCATCACCACGCAGGGAGATTCGTTCGCGGAACTGGACGCGATGATCGCCGATGCGGTCGGCGGTTACTTCGAGCCGAAGCAACGGCCCAAGCGCATCCGCCTGCATTTCTCCCAAGACCCGATTCTCGCCGTCGCGTGAAAATTCCGAGGGATGTCAACGGCGTTGAAGCTGTTCGCGCATTGAAACGTCTCGGCTTCGTCCAGCTTCGCCAGACCGGTTCGCATCTCATTCTTCGCAAAGACAGCCGCACGGTTGTCATTCCGCAGCACAAACCGATTAAACCGGGCACACTGAAAGGAGTCGTCGAACAGGCGGGTTTAACTTTGGAAGAATTCGTGGAAGAGCTTTGATTTTTGCCGCATTGACGCCAAACCGCATTGCGCTTAATTTCCCAGCATGAGCACGGTTGCTGAAATTTTCAGTGCGATTCAAGAGCTTTCGCTGCAAGAGCGTTGCGAGCTGGAGGCATTGCTGCATCCGTTCGAGGACGACGATTGGGACCGGCAAATGAAGCGCGATGCCGAGCCGGGCGGCAAACTTTATAAATTGATGGAAGCGTCGGAGAAGGAAGCCGAGGCCGGCAAATTGGTTGACCTGCCGGTTTGCCACAAAAAATGAAGGCCAAGGCCGACCCGGAATTTTGGCGGCGTTACAATGGTTACAATGAATTGCCCGCGCGGGTTCAGGAACTTGCCCAAAAGAATTACGCGCTCTGGCTGGCCAATCCATTTCATCCCTCGCTGCAATTCAAAGAAATCAACAAAGGACAATGGTCGGCTCGCGTCGGATTGCATTATCGCGCCGCAGGTTATTTTCTCTCGCCGGACATTTTTGTTTGGGATTGGATTGGCACGCACGAGGAATCCAATAAATTTTAACGCGCGCCATGCCATTGCTCGAAGTCAAAAATCTGAAGGTGTATTTTCCCGTGAAGCACGGGCCTTCGCCGCGCCGAAGCGGCTTCGGCCACGCAGGCGGGATGTTCAGCCGCGTCTGCGAATTCGTGAAGACCGGTGGACGACGTGAGCTTCAGCATCGCGCCGGCGAGAGCGGCTGCGGCAAGACGACGCCCGGCCGCGCCTCCGCATTAAATCTGGTTTTATGCGCTTGCCATGCCGGGCGTTTCCCCTATGCTTCACCTTGCCTGAACGCCGCGTGTGCGGATGTTCATTGAGGCTGAGAAAAAACAGTCAACCATCAACCTAACCTTTAACCTCCGTTGCCCCCGGCAGCGTTCGTAAGTTAGGCAATGGAGTCTTCAAGTTTCCCGCCGTCGCGGGAGACGAAAAGCCTCCCGCAGTCCGTCAAACAGCAAAGTTATGCTTACCATGGAAGAAGCCCTGAAGCAGAGCGGCAAGTCGCTCGTGGCCCAGGGCGAAATCGTCAAAGGCACCGTCATCGAAGTCCGTCCCAAGGAAGTCCTCGTGGACATCGGCTACAAAAGTGAAGGCGTCATCCCCACCAATGAATTTCAGGACCCCGCCGCCGTGAAGGTCGGCGACGAGATTGATGTCCTCATCGAGAAGCTCGAAAACAAGGAAGGCACCGTCGTCCTCTCGCACGAGAAGGCGGAGTTCAAGAAAAACTGGGAGCGCATCCTCACGATTTGCAACGAAGGCGGCCGCGTCATCGGCAAGGTGAAATCGGTCGTCAAAGGCGGCCTGGTCGTCAACGTCGGCGTGGAGGCGTTTCTGCCCGCGTCGCAACTGGACGTGGTCACGCCGAAAAATTTGCAGTCGTTCGTCGGCAACAGCTACGAATTCAAGGTCGTCAAAATCAACCAGGACCGCCAGAACATCGTGCTCTCGCGCCGTGAATTGATCGAGGCCGAGCGCAACGAAAAGCGCGGCAAGCTGCTCGCGGAAATGACGCCGGGCGACATCCGCAAGGGCACCGTCAAGAACATCACGGACTTCGGCGCGTTCATTGATTTGAACGGCCTCGACGGTTTGCTGCACATTACGGACATGAGCTGGGGACGGCTCGGACATCCGTCGGAAATTTTGAAGGTCGGCCAGGAAATTGACGTGGTCGTCCTCGACGTGAACAAGGAAAAAGAACGCGTCAGCCTCGGCCTCAAGCAGAAGATGACGAATCCGTGGGACAACATCGAGGCGAAATTTCCCGTCGGCGCGAAGGTCAAAGGCAAGGTCGTCAGCCTCGTGCCCTACGGCGCGTTTGTGCAGCTCGAACCCGGTGTGGAAGGCCTCGTCCACGTCACCGAACTTTCCTGGACCAAACGCATCGCCAAACCGAGCGACGTGCTCAAGCCGGATCAGGAAATTGAAGCGGTCGTTCTCGGCATCAACCGCGACGAGCAGAAAATTTCCCTCGGCATCCGCCAGTTGGAATCGAATCCCTGGGACGGCGCGGCGGCGAAATACACCGCCGGCACGAAAGTCAAAGGCCAGGTTCGCAATCTCACCAGCTACGGCGCGTTCGTCGAACTGGAAGAAGGCATTGACGGCATGATCCACGTTTCCGACATGTCGTGGACGCGCAAGATCAATCATCCAAGCGAAGTCATGAAGAAGGGCGACGTCGTCGAGGCCACCGTGCTCGAAGTGGACCGCCCGAACCAGCGCATCGCGCTCGGCATGAAGCAGCTTGAAATTGATCCGTGGGAAAAAATCGAGACGCTCTACAAGGTCGGCGACCTCGTCACCGGCAAAATCACCAAGCTCGCGAGCTTCGGCGCGTTTGTCGGATTGCAGCACGACATTGACGGGCTCGTCCACATCTCACAGATCAGCGAGGAGCGCGTGGACAAGATCAAGAACGTGCTCAAGGTCGGCCAGGACGTGAGCTCACGCGTCGTCAAAATTGATAAGGGCGAACGCCGCATCGGCCTGTCCATCAAGGCCGCCAGCTACACCGACGAGCAGATCAAGGAAGAACAGAAAATGCTCGACGCGCTCAAGCCCGGCGAAGATCTGGTTGCTTTGCAACACGCCTTCGACGCGCTCGACACCAGCGACAAGCAATAATTCCTTCGCAAAATTCAGACCGGCGGACTGGCAACAGTTCGCCGGTTTTTTATTTGGGAGGGTTGCCGTGTCGGTGACCCAGATCAAATTTTGGGACGGCGGCACGCCGTCCCTCCCAATTTTGATTTATTTCAACAACGACTTGTGCCGGTAATGCAAAATCTTGAACTCCGGCGTATCTTGAATCTCTTCGGCCAGAACAAATTTATTTTCAAACGGCGGGAAAAATGCGTCGCCATTTTCAATCTCGCGCTTCACCAGCGTCAGATATAAATCCGAACAGCGCGGCAAAGCCTGCTCGTAAATCTGCGCGCCGCCGCCGATGAAAATGTCGTTCGGAAATTCTTCCGGATTCAATTTGTCCAGCGAATTGAAAATCAGGATTTCCGTCTCCTGCTTTTCGCCGAGCCTGGTGAAATGAAACTGGTAGGGCCGCTTCAAAAACTTTCCGCCGCGCCATTCGTGATACTGCCCGAAAATTTCCGGGTAGCTTTTGATGAGCCGCTGCGGATGCTTCGTCAGCACCAGGTTCTTGCGGTTCGGCAGCGGACGGCCAAGGCTTTCGAACGTCCGGCGCCCCATCACGATCACGTTGCCCATCGTCATTTTTTTGAACCACTTGAAATCCTCCGGCAGATGCCACGGGATTTTGCCGCCCGCGCCAATCACACGGTTCAGTGACATCGCGGCAATGGCTTTGAAGTGTTTCAATTGTTGGAAGATTTTTACTGCATATGCAGTAATCGCGGTTCAGTTTCTCCGTCCACCAAAATCACAACCGAATCTGAATTAATTTTGAGACATTTCACATTTACGGTTTCATTTTTGATTTTGATGCTTACGGTTTCACCTTCGGCAACAGTTTTGCTATTGATGGTAGCCAATGGATTTGCACTACCAGGAATCAATCCATTAAGTTTTAATCCTAAATCTGATTCAGGATTTTTTTGAACTGGAAGAGGCGGCCAATGGCCGGATTCCATTTGTTGCGCCAAATTTTTGGCATCAACAATTTGTTCCGAGGAAATTTTCAAGGCCAAACTGTTCATTTCAACGCGTCCAACAATATCTCCCGTATTGGCAAGAATTGAGAGCCAGGCATAAGCTTCTATCAAATTCGTCGAGCAACCAATTCCATTTTCCAACGCTTTGGCCATATTATGCCACGCTTCTTTGTTTCCGCTAATCGCAGCTTGGTAAGTCCATTGCAAGCCTTCAACTGGTTTTGCTCGGACTTGTTGTTCCTTTGGAATTCCAACTCGTCCGAAAAGAAGCAGATTGCCAAGCTGATACTTACCTTCAATGGAATTCTGTTTTGCAGCGGTTTCATACCATTTCAAGGCATCGGCAGATTTGAAATTGGCTAAATAAGCGTCGGCAAGTTTGACCTGCGCCGCAGAATCACCTTGTTCGGCCTGAAGTTTGATTTGACCTAAATCACCGAAGCCTTGATTGAGAGTCCCGCGCAATTCAGCGTTTTGCGCGAACAATTCAATTGAGATTGAAAAAAATAAACCAAGCAAAAAATTTGTTTTCATAATTTTTCTAAACCGCAATCGGCGCCTTGATGCCCGGATGCGGATCGTAATTTACCAGTTCAAAATCCTCGAACTTGAAGTCGTCGATTTTTTTCACCGCCGGATTCAATTTCATCTGCGGCAGCGGACGCGGCTCGCGCGAGAGTTGCAGCTTCGCCTGCTCGACGTGGTTCGCGTAAAGGTGTAGGTCGCCGAACGTGTGGACGAAATCGCCCGGCTTCAATCCGCAGACCTGCGCGACCATCAACGTGAGCAGCGCGTAACTGGCGATGTTGAACGGCACGCCGAGAAAAATATCCGCGCTGCGCTGGTAAAGCTGGCAGCTTAATTCGCCGTCGAGCACATAGAACTGGAACAACGCGTGGCATGGTGCGAGCGCCATTTGCCCGATCTCGCCCGGATTCCACGCGCTCACGATGTGCCGCCGGCTGTCGGGATTTTTTTTGATCTGCGCGATCACGTCGTCAATCTGGTTGAGCGCGCGGCCGTCGGCGGTGCGCCAGTCCGTCCATTGCGCGCCATAGACGCGGCCCAGATTTCCGTTCGCGTCCGCCCATTCGTCCCAGATCGTCACGCCGTGCTCGTTGAGCCATTTGACGTTCGTGTCGCCGCGCAAAAACCAGAGCAACTCGTAAATGATGGACTTCGTATGAACCTTCTTCGTGGTGAGCAGCGGAAACGAATCGCGCAACGGACAGCGGATTTGCGCGCCGAAAACGGAAAACGTGCCCGTGCCGGTGCGGTCGGCCTTGAGCTTGCCGTGATCGAGGACGTGCCGGAGCAAATCGAGGTATTGAATCATTGCCGGAAAAATTTAACCACAAACATGAGAAAGGCGCGAAAAGAAATTATTTTCAAACTATCACGCGCACTTCCGAACGATCCAATTCCACAAGCGAATGTTTTTTCAAGGCCTTTTCAATCAACGGCAGATTTCGCGCGAACAACTCTTTCAATTCCCGGATGCCAATGTTGCCCGTGCGAACGAGAACCAGTTTGTAAGGCTCTTGCCGCAGCAAGTGTGAGTAATAAAAATCCGTGTCTTTGGAAATCACCACCAACTTTTCTTTGGCTGACAAAGTGTTGATGACTGTGTCCGTCGTAAGATTTTTTGCCGGAAGCTGACGCGTGTGACGCGCGTCGTGGCCGGCGGCTTGCAACAATCCGCACAAGCCGGGCGGCAGATGCGCGTCCACCAGAAATTTCATGCCAGGACGAGGTGCTGGCTTTTGACCTTGAGCGAGCGCGCCGCAAATTCCAGGCACGCCAGCAAATCCTCGCGTTCGAGGTCGGGAAATTCCGCCAGCACGTCCTCAAACGAATCGCCCGCCGCTAGGTATTCCAGCACCGACTCCACCGGATAACGCAGGCCGCGAATGACCGGCTTGCCGTGGCAGATGCCCGGCTGGATGGTGATGCGCTCCAGTAAAGAATTCATGACTGTAATTTCACGCCAGAACCACGGCAAAGTCAAGCGGGCGAAGGCGATTTTCCGGGACGTGCCGGAGCAAATCGAGGTATTGAATCATCGCGGGAAAAATTTAACCACGAAACACGCGCGGGAAAAAGAAATTTAGCCGGTGAAGAAAATGCAGCCTATTCTGATATTAGGCGGCATGGTCATTTCTTAATTTCAATCCAATCGCTTTCAATATCATAAGGCATCCGTCTGGCCGCATGACGGAAGGACGGAAATGCCTCCACAGTTCTTACGATGGCGCGAGCAGTTCCAACATCAGGGTCGGCAAGAAATTGAAGCCTCCACGGCGACAGATTGGTTGGCACTGGAACTGTGAAACTAGCCGACGCACCGCTATCGAGCATCGCATGCCACCGAAAATAGTCTGAATGATAATATTCCTGGCCTGGCGGATAAACCTCCACGCCTACCCATTCTGTTGCTGCCGGTGTTTCAATGACTGGATGGTAAACATAGACCACTAAGGCACTCAGATTGGTGATTGCGATCCTCGCAAGCCGAGTGCCAGAGCCATCGTTCGTGTAGCCGAGCAGCGTGGTTGAAACATTGTGGCGGTTTAGAGGTTTTAGCGTGGGCTGGGATTTGACCCAAATCAGCAAAGCGACAATGATAAGACCAAGAATTCTCAAAATAATCCTAGTCTTGGGAATATTCATAAGTGCCGCCTAAAAAATAATGGACGCTGCGTATTGCCGCCGACCCAGTGGTTTCATGTGACGACTTTATTTTGCCATCCAGCTTCTGGCAAGCCTTCTTCGCTCCGCAGGAGCATCCGAAAATAGCCCGCAGTTTCAACTGCGGGTCAACGCCACCAAAAAACAAAGCCCCGCTGGGGCTGAAGATTTCGCCTTTGCCAAGCTGGAACGCATCGTTTAATTTGGCGGCATGAGTTCGGTTCAAGATATTGAAACGGCGATTGAACAGTTGGACGACCAATCGCTCGGGCAATTGTCCGGCTGGTTCGAGGATTTTCTGGCGGAGAAATGGGAGAATCGTTTCGCCGCCGACGTGCAGGCCGGCAAACTGGACAAGCTGGGCGAGGCCGCCGACCGCGCGTTCGAGCAGGGCAAGTGCCGTCCGCTATGACGCATTTCACCACGCCGGAATTCTGGCAGCATTTCAATTGCCTGCCAGAAGACATCCAGTGGTTGGCGAAAAAAGATTTTGAACTGCTCAAACAAAATTCCCGGCATCCTTCACTGCGATTGAAAAAGGCCGGCAAATTCTGGACTGCACGCGTGGGCATCCATTATCGGGCTGCCGCCAAGGAACGCGCGGAAGGGCTGAACTGGTTTTGGATCGGCCATCATTCGGAATACGACCGGCTCATTTCTTGATATGCGAATCCTCGCCCTCGATCACGGCAGTAAGCGCATTGGCGTCGCCGTGAGCGACGAAACCAAAACCATCGCGCAGCCGCTGGAATTTATTCTCGCCGAGCCATTCGCGGATTTTCTCGTGCGCCTGAAAAAAATCCTCGCCGAGAAGGAAATCGACCTCATCCTCATCGGCCTGCCGCGCAACATGGACGGCAGTTACGGCCCGGCGGCGCAAAAAGTGGAGACGTTCGCCGGCGTCTTGAAAACCGCCATCACCGTCCCGATCAAAATGTGGGATGAGCGGCTGACGAGTTCGCAGGCGAACAAGATTTTGATCCAGGGCGGCGTGCGCCGTGACAAACGCAAAGAGAAAGTGGACAAAATGGCGGCGGCGATTCTGTTGCAAAGTTATCTGGACGGAATTTAACCACCAAGGCACAAAGTGAAGACAGAATTAACAAAATTATCAGAATTAAACTTCTGCAATTTCTATTTTGTTAATTCTGCATATTCTGTCTTTTTTCCCTTGGTGCCTTTGTATCTTGGTGGTTTATGAATTTGAAATTCAAATTGACCATCGCCTACGACGGCACGGCTTACCAAGGCTGGCAGGTGCAAAAGATCGGCACGGGCGTGCAGGAAAAAATCGAGGCGGCGTTCGGCAAAATGTTTCCGAGCGTGAAGCGCATCCACAGTTCCAGCCGCACGGATACCGGCGTTCACGCACTCGGCATGGTGGCGCACGTGGAAATTCCGCGCGCGGAATTCAAGATGCCCGTCGCCCGCCTCGCGCTCGCGCTCAATGCTTTTTTGCCGGACGACATCCGCGTGCTGTCGGCGGTGCGCGTGCCGGAAAAATTTCATGCGCGCTTTGACGCGAAGGGGAAACAATATCGCTACTTCGTCTGGAATCGCGCGGTGATGAATCCGCTGCTGCAAAACCGCGCGTGGCATTTCCCGATGAAACTGGATTTGGCAAAAATGCGCGCGGCGGCAAAATTATTTTTGGGCAAACACGATTTCAAATCCTTCGCCGGAACCCGCGATTATGAAATGAAATCCAACGTGCGCACGCTCACGCGTTGCGACATAAAAAAATCCGGCGGACAAATCACGTTCATCATCGAAGGCGACGGATTTCTCTACAAAATGTGCCGCGGCGTCGTGGGAACTTTGGTGCAAGTCGGGCAGGGAAAAATCCCGCTGGCGAAAGCGGAAAGTATTTTAGCGAGTCGCGACCGGCGTGTCGCGGGCATGACCGCGCCGGCGCATGGTTTGGTTTTATGGAAGGTTTTTTATTCAACGCAAAGGCGCAAAGGCGCAAAGACGCAGAGCCGAAAAAAAATCCAAAACAAAATCGCCTGACATCTTTTTTCTTTGCATCTTCGCGCCTTTGCGCCTTTGCGCCTTTGCGTTAATATTTTGAAATGAATATCGTGTTGCTTGAACCGGAAATTCCGCCGAACACGGGCAACGTGGCGCGGTTGTGCGCGGCCACGAAATCCGTTTTGCATTTGATCGAGCCGTTCGGTTTCAAGCTGGACGATTCGCAATTAAAACGTGCGGGCATGGATTACTGGCAGCACGTCAAGTGGCATCGCTGGAAACATTGGAGCACGTTCGCGGAAAAACTTCCAGCGGGCGCGCGGCTGTGGTTCATTGAATCCAGCGGCGGAAAAATTTACAGCGAAGTAAAATTTTTGCCGGACGATTTTTTGATTTTCGGTCGCGAGACGGCGGGTTTGCCAAAACAATTGTTAGAACAAAATCACGCGTGTTGGCTGCGCATTCCGATGTTCAATGACAAATCCCGTTCGCTGAACCTGTCCAACTGTGTCGCGCTGGTTCTGTTCGAGGCATTGCGGCAGCAGGGTTTCAGGGGAGAGATTTTATGATGACTCAAAACAACCAGTTGATGGTTGATAATGGCCGCGCCAGCAATCGTTGAATATTAACCAACCATTGAACAGCCAGTCAAAAATGCACCAAGGACAGACAAAACTAAATTCAGAGAATACCTTTTGAGATTTGCCGGCGCATGGAATGAAACATTGTTCAATCCGCCGCCGTCAAAATCATATCGCGGGTGAAATACAAAATCCGCCCGCAGTTCGGGCAGGTCACGAGGTCGGACTGCGACTGGCAACTGACCAGAATCTGCGCCGGCAGTTTCATGTGGCAGCCGCCGCAGGCACTGTGCTCCACGCCCACGACGACGTTCTCGCCTTTGCTTTTGAAAATCCGTTCGTAACGGTTGCGCGTGGATTCGTCCACGGCGTCCGCCGCCTGCGCGCGTCCGCCCTGCACTTCGGCGAGTTCCTTCTTCAAATTTTCCTCGCGCGTGTTCAACTGGCCGATCTGCTCCTCGACAAGTTTTTTCGCGGCGGCGGCCTCGGCCGTCGCGCGGACGACTTCCTTTTGCGCGGTCTCGGCCTGTTCCATCAGGACGATTTCCTTGTCCTCGATTTTGAAAATCATTTCCTTCGCCATTTCGATTTCGTGGGCGAGCGCCTTGTATTCCTCGTTCTTGCGCGTCTGCAACTGCTGGTTGGCGTATTTCTCGATCTGTATTTTCTTGCCCTCGATTTCCAAATCCAGTTGTTTGCGTTCGGATTCGATTTGTTTCACGCGCAATTTCGCGGCTTCCAGCGAGCTTTGCGTGGCGGCTGCCTTGGCGCGCAAGCTTTCGCGTTCCGGCGAAATGTGGGCGAGTTCGTGGGTGACGCGGAGAATTTTCCGGTCGCGATCCTGCAAAATGAGCAGCTTCTCGATGATTTCCTGCATTCGGCTCAAAGGCTAGTCGTCGCGGAAGTTCAAGTCAATGCGCGGACTCAAATTCAATGCTTCGACCACTTGTAACGGATGGTTTCGCAAACTTGGTGAAAGGCGATTTCGGGTTCAGGCGTGAGCAGAGTTAGTTTGTGCGCGATGGCCGTGCCGGCAATGATGCGGTCGGCGGGATCGCCTTGAAAAATTCGCGGCAGCGCATTTTCGGCAATGATCACGCGCCTGGAAACCGGCAGGACTTGCAAATTTTCGGCCAGCGCGCATTCCAGCCAGTCGGAAAATTTCATTCCGAAATCCACCCTGCCTTTGCGGGCAAGCATCGAGGCCTCCAAAAGGCTGATGTCGGAAAGGAAAAAGGAATTGTTCTCGCCCTTCAAGATCGCCAGCACTTTGGCGGGCAGGGTTTCCGGCTCTTTAACGCCGTTGATCCAGGTCGCGGTGTCGAGCAGGACGTTCATTGCGCGGAACGCCATTCACTTTCCGGCAGGACGGAGCCGAGCAATTTTGCCGTCAGCGGTTTTCCGGCACGCGCCGCGCCGAGAAAGGCGCCGGTTTTTTCCGGCGGCAACGCGCGGAAATAAGGCCGCCCGCGATGCGTGACCAGGACCGGCTGCCCGTCGTGAGCCATGCGCTGGTAGCGGCTCTGATGTTTGAACGCGCGCAAGGTTACTGTCTTCATGTGACTCAATATGAGTAACAATTAAAATTTGTCAACTTAAATTCATTTTGCAGTTTCGCGTTTGCCCGCTAACCTGCCGCCATGCGTTTCATCGGCAATGTCATCGAAAAATTGCAGCGGCATCCCAAGCGGATCGTCTTTCCCGAAGGCGACGAACCGCGCATCCTGCAGGCGGCGCGGCAGTTTCAGGCGCTGCGCCTCGGCGCGCCAATCCTGCTCGGCGACCAGGCGAAAGTGCAGGCGCTGGCGAAGGACTTGAACCTTTCGCTGGAAGGCATCCGCATCATCAATCCGGCGACGAGCGAGGAGCTGGAAAATTTTTCAAAACGGTTTCATTCGTTGCGCCGTGAAAAAGGTCTGCGCCCGACCGAGGCGCGCGAGGCGATGCTGCAGCCGAATTATTTCGGCACGATGATGCTCGCGATGCACCAGGCCGACGGCGTGGTCTCCGGCGCGTCGCACATCACGAGCAGCCTGCTGCGCCCGCTGTTCCAGATCATCCGGGTCGCGCCGGACATCCACACGGCGTCAAGCTGCATGGTGATGGAGGTTGAGGACACGCGTATCGGCGAGGGCGGCGTGCTGTTCATGGCCGATTGCGGCGTGATTCCCGACCCGACGGTGGATCAACTTGCGGATATCGCGGTTTCCACGGCGCGGCTCGCGCGGCACATACTGGGCGTGCGTCCGCGCGTGGCGCTCCTTTCATTTTCGACGAAAGGCAGCGCGGGTCATCCGTCCGTCGGCAAGGTCCAGGCCGCGACCGCGCAGGCCAGGCGCAGGGCGGCGAACCTTTTTCTGGAGGCGGATTTCGACGGCGAATTGCAGGTGGACGCCGCGCTCGTTCCCGAAGTCGCCTCGCGCAAGCTGCACGACAGCCAGGTCGCGGGCCGGGCGAACGTGCTGATTTTTCCCGATTTGAATTCCGGCAACATCGCGAGCAAGCTCGTCGGCCTCGTCGCGCGCGCCAGTTCCTACGGCCAGATTTTGCTCGGCCTCAACCGTCCCGCCGCCGACTGCTCGCGCGGGGCCACGGCGCACGACATTCTCGGCGTCGCGGCGATTGTCGCCGTGCAGTCCACCGATTATCAAAAAC
>Ga0209483_1000761_pt1 | contig 26357 bp, 21 predicted proteins | sample NGEPerA_FD_184508 | JGI IMG/M metagenome (GOLD analysis project Ga0209483, IMG submission 184508) | Arctic peat soil microbial communities from the Barrow Environmental Observatory site, Barrow, Alaska, USA - NGEE PermafrostL2-A... | ecosystem: Environmental > Terrestrial > Soil > Wetlands >... | reverse complement strand
ACCGCGCCCCCGCGCATAAATGCAATGCCTGCCACATCAAAAAGGACTGCACCGATTCCGACGATGGTCGTTTATTGGAAAGCCGTTTGGATGCGTGGTTGCAATCGGAGTTGAACCGTTTTCATCGTGGAATTTCGCTGACGTTGTTGCTTCTGGCCGTGCTCATTTTAGCGGCCGAAACGTTTCGGTATCAAACCGCGCGCGATTGGATGGTGCTCGTGGCATTACTGCTGCCCATCGGCGTTGCCGGCTCCAGATATTTTGTTTTCTTCAACGAAGCTAAACAGAAAAAATAAATTCGCGGCGAAACAACTTTTTTACCGCTGTGTCGCGGCCATCTAAAAGCTGATGCACATTAAAAAAATCGCCGACATTGAAATCAAAAAATCGCCGACGTTGGTTTGCGGAAATCTGACCGGGCAGCGACATTAAGCAATTAAAATTATGGCGGACACAATTTTTTGGAGCCGGTTGCAATTTGGATTCACCATCACGTATCACTATTTGTTTCCGCAACTCACGATGGGGCTGGCGTGGTTTCTCGTTTATTTTAAATGGAAACAGCTGCGCACCGGCGAAGAGCGATTTGGAAACGCCGCGCGTTTTTGGGCGCGCATTTTTGGAATTAATTTTGCCGTCGGCGTCGTCACCGGCATTCCGATGGAATTTCAATTCGGCACCAACTGGGCGGCGTTCTCAAAATTTTCTGGCAATGTCATCGGCCAGACACTTGCGATGGAAGGCATGTTCGCTTTTTTTCTGGAAAGTGCGTTGATCGGCGCCGTTGTGTGGGGCGAGAAGCGACTCGGCCCGCGCAATCATTTTCTCGTTACCGTCGGCGTCGCGTTTGGCAGTTGGTTGTCCGCGTATTTTATTTTGGCGACCAACGCGTTCATGCAATATCCCGTCGGTTATTCTACGGCGGCGGACGGTTCGCTGCGGCTGGCAAGTTTCAGTGGCTTTCTGCTGAACCCGTGGGCGACGATTGAGTTTTTGCACAATCAATGTGCCGCGCTCGTCACCGGTTCGTTTGTCGTCACGGCGGTCGGCGCGTTTTACGCGTTGCGCGGCAAATATGCGGAACAGGCGTCACTGTTTTTGAAAACGGGAACGCTCGTCGGTTTGATTTCCGCGGTGCTCGTCGCTTTTCCCACCGGCGATCAACAGGCGAAAATGGTCGCGAAACATCAACCCGTTTCGCTCGCGGCGATGGAAGGACATTTTCACGGCGGCACGAATGTGGAACTCAATTTCATCGGCCAGCCCAATGTTCCTGAAGAGCGCATAGACAATCGCATTTACATGCCGTATGCATTGAGCTTTCTCGCGTTCGGCCATCTTCACGCCAAAGTTCAGGGACTGGATGATTTTCCGAAAGATGAAACTCATTTCACGTCATGGCTGGTTTGGGAACCATTTTTATTCTGCTGATGGTCGCGGCAAATTTTCAACGCTGGTGCGGACGACTGGAAAAATCGCGCGGCTTGCTTTGGGCTTTGATGCTCGCGTTTCCATTTCCCTACATCGCCACGACGGCGGGTTGGATGACGGCAGAACTTGGCCGGCAACCGTGGATTATTTTTCACATTCTGCGAACGGGGCAGGGCGTCAGCGATGTCGTGAGCGGCGGAAATGTTTTGTTCACGTTGATTGGTTTCACCGGACTTTATTTTGTGCTCGGCGTGCTGTTTCTGTTTTTGGTCGCGCGGGAAATTGCGCACGGTCCGCAAAGTATTTCCGCCAATGGAAAAATGGAGGCGTCCCATGATTGAAATCTGGTATGCGATTTTGTCCTTCATGCTCGTCATGTTCGTCGTGCTGGAAGGATTCGATGTTGGTGCGGGACTGTTGCAGCACATCGTTGGCAAAACGGAAGCGGAACGCCGCCTCGTCATCGCGGCCATCGGACCGTTGTGGAGCTGGCACGAAGTCTGGCTCGTCGGTTTCGGCGGAACTTTGATGTTGGCGTTTCCGAACATTCTCGCGTCGGCGTTCGCAGGATTTTACCTCGCATTTTTTCTTCTGCTGTGGTCGCTGATTTTGCGCGGCATTTCCATTGAAGTCGGCGGCCACGTTGCGGAACCAATGTGGCGCACGGCGTGGAATTTTATTTTTGTCGCAGCCAATCTGCTGCTCGCCATTCTCATCGGCGCAGCGTTGGGCAACGTCGTGCGCGGCGTGCCGCTGAATGCGGACGGCAAATTTTCCCTCGCATTTTTCACCAATTTCAGTCCGCATGGAAACGTCGGAATTTTGGATTGGTTCACGGTGTCCGTCGCCGTTTTTATTCTCGTGACCTTCGCGGCGCACGGCGCAAATGCGTTGGTTCTAAAAACCGAAGGGCCGGTGCATGACCGCAGCCTGCGCCTCGCGCGGCAATTGTGGAAAAAAGTTTTGCTGCTTCTGGCCATCATCACTTTTGAAACGTGGCGCGTGCGACCGGAATTATTTTCGGGAATGACGCCTAAACCAATCGCATGGCTTGGCGTGGCCTTTGTCATCGGCGGCGCGATTGCGATTTTCACCGGTTTGCGCGGCAAAGGTGAATTGCGCGCCGTCATCGGCTCCAGTTTGTTCATCGCCGGATTGATGATCGCCGGAGCCGCGAGCGTTTTTCCGATTATGTTGCGCTCAACACTCGCGCCGGAAAATTCTTTGTCCGCTTACCAGAATGCCGCCGCCGGACACGGACTCGTCATCGCGCTCATTTGGTGGCCCATCGCATTTATTTTGGCCGTTGGTTACGCGCTGTTCATTTATCGCTATTACCTCGGCAAAGTGAAAGCCTCTGAAGACACGCAAAGTCCTTATTAATCTCGATCCGATAAACATCATATCGAAAAAATTGCTTGCCCGTTTAACGCTTTCGGTGCAATTTGGGTTCACAAAATTAACCAGGAAAAATTTATGGGACGCATCTACAACAACATCATCGAAACCGTCGGCCGCACGCCGCTCGTCAAACTGAACAAAGTCACCGGCGACGCGGGCGCAACAATTCTTCTCAAGTGCGAATTTTTCAATCCGCTCGGCAGCGTCAAGGATCGCATTGGAATGTCCATGATTGAGGACGCCGAAAAACGCGGCGTGCTCAAGAAAGAGACCGTCATCATCGAGGCCACCAGCGGCAACACCGGCATCGCGCTCGCGTTTGTTGCGGCGGCGAAAGGCTACAAACTGATTTTGACCATGCCTGAAACCGCGTCGCTCGAACGCCGCACGTTGCTGGCGATGCTCGGCGCGAAACTGGTTTTGACGCCCGGCGCCGAAGGCATGAAAGGCGCGATTGCCCGCGCGGAACAAATTGCAAAGGAAACGCCGCACGCGTGGACGGCGCAGCAATTTGACAACCAGGCCAACGTGGACATCCACAAAAAAACCACCGCCGAGGAAATTTGGGCGGACACGGACGGCAAGGTGGACATTTTGGTCGCCGGCGTCGGCACGGGCGGCACGATTACCGGCTGCGTCGAAGTCATCAAGCCGCGCAAGCCGTCGTTCGTGGCGATTGCCGTTGATCCAAAAGATTCGCCGGTCATCGCGCAGACGCTCGCGGGCCAGCCGGTTAAACCCGGCCCGCATAAAATCCAAGGCTTGGGCGCGGGCTTCATCCCGAAAAATTTGCATTTGAAAGATGCGAATGGAAATCCGCTCATCACCGAGTCCATTCAAGTCTCGAACGACGACGCATTTGCGATGGCGCGGCGGCTGGCGAAGGAAGAAGGAATTTTGTGCGGCATCTCAACGGGCGCAAATGTCGTGGCGGCGATTGAAGTTGCGAAGCGTCCTGAAAATAAAGGCAAGCTCATCGTTACGATTGCGCCGTCCACGGGCGAGCGTTATTTGAGCACCGCGCTTGCGGCGGAAGCCCGCGCGGAAGTGGGCGGTTGATTTGTCACCCGGCTTCAAAGGCGCGCAGGTTCAAACGAATTTGCGCGCCTTTTGCTTTTTTCATGCCTGAAAATAATTGTTGCGTTTTGCGGCATTTGCCAGTAGTTAGAGGGCTGTCGAAGGTTCAAGTCTGCGGCGGTTGACGCGCGGACGTTTTCCAAAGTTCACTTTTCCAACAAATTTCGGAAGGGTTTCAGCCTTCGGCCACAACATTGTTATGAGCGAAACGCAAGCAAACGGCGATAAGGCGTCCAATCCCAATTACGGTGCCGGCTATCTCGAAATTTCCGAGAAGGGCTTCGGTTTTCTGCGCACGGCGCAAAACCATTTTCATCCCAAGCCGACGGACATCTTTGTCACGCCCGACACCATCCGCCGCAGTTTTCTGCGCGAGGGCAGTTTTGTCGAAGGAGCAACGCAGCCGCCGCATCGCGGCACCAGCCCGCAGCTCAAATCCGTGGACAAGGTCAACGACATGGCGTTTCAGGATTACACCAAGGCCGTGCGCTTTGAAAACCTGACGAGCATTGATCCGGTGGAAAAATACCAGCTTGAAACCACTTCGGACTTGATTGAAACGCGCGTGATTGACCTCGTCACGCCGATCGGCAAAGGCACGCGCGGCATCATCGTCGCGCCGCCGCGCACGGGCAAAACGACCATCCTCAAGCAGATTTGCAACGCCATCACCACCAACCATCCGGACGTTCATGCGATGGTGCTGCTGATTGACGAGCGACCGGAAGAAGTCACGGATTTCCAGCGCTCGGTGAAGGCCGAAGTCGTCGCGTCCTCGAACGACATGGAACTGGAAACGCACGTCCGCCTGTCACGCTTCATGATTGAGCGCTGCCGCCGAATCGTGGAATCCGGCAAGGATGTTTTTGTGCTGATGGATTCGCTCACGCGCATTGCCCGCGCCTACAACAGCGTTCACGGCGGCAGCGGCCGCACGATGACCGGCGGCGTGGACGCCCGCGCGCTGGAAATTCCGCGCAAGATGTTCGCCTCCGCGCGCAAAATCGAAAATGGCGGCTCGCTCACCATCATCGCCACCGCGCTCGTGGACACCGGTTCGCGCATGGACGAACTTATTTTCCAGGAATTCAAAGGCACCGGCAACATGGAACTGATTTTGGACCGCAAGCTTTCCGACCGTCGTTTGTATCCCGCGCTCGACATTCCGAAGAGCGGCACGCGCAAGGAGGAAAAACTTTTCCCGGCGAAAAATCTCGAAGCCATCCGCAAACTGCGCCGCACAATGGTGGATTTAAATCCCATTGAAGCAATGGAAACGCTCATCGCCGCGCTCAAGAAATTCAAGACCAACGACGAGTTCCTGACCAAAATGGCCGCCGGTTCGTAGTTGATAAACGGGGCGGCGCGGTTAGATTTCGGTCATGAAGTTCGATCTGGAACAATTGGCGCAAAAGCTACACGAAGAACTGCCGCTTTTGCGGCAGAAATTTTCCGTGAAGTCGCTGGCTGTCTTTGGTTCGGTTGCCCGCCGCGCTGCCAGTCCGCACGATCTCGACTTGCTGGTGGATTTTCACGAGCCGCCAAGTCTCTTCGGTTTTGTGGCTTTGGAGAATCATCTGGCCGATTTGTTGGGAGTTAAAATTGATCTCGTGATGCGGGACGCCCTCAAACCTCGGCTGGAAAAAACCATTCTGCAAGAAATGGTTCCGGTGTGAAAACGGAACGTAATCCGGCGGATTATCTGGCGGACATTCTCGACGCTTCGGGAAAAATTTCTAACGTTATCAGCGGTTTGGATTCCGCGCAGTTCGCGGCGGACGAGAAAACTTTTTTTGCCGTCATTCGTGGTTTGGAAATTATTGGTGAAGCCGCCTGGAAAATTCCGCCGTGCGTCCGTGAAAAACACCCGCAGATTCCGTGGCGCGAAATCACTGGGATGCGCGACAAGCTCATCCACGATTACATGGGCGTAAATGTCACCGTCGTCTGGAAAACCGTCACGGAAGATTTGGCCGCCTTGGAAATTCAAATCCACCGGATTTTAAACGAACTTGGTGATTAGGAAAAACCCCTCGCTGCACTCGCGCCCGACTGATCAGGACAAAAATTCCTCGGTGCCTTCCGCTTTTACTTTTGTTAATGTGGCTTCGCCATGCCAAGCGAGGAACATGCCACTCCGCCGGCGTCTCCATCTGTTCCCGACCATGAATTGCTGCGCCTGATCGGGCGTGGCGCTTATGGTGAGGTGTGGCTGGCGCGCAACGCCATCGGCACCCTGCGCGCGGTTAAGATCGTCCACCGCCAGAGTTTTGAGCGTAGCGAGCATTTCGAGCGCGAATTCAAGGGCCTGCTCAAGTTCGAGCCGATCTCCCGCTCCCACGAAGGCCTGGTGCATGTCTTGCAGATCGGCCGTCGCGATGACGCGGGTTATTTTTTCTACGTGATGGAACTGGCCGATGACGTGGGTGTAGCGCAGGCATCTTTGCCTGCGGGTTCTGCGGGCATCCGTGCCCGCAGTTCCCAAGGCGGTGAAGGAACCAGTGTGGAAAGTGCCTGGAAACGGGCGGCGGGGATGCCGCCCGAACCCGCAGCCAAGATGGCTGTGCTACGTTACGCCCCTCGCACCCTCCGCTCCGAACTCCAGGCGCGTGGCGCTTTGCCCGCAGCCGAATGTGTGGCGGTCGGCCTCAAGCTCGCCGCGGCATTGGAGCATCTGCACGCGAACGGACTGGTGCATCGCGACATCAAGCCGTCGAACATTATTTTTGTCAACGGCGAGCCGAAGCTGGCGGACATCGGCCTGGTGACGGCCATTGACGAAGCGCAATCACTGGTTGGCACCGCAGGCTATATTCCGCCGGAAGGGCCGGGAACACCACAAGCCGACCTCTATAGCCTGGGCAAAGTTCTTTACGAAATCACCTTTGGCAAGGATCGCCAGGAATTTCCGCAACTCCCGCCGGATTTGCAGTCGCATCCCGAATACGCCGCGCTGCTTGAGCTTAACGAAATCATCCTCAAAGCCTGCGAAAGCGATCCGCGCCTGCGTTACCAAAGCGCCGAAGCGATAAGTGATGACCTCGAATTGCGTAGCGTTGGCAAATCGGTCAAGCAAAAGCGGACGCGGCAGCGGCGCTGGACAATTGGCAAAAGAGCGGGTTTTGTTGTGAGCGTTTTGGCGGTCGCCGCCGTCGTAATTTCCATTCTGCCGCACCGATCACAACGTTCCGAGCCTTCCAGCGACGGTCCGGAGTCAACGAACCTGGAGGCAAATGCGCTTTGCGACAAGGGCATGTATATTCTCCGGGGTGATGATTTCATTCAGATTGGCGCAGCCTACACGAATTTCCAGCGGGCCATCGCGCTGGACCCGAATTTCGCCCGGCCTTATGTGGGCTTGCTGGAAATTCACGTGCGTGAATCTGCGCCGGGCGTGCCCGACTCCACGACGGAACTTATGCGCGGCATCGCAAAGCACTTGAAGCAACTGGCACCTGACTTGGCTGCGACATACGTTGCGGAAGCCGTCGTCAACTGGAGTGATTTGAACTACCCAGAGTCCGAGCGCTGCATGTTGAAAGCGATCAAGGCCAACCCCAATTATGAACTCTCCCACACGTTTTATAGTTGGCTGCTTTGCTGCTATGGCCGGCCCGAGGAAGCCTATAAGCAGGTGCAAATCTCCCAAACGCTTGCACCATCGAAGGCCGTCATTTACCGCATGTTTGGAAATGTCTATTACGTTGAACGCGATTATACCAACGCCATCTATTGGTTTCAAAAGACTCTCGAATGGGAGCCGCACCACCCATCCGCGTTCCACGGCATTGGCGATTCGCTGAAGGCGATGGGCGATTACACCAACGCCTTGGAATACAGCGAGAAGGCTGACCTTTTCAGCGGAGCCGACGAAGCCTCAACGAAACGAGTATACGAAATGCAGCGCCGCGCGCTGGCCGAAGGAGGAATCCGCGGCTACTGGCAGTTGCACTGGAAGTGGAATGAGAGTTCAACCAATACGGATTATTACTGGAAGGGCGAGATTCAGATTCATTTGGGGAACACCAACGCCGCGCTGGACTGGCTCGAAAAATCCTATGCCACCCGCGAGCGCGGCGACGATTTTGAGACCCCGTTGAACCACCTCCTCTTCGATGACTGCTGGGACAGTCTGCGCAACGACCCGCGTTTCAAGCGCCTGCTCGACGAAATTGGTTACACAAAAGTGATGCCGCCTGAAAAATAGTGACACGTTCTTATGGCGAACGGAGCCGATAAAAGCGTCCGGGCAGATTGGCCGGTTGCGGGTCGCTGAAATAAGACGTGCCGCCAACCAAAATGTTTGTGCCCACTGGGACCCAAACGGGATTGGCCAGGTTTGTGCAGGCTTCCACGACGACGGGGACATTGGTCGCCCAGGAGATGGTGAAGTCGAATTGGTTGGACTGCACGCCAAAGTCCGGGTCTTTGTTCAGAATCAGCGGATCAGGCAAGAACCATTGTGCAATCGGCAGACCAGTATTAGCAGAAAAATTATCCCAGCCAAGCGTGCCTGGCAAATAATAAGCTGTGGCGGAATCAAAATCATCCGCAAATGCAGATGAATCAGTGCCAGGAGCGTTTCCACTAAAATAAACACTGATCAGGTTTCCGCAAAATCCAAACGCCTCATCTCCAATGTTGGTGACGCTGCCGGGAACCGTCACATTGGTCAGGCTTTCGCAATCTGCGAATGCATCGTCTCCGATGCTGGTGACGCTATTGGGAATTATCACGCTTGTCAGGCTGGTGCCAGAAAACGCATCCTCTCCGATGCTTGTGACACTGTCGGGAATCGTTACGTTGGTTAAGCGTGAACCGAAAAACGCATAATTTCCGATCCTGGTGACGGGCAAGCCGGTGATGGCCGGAATGATCAACACGCTATTGGAACCGGAATATCCTATGATGATGATTTTGACACCATCGCTCAAGTATTCAAATCCATCACCGGTTGCGCCAAATTGCGGCGATGCATTTAACATTACGGTGGGAAGATCGCCATACGTTGCGCCCCAGCCCGTGGTGCCGGCTAAATAATAAACGGTCGCGGATTCAAGAAACCAACGGTCAACATTGCCGTCATAACGAAATGAATAGAACACATGCTGACCAATACTAGGAGCGTTGCCGGTGAAAAAGACCATGGTCGGAGCGCAGTTTGCGAACGCCTCGTCTCCGATGCTGGTGACACCATTTCCAATCGTCACGCTCGTCAGGCTGGTGCCAGAAAACGCACCATCTCCGATACGGGTGACACCATTGCCAATCGTCACATTAGTCAGGCTGGAATAGAACGAATAATCATCATTGGCGAATGCATAATCTCCGATGCTGGTGACGCTGTCAGGAATCGTCACGCTGGTCAGACTGTAGCAGTCATCGAACGCCTGATCTCCGATGCTGGTGACGCCATTACCAATCGTCACGTTCGTAACGCTGCCGCAACCCATGAACGCATAGTCTCCCACGCTCATGACGCCATCGGGAATCGTAACACTGCTCAAAACCGCATCTTCGAACGCATATTCTCCGATGTTAGTGACGCTGTTGGGAATCATATAACTTGTGGATGTATTGCCGATCGGATATTGAATAAGTGTGGTCTTGTCCTCTTTGAACAATATTCCATTTAAACTGCTATAAATGGGATTGCCTTCCGTCACGGTGATGTTCGTCAGGCCGTAGCAGTCACCGAACGCAAAATCTCCGATGCTGGTGACGCCGGTGCCAATCGTGACGCTCGTCAGGCCGTAGTAGCAGTCTTCGAATACACCTGCCCCAATAGAGGTGACGCTGTCGGGTATTATTACGCCCGTCAGATTCCAGCAACCCGCGAACGCCTCATCTCCGATGTTGGTGACGCTATCGGGAATCGTCGCACTGGTCATAGCCGTGTCCTCGAACGCAGCCCCTCCGATGCTGGTGACGCTATTGGGGATCGTCACATTCGTTAGGTTGTCACAGTATGCGAACGCACCAGAACCGATAGTAGAGGTGCTGTTTGGAATTGTGTAACTTGTGGCTGCATTGCCCGTTGGATATTGAAAAAGCGTAGTCTGGTTTTTGTCGAACAACACCCCATTGAGGCTGGTGTAGGCCGGGTTGTTGGAATGCACAGTGATCGTCCTCAGGCCGTAGCACCCAAAGAACGCCCCATCACCAATACTGATAACACTGGCGGGAATCGTCACGCTGGTCAGGGGGCTGTTAGCGAACGCATAATCGCCGATGTTGGTGACGCTATTGGGAATCGTCACGCTGGTCAAAGCCGTCTCATAGAACGCATAATCTCCGACGCTGGTGACCGGCAGGCCGTTGATGGTGGCTGGAATACTTACAGCGCCGCCGGAACCGGTGTAGCCGGTGATGGTAATCGCGCCGTTGGTGGTGATGTAAGTGAATTGCGCCTGCACCACGACGGGCAACGCCAGCAGCACCGTCGCCAGCAGGCAAGTTAGAATCAGGCTTCGTCTCATGTTTGCTTTCATATAAAATGTCGAGCAGGTTGCCGCCACAAACTATTCCTCATGTCGGCCGGGTGATTGCATTTTATTTATGTTGTTCAGTTCAATGCGAAACTGCGCGATAAAAGCGCTGGCCTGATACCGGCGGGTTGGTGTCAATGATCTGGACCGTGCCGCTCATATTGGTGACCGTCACCGTGCCGACAGGAGACCATGCCATCAGGTTGGTTGAAGTCTGGATGTCGTATTGCATAAAGCGTCCGCCTTTGAAGGAGAACTGCGGCACGCCATTTGTGCTGCTCGCCAACAAGCGCGGCGGCTCGGTGATAGTCAGGATTTGCTTCGCCGCGACATTCGGAATTTCCTGCACGGTTCCCGAAGGCCATTCGATGCGCACCGTGTCCACATTGGTGGCATCGCCCAACCCGAAGTGGGCGACGAGGGGTTGGATCCACCGGCCAGCGGTCGTGTTGATTTCGCGCAACTGCCAGAAGGTCTTCCCGCCGATGGTTGCATGGACATGCACCTTGGCACCGATGGCGGAGCGGTTAGCAACAGTGCCCACCAGTTTCACTTCGAGCCAGGCATTGCTATTGCCGTTGTTGTGGTAGAGCCAATTGGTCGTCGTGCTGTTGTCGGCGGGCGCTCGCGTCACAAGCAAGTCGAGGAAACCGTCATTGTCATAGTCCGCCCATCCGCACGCATTGCAGTAAATCCCGTCTTTGCCTTCCGCCACGAGAGAGCCGCTCGAAACTTTCGTGAACGTCCCGTCGCCGTTATTGTGAAACAGGGCGTTGGTCGCGTTATAGCCGCACATGAACAGGTCCAGGTAACCGTCGTCGTCGTAGTCGCCCCAGGCGCAGGCGCGATACCCACCGCCGGAAGGCGCTTTCAGCATCGGCCCGGAGGTCACGTTCGTGAAGCTCCCGTTTCCATTGTTGTGATACAGGCGATTGGTCGCCGTCATGCCGGTGACGAAAAGGTCGAGGCGTCCGTCGTTGTCATAGTCGCCCCACGCAAGGCCCCACGGGTTGTCAGACCATGCATTCTGGGCCACTGAATTGGAGTGGATCGCCGTGAAAGTTCCATTCCCGTTGTTGTGGAAGAGAAAATTGTTGCCATTGCCCGGGATCACCACGTCCATGAAACCGTCGTTGTCATAGTCCGCCCAGGCGACGCTCTGGTTGTCTAGTATGTTGTTGATGACGGACGCCGGTCGGCTGAAGGTGCCGTTGCCGTTATTGTGGAAAAGCACTCCGGCCCCATTAATTCCTGGCACGAAGAAATCTACGAAGCCGTCGCTGTCGTAATCCACCGCGGAAGAGGCGTTGAAAAACCCCGTCACGTTGGTAACGCCCACATTGCCGGCGAACGTGAATGTGCCGTCGCCATTGTTGTGATACAGAACGTTTGGCTCCGCTGTGACGCTCGCGATGCCTTGTGAGATAAACAAATCCGGGGAACCATCATTGTCATAATCACCCACAGCCGGGACGATGTGTGAGGCTGAGTCCTGCACAGCGCCGCCTTGCGTGATTCTGGTGAAGGTGCCGTCCCCGTTGTTGCGGTAGTAACGGTTCGTCTGGTCGCCGCCGAGGTTGCAGATAAACAGGTCCAGCAGCCCGCTGCTCCGGAAATCCGCCCACGCAGCCGACGCGAACACGCCCTGGTCGGTCGCGATGGGGCCAGTGATGATCTTGGTGAAGTTGGTTTGGGCATGACCACTGACCAGAGCGGCTAAAAAAATGGCGCCCGCTAGAATGATGTTGTCGTTCTTGGTTTTCATTTTATGGTTTCTTTCTTGTTTCGTGCTGCCTGGTTTTGGATTCGGTTTATGTCTCAACAAGCTATACACGCGACCAGCAGGCCCGGTTTAACATGAAATTTGTTTGTTAGAACTCAACCCCGCGTTTCGTGTATAACTTGTGCAGACCGTTTCATTATCAGCGCCGCCACGTATGCCAGAACAATTGTTCGACCCAATTCCCACCCGGCACAGCCTGCTCAACCGGCTCAAGGACTGGGGCGACCAGACAAGCTGGCAGGACTTTTTTAACACCTACTCGCGCCTGATTTACAACGTCGCGGTCAAGGCCGGGTTGTCGGACACCGAGGCGCAGGAGGTGGTGCAGGAGACCGTGATCGCAGTGGCGCGCAAGATTGGCGAATTCAAAGCGGACCCGGCGCATGGCTCGTTCAGCGCATGGCTGATGCAGTTGACGCGCTGGCGCATTGCGGATCAATTTCGGAAGCGGAACAAAGCAGGACAGGCGTCCCGTCTGTCGGAGGCAGGCGAGACGCCTGCCCTACGTTCCGATGACACTGGCTCCACCGGCCCGATTGAGCGCGTCGCCGACCCGGCGGGCCTGGCGCTCGACGCGGTGTGGCACACGGAATGGGAGAAGCATTTGATGGACACAGCGCTGGAGCGCGTCAAGCAGCAGATCAGCCCGCGGCAATTCCAAATGTTCGATTTGCACGTGCTGCAAAACCAATCCGTGCAAGAAACGGCGAGAACGTTGCAGGTAAGCGTGGCCTCGGTGTATATGGCCAAACACCGGGTCGCCAGATTGGTGAAAAAAGAGGTCAAAAAGCTGGAACGCAGCCAGCCCTGACGGCGATCTCATCATTCCAGACTCGACGTGACGGCCTGCCTTGTGAAATCGTGGTCGGCATGAATTCACGTTCAATTCAAACTGCCGGGTCACTTCATTCGCGTCCGCCGCTGGAGCGGATGTTGCGAATTCATCAGGCGTTGCAGGCCGGCGGTTTTCCCAACGCCAGCAAGCTCGCGCGCGAAGTTGAAGTTTCCACCAAGACCATTCACCGCGACATTGAGTTCATGCGCGACCGGCTCAATCTGCCGATTGAATTTGATGCCAGCCACAATGGTTATTTCTACAACGGCGAAGTCAGCAGCTTTCCGACGATGCAGATCACGGAGGGCGAAATCTTCGCGCTCGTCGTCGCGGAAAAAGCCTTGCAGCAATATCGCGGCACCAGCTTCGAGAAGCCGCTGTTGAGCGCGATCAAAAAAATGGAGCAGGCGCTGCCCGACACCATTTCGCTCAACCTCGCTGACATCGGGCAGACGATTTCCTTCCGCACGCGCGCCGAGCCGATTCTCAATCTGGAAATTTTCGATATGCTTGCGAAGGCCGTCGCGCAGCGCCAGCAGTTGGAATTGCATTATCGCAAGCCCGGCCAGCCGGCAGAAAAACGCCTCGTGGACGCGTATCATTTGGCGAACATCAATGGCGAGTGGTATCTCTTCGCCTACGACCACGCGCGCAAAGACCTCCGCACGTTCGTTCCCGCGCGGATTCAATCCGTAAAACCGACCGGTAAAACTTTTGAGCGCACGCAAAAATTTTCGCTGGAGAAAAGATTGCGCGACAGCTTCGGCGTCCATTCCGGCGAAGGCGAATTTGACGTGGTCATCCGCTTTAATCCACGCGCTGCCGATTACATCCGTGAAAAGAAGTGGCATCCGTCGCAGAAGTTGCGCGATTTGAAAGGCGGCGGCGCGGAATTGAAAATGAAGCTGTCCAGCCTCGCCGAAGTCCAACGCTGGGTCTTGAGCTGGGGCGGCGACGCGAAAGTCTTGAAGCCGAAAGAACTTGTTGAATCGGTGAAGCGCGCGGCGCAGGAAATCTTGAGGTCGTAGGACAGCCGTCGCGGCTGTCTCTGATTTTGGATAAATGGAGACAGGCGGGGACGCCTGTCCTACACAAACTTGCCCGGATTCAAAATGCCGTGCGGATCAAGCGCGGCTTTGACCACGCGATGCAGTTCGCGTGATTCTTCAGAAACCGCCTGCGGCCACCAGCGTTTTTTGGCGAGGCCGATGCCGTGTTCGCCGGTGATCGCGCCGCCGGAGGCAATCACCCAGCGGAACAATTCGTCCAGACATTTTTCGGCGCGCAATTTTGCTCCGGGCAAATTGTAATCCACCATGACGTTCGTGTGAATGTTGCCGTCGCCCGCGTGGCCGAAGCAGGCGACTTGCAACTGGTGTTTTTTTTGCAACGTCGCGGCGAACTTGAAAAGTTCTTCCAGCTTGCCGCGCGGCACCACAATATCCTCATTCAATTTCGCCAGGCCGGTGTCGCGGAGCGCGTAGGAAAATTCGCGGCGGATTTGCCAGATGGCCTCGCATTGTTCGCCGCCAAAACCGCGCTCGACGAACAACGGTTTTTGTTGGCGCACAATTTTTTCCACGGCGGCGATTTCCTGGCGCACGGAATTTTCCTGTCCATCCAGTTCCACAATCAGATGCGCCTTGCAGCCGAGCAGCCGTTTGCTGCCGGTGCGCTTGGCGGCGGCGGCAAGCGTGAATTCATCCGCCAGCTCCGCCGCGCACGGCAAAAAACCGGCGGCAAAAATTGATTGCAACGCGCGGACGGCGGAATTCATTGAGCCAAAGCCAATCGCCAGATTCGCGCGGAAGGGCGGGAGCGGCAGCAGTTTCAACGTCGCTTCGGTGATGACGCCGAGCAAACCTTCCGAGCCGACGAAGAGCCGGTGCAGATCAAAACCAGTTTTATTTTTGTGCGTGCGTCCGCCGAGTTTGACGATGTCGCCGTTGGCCAGAACAACTTCGAGGCCGAGGACGTAATCGCGGGTGACGCCGTATTTCAAGCAGCGCGGGCCGCCGGCGTTGGTGGCGATGTTGCCGCCGAGGGAATTGTTCGCGCGGCTCGCGGGATCGGGCGGATAAAGGCGGTCAAGCTTTTCCACGGCGGCCTGAAAGTCCGCCGTGTTCACGCCCGGCTGGACGACGGCGACAAAATCGGCGGGATTGATCTCCAGGATTTTATTCATCTGCTCCGTCGAGAGCGCGATGCCGCCGCGCACCGGCACACAGCCGCCGACATAGCCGTGGCCCGCGCCGCGTGGCGTGACGGGAATTGTGTGTTTGCTCGCGAACCGCAAAATGGTGGAAACGGATTTGGTGGAGCGGGGCAGGGCGACGGCGTCGGGCTGGTGCGTGGCAAACCATTTGTCGCCGGCATATTTTTCGAGCGTGGCGGGTTCGAGGAAAATTTCGCCGGGCAGGATTTTTTTTAGCTGGCGGAGCTGGCGGAGGAATTTCATTCGGCGGGCGCGGCTAGAAATTCCTTCGCGTCGGCGGCCTCGGTTTCGGGCACTTCAATGCGCAGCAAGGCGGCGGTGGACGTGCCGCCGAGCCAGCCGGCGGCCATTTCGTTGGCGATGAAAGCATGAAAGCCGGCGGCTTCCAGGCGCGCGCGGGCAAGTTCCGCCTCGGCGAGAATAAAGCTGGTGGAGACGGTGACGAGTTTCATTTTGATGGGTGACGAGGCATCATTCTCTTCCTCATCCTCGAATCATCATTTGAAGGCGACGATGAGGATGACGATGAGGAGGATTGCAGGCTCATTTTTATTTGACACTTTCGGGCATGGCTTCGGCGAAGACGAGGACGCCCGCGCCGGTCTGGACGGTGCTTTGCACCTGGGCTTCGATCTGCTGGCCGACATGAGCCTGGCCGTTGTTGACGACGACCATCGTGCCGTCGGGCAGATAGCCGATGCCCTGGCCTTTGTCGCGGCCTTCGCGGACAATTTTGATTTGCACGGATTCGCCGGGAATCAGCGCGGCCTTCATCAGATACGAAACTTCGTGGAGGTTGACGCAGACCACGCCTTGCAGTCCGGCAACCTTGGCGAGGTTGGAATCGTTGGTGAAGAGCTTGGCGTTGAGGTTGCGCGCGAGGCGAACGAGTTTGGCATCCACGCCTTTTTCCTCGGGAAAATCGCCGTCGTGGATGCGGACTTCAATTTTTGTGTTGTGCTGCAGCCGGTTCAGCATTTCAAATCCGCGCCGGCCGCGGGCGCGCTTGATGTCGTCGGCGGAGTCGGCGATCTGCTGCAATTCCAGCAGGACGAAGCGCGGCACGACGACGATTCCTTCGATCAGGCGCGTCTCGATGAGGTCGGCGATGCGGCCGTCAATGATGACGCTGGTGTCGAGCAGCAGCAGGTTGTCCGGCTCGTTTTGGCGCGTGAAGCGGACGTAAGGGATGATGAGCGAGAAATCTTCCTTGTTGCTGCGCATGGCCAGCACGATGCCGATGTAGCCAAAGCCGAGAAACAGGCTAAGGCGGATGAGCTGGTGGGCTTTGTTATCGGCGCCTTCAAACAAACCGGAGTGATCCACGAGCAGCGCGACGAGCGAGCCAAGCAACAGCCCGAACGTGGTGGCGGAAAACGCGCGGAGCGAAAAGCCCTTCAGCATTTCGTCCACGGCGATGAGCAGCCCGCCGAAACCGAAGCCGATGACCATGCCCAACAATCCACCGTGCGGCTCGGTGACATATTCCGTCGCCTGGCTGACGGCGTAGCCGCCCAAAATGCACAGGCCGAGGAATAAAATGCGGATGGGCCAGAGCGGATTCATGGGCGGTTGCGCGGTGATTGGAGCGCGGGGTATTTGTTGGTGCCGGGCGGATCGTGCGACCACAAGATGTGCCACAGGCCGAACCGGTTCAGGTTGCTGCTGACTTCCGAGAGATTTCCGGCCAGCACCTGGACGTTGGTGGCGAGCTGCGGGTTTTGCAGCAACGTGCCGGCCAGTCCCTTGCCGGCCTGCACATCGGCGGCGAACTGCTGGACGGTGACAGTGAGATCCTGGATGTTTTTGGTGGCGGCGGTGAGATTCGCGCCGTTGGTCGCCAGAATGTCCGACGCGGAATTCCCAAGCTGGTTCAATTGAGCGGAGAACAGCACGAGGTTGCTCACGGCCACGTCCACTTGCGCGCCGTTGGTGGTGATGATGCGGTTGATGCCGTTGACGGTGTTGAGCGCCTGCTCGGTGAAGACGCGCAAATTCGTGACGGCGTCGCCGAAATTGACGAGCGTCTGCTCGTTAAGCACGTGCGCCCGCAAATCCGTGACGGATGCGTCCAGTTTTTTGGCCGTGTCGTCCAGGCGCTGGATAAAGCCCGCCGCGCCGCGCGCGACTTCCTGCAGATTGAACGGGTCCTGGCAATCCACGTCGGCGTTGTTGGCCAGCACCGGCTGGGTATTCGCCGTCGGTATCACCGAGACATATTGGTCGCCGAGAAAGCCGGACTGCTCGATGACGAAACGCGCGTCGTGGTAAATGGGAAATTCCTTGTAGATCTGCAAAATGACCGTGACGTTGGTGCCGCTGGGATCGAGCTGAATTTGATACACACTGCCGACCGGCACGCCGGCAAGCAGCACGCCGGACTTGACCTTGAGGCCGCCGATGTTGGCCGCGTGCATCTTCAAAGTATAGGTGCCGCGAAACAGGCTGGTGCCCTTGCTGAACTGGATGAGCAGCGCCGCGAGCAACACCAGCCCGATGAAAACAAACAGGCCGACTTTAGATTCCAATCGCGTTTTTTCCATGATTATAAAACAGTTTCCTTTGCGTCCGCCACGCCGTCAACAAATTGCCGCACGATGGCGTCCGACGACACGAAAAAATCCCCCGGCGTGCCGTGCGCGTATATTTTTTTGTCGTGCAGCAGGAACACGTGATTGCCCACGCGCCGGGCGCTGCGCATGTCGTGCGTCACCACCACCGAGGTGACTTTGAACTGGTCGCGGACGCGGATGATCAGCTGGTCAATGCTGTCCGAAACAATCGGGTCCAGTCCGGTCGTCGGCTCATCGTAAAGCACAAACTGCGGTTCGTAAATGATGGCCCGCGCCAGGCCGACGCGCTTGCGCATGCCGCCGGAAAGCTCCGCCGGCTTTTTCTTTTGCGTGCCCGGCAAATCCACCATGTCGAGCGTCGCGGCCACGCGTCTGGCAATTTCCGCCTCGGTCAGATGTTCGTGCCGCCGCAGGCCGAACGCAACGTTTTCGGCGACGGTCATCGAGTCGAACAGCGCCGCGCCCTGGAACACCATGCCGAATTTCCGTCGCACACGCAGTAACTGGCGTTCGTTCATTCGCGTGATGTTGTCATCGTCCACAAACACGGTGCCCGAATCTGCCTGGAGCAGGCCAATGAGATGTTTCAGCAACACGCTTTTGCCGCCGCCGCTGCGGCCGATGATCACCGCCGATTCACCGCTTTCGATCCGCAAATCCACGCCGTCGAGGATCAATTGCGAGCCGAAGCTTTTTTTCAACTGGCGCACTTCGATCATAACGGCTTGGTGGCACGGGCGTCTCGCCTGTGTGTTTCCGAACAGCCGGATTCGCCGCGCCAGAAACTCGCAGGCGAGACGCCCGCGCCACAATCCGTTGGCGCCGATCCGGCAAACAGGCAATGACTTTTGTAGCGCTTCATGACATCAACACATACAGGCGCTGGAGCAGCAGCGTCAGGAAAAAGTTGGTGATGAGGATGGTGATGGACGAAAACACCACCGCCTCGGTCGTCGCGCGGCCCACGCCTTCTGCGCCCATGCCGCACGACAGGCCCTTGTAACAGCCGATGAGCGCAATGATGCCGCCATAGACGAAGGATTTGACGAGGCCGAACACCACGTCAACGTCATTCATGTATTTCATCATGTCGTAATAAAGATACGTCGGATCAATGCCCAGCAGTTGCGTGCCGACGACATAGCCGGAGAGGATGCCGAGCACGATGGATTCCATCGTCAACAACGGCAGCGCAATGATCGAAGCCAGCAGCCGCGGCACGACGAGATAATCAATCGGATGCGTCGCCAGCGTGCGCAGCGCGTCAATCTGCTCCGTCACGCGCATCGTGCCGATTTCCGCGGCAATCGCCGCGCCGACGCGGCCGGCGACCATCAGCGCCGTGAGCACCGGGCCGAGTTCGTCGCACATCGAGACGCCGACGACCGCGAGCGTGGCGGTGTCCATCTTGACTTTGTGAAATTGAAAATACGTTTGCGCCGTCAACACCATGCCCGTGAACGCGCCGGTGACGAGCACCACCGCCTGTGATTTGGTGCCGATGAAATAAATCTGGTAAAGCAGGTCGCGCCGCGAAGCCTTGAAGGTGAGGCACGACGCGACCGCGTCCCGCGTCATCACGGCGAGGCGTCCCAGTCCCGCCAGCCATTCGCCGATCCCGGTTTGGCCCAGAAAATTCATTGAGCCACAGGTTAACAAACTGGCGGCCAATTTGCCAGCGCGGGAAACAAAATACTATCAGTCCATCGCCGCTGGCCGGCGGTAGAACAAATGTTGGAGCGGATTGGCTTGCGTTTTTTCAGAATGGGAATTTAATCTCATCCATCACCGACACCCGCGAAGTTTTGATAATCGCACACGCAACAAATTCAAAATATGAAACCATCCTTGTTCAATGGCCCGCTTCCCAAAATCGGCATCCGCCCGACGATTGACGGCCGGCTGGGCGGCGTCCGCGAATCGCTCGAAAAACAGACGATGGACATGGCCAAGTCCGCCGCGAAATTGATTTCGTCAAACTTGCGTTATCCAAACGGCCGGCGCATCGAGTGCATCATCGCCGACACTTGCATTGGCGGCGTGGCCGAGGCGTCGGCGTGCGCGGAAAAATTCGCACGCGAAGGCGTCGGCGTGTCGCTCACCGTGACGCCGTGCTGGTGCTACGGCAGCGAGACGATGGACATGAATCCGACGATTCCAAAAGCCGTCTGGGGCTTTAATGGCACGGAACGGCCGGGCGCAGTTTATCTCGCGGCGGTGCTGGCGGGACATTCGCAGAAGGGAATTCCCGCGTTCAGCATCTACGGTCGCGATGTTCAAGATGGCGGCGACAAAACAATTCCCGCTGACGTGACCGAAAAAATTCTCCGCTTCGCCCGCGCCGGTCTTGCCGTCGCGTTGATGCGCGGCAAATCGTATCTCGGCATGGGCGGCGTCTCGATGGGCATCGCCGGCTCGATTGTGGATCAGCCGTTTTTCGAGAGCTACCTCGGCATGAGAGTCGAGACGATTGACATGACGGAATTTCTCCGCCGCATGGACAAGGGAATTTTTGATCAAGCCGAATACAAAAAGGCGCTCAAGTGGACGAAAGAAAATTGCAAGGAAGGCAAGGATTACAACTCGCCAAAAACGATCCGCCCCCGCGCGCAGCTCGACAGCGAATGGGAAAAATCCGTCAAGATGGCGCTCATCGTGCGCGACCTGATGGTCGGAAATCCCAAGCTCGCGGAAATGGGCTTTGGCGAAGAGGCGCAAGGCCACAACGCCATCGCGTCCGGCTTTCAAGGCCAGCGTCAATGGACGGATTACCAGCCGAACGGCGATTTTCTCGAAGCCGTTCTCAACACTTCATTTGATTGGAACGGCATTCGCGCGCCGTATATCGTCGCGACGGAAAACGATTGTCTCAACGGTGCTTCGATGTTGTTCGGTCATTTGCTCACGAACACCGCGCAAATTTTTGCGGACGTGCGGACGTATTGGAGCGCGGATTCGGCGAAGCGCGTTTCCGGCCACACGCTCGAAGGCGAAGCGGCGAATGGAATTTTACATTTGATCAATTCTGGTCCCGCGACTTTGGATGGCACCGGCCAACAAGAATTAAATGGCCAGCCCGCGATGAAACCGTTCTGGGAAATTTCCAAAGAAGAAACCCAGAAGTGCCTCGCTGCGACGACGTGGCATCCGTCCATCACGGAATATTTCCCCGGCGGCGGCTGGTCAACTCGCTTTTTGACGCGCGGCGGAATGCCGGTGACGATGTGCCGTTTGAATCTCATCAAAGGACTCGGCCCCGCGCTGCAAATCGCCGAAGGTTTCACGGTTGATCTGCCGGAAAAAATTCACGACGCGCTCGACCAGCGCACGAATCCGACGTGGCCGACCACCTGGTTCGCGCCAAAGCTCACCGGCCACGGCGCGTTCCGCGATGTTTATTCGGTGATGAACAATTGGGGTGCGAATCACGGCGCGATCAGCTACGGCCACATCGGTGCGGACTTGATTTCGCTCGCGGCGATGCTGCGGATTCCGGTCTACATGCACAACGTCGCGAACGACAAAATTTTCCGTCCGAGTAGTTGGGCGGCATTCGGCACGCAATGCCTGGAAAGCGCCGACTACCGCGCCTGCGCCAACTTTGGCCCGCTCTATGCGTGAACGAACGCAGATTGACGCTTCCAGTTTTCCCGCGCACACTGCCGCGCAAATGCCAACGCCCTTCGACGAAGCATTCAGGCGGGTAAAAGAATTGGTTGCCGATTTCAAAGCCAATGAAACTTACTTTCTTTCGCCGCAATTTTCAGAGATGCAGGCGCGCAAGGACTACATTGACGAATTTTTTATCGCGCTTGGTTGGGATGTAAATCATAAGACGCAGAGAAACCCATACGAGCAGGAAGTCAAAATCGAAAAGAACGAATCCGGTTCGCAACGGCGTGCCGACTACGCTTTTTTTCTCGGCCCGAACTTTCACGATGTCCGGTTCTTCGTCGAAGCCAAAAGACCGCACGGCGAATTCGGCACGCCCGACAATTATTTTCAGACGCTGCGCTACGGCTGGAGCGGCAAAACGCCGTTGGCCATTCTGACCAACTTCGACGAGCTTCACATTCTCGACAGCCGCTTCAAGCCGAACATTGGCGACACATTAAGTCGCGTCGTCAAAAAATTCAGTTACGCCGACTACGCCGATTCCGAAAAGTTCGCGGGAATTTACTGGCTCTTTTCCCGCGAAGCCGTCGCGAACAATTCTCTGGCAAAGCGCGCCGAAGAATTGCCGAAACCGAAAAGCAAAATTTTCCGACGCGAATTGTTCAAGGGCGGCGGTCAAAGTCCCGATGAAGCCTTCCTCATCGAACTGGACGGCTATCGTGAAATGCTCGCCAAGGCGTTCAAGTCAAAAAATCCGAATCTCAACAGCGAGCAACTCACAGAAGTCACGCAACGCACCATTGACCGGCTCGTGTTCATCCGTTTTCTCGAAGACAAACAAATTGAACCGCACCGGCACGTCGAACATTTCGGTGAAAATGGCGGCGGTGCCTGGGAAGATTTTGTCCGCGTTTCGCTCAACCTCGACCGCACTTACAACGGCGTCGTTTTCAAACGGCATGAAATTCTCGACGCGCCCCGTTTTCAGATTGACGAAAAACCATTCCGCATCATTTGCGAGGAACTTTCCGACCCGACTTCGCCTTACAATTTTGCCACCATTCCGATTCATATTCTTGGCAGCATTTACGAAGGTTTCCTTGGCAAAATCATTACTGACAGCGCGCGAGTCGTTGAAAAGCCGGAAGTCCGCAAGGCCGGTGGCGTTTATTACACGCCTGAATACATCGTCCGTTACATCGTCGCCAACACCGTCGGCAAAGTGATTGAGGGTATGACGCCCGTGGAAATTGCCGAAATGCACTTCGCCGACATTGCCTGCGGCAGCGGTTCGTTTCTGCTGGAAGTTTTTGATTCGTTGCTGCGCTATCACGCGAAGTATTACAACGAAAATCCCGGCAAGGCAAAAAAAGGCGACTGCATCCAGCGGGACGGCGGACTTCACCTCTCGTTAAAAAAGAAACAGGAAATTTTACGCAACAACATTTATGGCGTGGACATTGACCGGCAAGCCGTCGAAGTCGCACAGCTTTCGCTCTACTTGAAATTGCTTGAAGATGAAACCCTTGGTTCGGCATACGCCTTTCAAAATGAATTCCACTATACACTTCTGCCATCGCTGACAGAAAATATCGTCTGCGGCAACTCGCTCATCGGCCCGGACATTTTGGACGACGGCAAATTCAGCGCGGAAGAAGAAAAGAAATTGAACCCGCTGGATTTCGCGCAGCGCTTTCCAAAAATCTTCCGACGTAAAATTTCCAGTGGCGAATTGCGCGAAGCATCTCCGGGTGAAGTGGAACATAACGTGCCCGGCGGAATGCCATTGCACGGCAGTTATGGCAAAGCGAGTTACTGGAAAAAGAAAGGTGAGAAGCCTGCGGTGCTGCCGGAAATGGAATACGAGGGCGGATTCGATGCGATTGTCGGCAATCCGCCTTATGGCGCGGAACTCAATGCGAAAGAAAGAAATTATTTGCAGAAACATTTTAGCATCCGCATAACCGATACGGCTGCACTGTTCGTTCTCCAACAAATTCGACTGTTAAGATCAAATGGATTTGGGGGATACATAGTTCCAAAACCTTTAATTTATGCGTCAAATTGGAAAGAAATCCGCAAAATAATAATGCCGGTTTTGTTGGAAGTTTGCGATTGCTCAAAAGTTTGGAAAGAAGTGAAATTGGAACAGGTCATCTATCGGTTGCAGAACAATTCAAAGCAGAAGACTTACAAATCTTCTGTCAGAAAAAAGGAATCCATCGAAAGCCTTGGCGAGATTGAAAAGCAACTCTGCGATCATTTTGAATTTATTTTGAGCAATGTGTCGCCTGCTGAAGTCGCACTTGCCTTGAAATTGAAAAGCTCTGGAAAGTATTTTCCTGAAATTATCCAAAACCATCGTGGCGCGATGTTGCAAGACAAAGTGCATCCGACAAATGGCGAATTGAGAGCCATTGGCGGAAAACAAATCGCGCGTTACGGATTGGCAAGAACTTCAAAAGGTTGCATTCGCAAACAAGCCGTCACGGACGAAAATGCGTTTGTCGGACACAACGGCGTGCTGGTTCAGAATATCGTCGCGCACATTCTTAATCCGACAGATCACATTCAAATTATTGCGACGTTGCTGCCAACAACTTTGCGGAAAGAAGCAATTATTTTGGACACTGTGAATCAGCTTTCAGTCAAAGCTCCGTGGTCTGCGGCATTTGTCGCGGCGTTACTAAACTCCCAACTGGTTAATTGGTTCGTCTATCGTTTTATTTTCGCGCGGGCGATTCGCACCATGCACTTTGATTCGCCAGTCACCGACAGAATTCCATTGCCAACAATTGATATTGGCAAATCAAAAGACAAGGTGCTTCACGACAAATTGGTTTCACTTGTTGAAAAAATGCTTGAGGCCAAAAAGCAATTGTCCGCCGCCAAAACCGACGGCGACCAGGATTTTTACAAAAACAAATGCGCCACGCTCGACCGCCAGATTGACACGCTGGTCTATGAACTTTACGAATTGAGCGCGCCGGAAATTGAAATCGTGGAAGGCGCGCAGGAAAATCAGAAATCGAAAATGCTTGGACAGCCTTTGTCCGACCAGCCACGCTAAATTTGAGCGAATGAAATATCCAGAGAACATTCATCCGCCCGTGACGGAGTTTGAACGCAAGACGGGGAGTTGCCCGCTGATCCTGGCCACGCTGATGCTCGACCAGTTGAAAAATTATTTCTGGGCCGAGCTGGCGGAAGATTTGGCGGACGAACTGGCGCAAAAGGCCGAAATTGTCTTCGCAGGCAATCCGCGTTGGCGGAAAAAATTTCAAGGCCGTCGCGGACACGACTGGCTGGAAATGTTCATGCGGCACTGGCTGGCGGCGGAGTTGTTCAAACGCAAGTCGCCGCTGTTCCGCGAATTGCCGGATGATTTCAAAATCGGGAAACCGCTGCCAGACATTTCGCTGCCGCGCCAATTGGAAAAATCGTCAAGTAAAAAAAATCGCAAAAAATCCGTCAAATCACTCCCTTTGAAACATTATGTTCACGGTTACGAATTGCTGGCAGCATAAAGTTTGGCCGTAATTGTCCGCCGCCAAAACCGATGGCGATAAGGATTTTTACAAAAACAAATGCGCCACGCTCGACCGCCAGATTGACGCGCTGGTCTATGAACTTTACGGCCTGACCACCGCCGAAATCAAACTCGTCGGCGGACACGCGCAATGATAAATTGTGATTTCAAATTAAAAACGCGGGGATTCGCCCTTGAAAACATTGCACAAATACATCACCGGCCAGGTGCTTGCCGCGCTGCTGCTCACGGTCGCGGTCTTTGCGTTTGTCATTCTGCTGCTCAACGTCCTGAAGGACTTGCTGCTGCTGTTCGGCAGCCATGCGCCGCTGTGGCTGGTGGCCAAGGCGGTCGGGCTGCTGCTGCCGTTCGCGTGCGTCTATGCGCTGCCGATGGGTTTCATCACGGCGACGCTGCTGGTCTTTGGCCGGTTCAGCGCCGACCAGGAACTGACGGCCATGCGCGCCAGCGGCGTGAGCCTGCTTTCGCTCATCACGCCGGTTTTGCTCTTGAGTCTGTTCTGCTGCGGCTTGAGCGCGTGGTTCAACCTGGAGATCGGCCCGCAGTCGCGCGTGGCGTTCGTCAAACTGCGCTACGATTTGCTGCATGAACTGGCCAACGCGCAAATTCCCGAGGGCCAGATGGTGAATGATTTCCCCGGCTACTTGTTTTACGTCGGAAAAAATAATGACGGCCAGCTTGAGGACGTGAACATCTACCGGTTGCAAAATGAAACCAACTGGGACGTGCTGATCCACGCCGCGCACGGCCGGCTCACCACCGACCGCGCGATGAACCAACTGATGGTGGATCTTTTTGACGCGCGCGTCCTCAGGCCCAACACGCAGGGGATTGACGCGGCCAACGAACTGCGGCTGATTTTCAGCCGGACCAATGTCACGAGCCACACCAGCGAACCGAAGATCAGCGACATGACGTTCGGCCAGTTGAAACAGAAACTGCGCCAGTTGAAGCAGTCGAAACTTTCCCCGGCCGACGTCAGTTCGCCAGCGGCGCTGGATGGTTTGCAGCGGATGAACCTGGCGGCGGAAACGAATGCTTCGCCGGCGGAAATCAGCGCGCTTTTGCAAGAGGCGGAAAAAACCCGGGGCCAGCAGATCGAACGGGTGCGCGTAGCGATGCACCGGGAAATCGCCTTTTCGTTCGCGTGCTTCGGTTTCACGCTGGTCGGCATTCCGCTCGGCATCCGCGTCCACCGGCGCGAGACGAACATCGGCATCGCGCTGGCGCTGGCGCTGGTGGTGGTGTATTACGGTTTCACGATGCTCGGCGAGTCGCTCGCGTCGCGGCCGGAACTTTATCCGCACCTGATCTTCTGGGTGCCGAATTTTATTTTCCAAATCGTCGGCGCGGTGCTGCTGTGGCGGGCGAACCGGGGAATTTGAAATG
>Ga0209483_1000760_pt1 | contig 26372 bp, 31 predicted proteins | sample NGEPerA_FD_184508 | JGI IMG/M metagenome (GOLD analysis project Ga0209483, IMG submission 184508) | Arctic peat soil microbial communities from the Barrow Environmental Observatory site, Barrow, Alaska, USA - NGEE PermafrostL2-A... | ecosystem: Environmental > Terrestrial > Soil > Wetlands >... | reverse complement strand
GAAGGGAACCCCGCTTGTACTGGTTCAAATAGCTGTAAGGTGGGTAATGAACCCCATTCGAGTTTGATTAGGTCTAAGGTCTTTATCATGGTTTCCTCTTAATGGTGTATACGATTGTATACCTATACCAAGAGAATCCAAAGAGGGTCAAGTTATAACGAGATCAGATTTTAGAAACTGACGAAATTTCAGGTGAATTTAGGAATTTTGTGCGCGTAAAAGTTTAAAATCGAACCAAATTGTTTAAAGAAAATAATGAGGGGGCCGAAATGACTATTGAAGAACGCTTAGAAGTTGTGGAAAAAGAATTAAATAGAACAAAACGCCACAACCGTTATCTGCTGTGCGTTGTCCTAGTATTTATCGGTATTGGTATTATCGGTGCATCACCATCAAACTGGAAATCAATTGATGACTTACCGCGCGTCCCTGACACAGACACAGACGGAAATGTTATAAAAGCAAATGGATTTAGTATTGAAGATGAGAATGGCAAAATACGCGCCTCGCTAAGAATGGATCGGGGTGAACCTGAGTTGGTCCTGTTTGATGTAAAAGGAAAAACACGTATTTGTTTGAGCATGATCAGCAAATATGGACCAAACGAGGGACCGTTTTTAGAAATGTTAGATAAGAATCGGGTTACACGCCTCGACTTGGACATGATCGAAGGGTCGGGGGAAGATAAACCTGGGTTGGCATTATTGGATAAGAGCGGGAAAACTATTTGGTCCGAACCATGAAGATATTTTTCAATTTCCTTATCGACATTTCAAGACTCTACCAATGGTCGGGACTGCATTTTTTCAGCGGGGAACGGTTTTAAAAGGGATTTAAGAATGCCAGCATCTTCAATTTTGGGGTCTAACCAAGCATCGTAGTTTCGGGGGTCTAAGATTACTGGCATACGGTCGTGAATTTTCGCCACAAGATCATTAGGCGTAGTTGTGATGATGGTATAAAGCTCAAATGTCTTTTTCTCAGGGACATACTTGGGATTGATCTTCATTTTATTTTCGATGGTTTTATCGTCCTCAGTCGTTAGAGTCCACTCACCCCATATACCCGCAAAAGCAAAAGGTTCCCCGGACTTTAAACCAATCTGATAGGGTTGTTTTTTCTTTTCGCCCGTGTCCTTCCATTCAATAAAGGCTGGATAGACCGGGACCAAAATACGATCCTTTTGAAAGTGGCTTTTGAAGGTTTTCTTTTCTGTAATGGTTTCCGACTTCGCATTGAAAAGCTTGTGTTTAACCATTTTCTTTTTTTCAAAGTCGTAAAAAGGCATTCCCCAAGTCATAAGGGTTAAAATCCGCTCTCCTGTCTCTGGGTCCACCGTAACAACAGGGACTAAGTTGGAAGGCCGGATTCTTTCCTTGGGGTCCCAAGTCATTCTCATTTTGGGTGCTTTGGTTTTGAAGGTCTTCGCAATATCTTTAAAAGGCAGTTCTAATTGGTAGCAGACGCACATAATTACCTCTAATCCTTAAAAGTCAGTTCTATTTACATCTTAATTATTGTAGGGGAGGCGCGAGAGGCAGAGTATTAGTACCTTTTGAGGGTGGCTTTAAGCGGATTTCTCGGTTATTTCATCATTTTTGAGATCGTATTGGGTTATTAACAGGTACTAAAACCTTAGCCAAATCAAATAAATAGTCTAAATACCCTGTTCTAAAAAACTACCCTTAATTTAAACAATTTCACGGTGTTTTAGGTCATTTAAAGCTTATTAGCCCATTGGAATGCAAATAAATGTCTACAGTAGTGGTTAGCATCGAAAAGACATTCCTACGCCATTTAGTAACCATTCGGGTCCGTAGACTTAGTTGAGGTCAAAACTGCTTATGAAACAGGGCTTGGGGTAGGCACTTCCGAATGTTTCTTTTTCTTCTTTGGGACAGGTGTTGGTTCAGGGAAGTCTATCCCTAGTGTTTGGGCAACGGCTTTCGCCTCACTACAATCTTTTCCCTGTGAAGCTAAATACCATTGTCGGGCCAAACTATAATTTGGTGCATGAATATCGTTTATGTACACACCTAACCCATTTTGATAACAAACAGCCAACATATATTCAGCATTAGGATTACCCTGATTGGCCGACACTTGAAACCATTTTATAGCTGAATCATAATCCTGCGCAGTTCCTTTACCTTGTGCCAAACAAGCACCAACTTCAAACTGTGCAAAATCATAACCTTGATTCGCTGATTTCAAATACCAATTAAACGCATCTTCAAGACTTTGATTGACACCAAATCCATTAGCAAAACAATATCCCAAAAAATACTCAGCTTGAAAATTGTTGTAAACGGCGCTCCAATACTGTGACGGTCTGAGGCCCTCAAAGGGCGGTCGAAAAGTGTGACACTCCCCGAATTTACCGGATGATGTGGTTTTCAGCAATGGAACTACAGGCACCGGAAGGAAAAGGAGTGTACAACGATATGGACCAATGGATCGAAATTCGCAAGAAAATTCTGGTAGAAGGGGTTTCCAAACGCCAGGTGATGGAAGAAGAGGGTATTCACTGGGAAACCCTCAAGAAAATACTCGCCCATAGTGAGCCTCCGGGCTACCGGACAAACGGTGATCGGAAACAGCCGAAGATTGGGCCGTTTCTGGACCGCATCAAGCAAATCCTAGAAGACGACAAGCACATCCACAAGAAACAGCACCATACCGCCAAGCGTATCTTCGAGCGCCTGTGCGCCGAGGATGGCTACACCGGCGGCTATACCCAGGTAAAAAAAGCTGTCCGGGGACTCAAGCAGAGGAACAGCGAGGTATTCATTCCGCTGATACATCGGCCTGGTGAGGCACAGGTAGACTTTGGACACGCCTTGGTCAAGCTCAACGGCGTGTTGGTGAAACGCCCGTACTTCGTGATGGCCCTGCCCTATTCAGATGCTTTCTACGTGCAGATGTTTGAGCGAGAGAGCACCGAGTTCGTGTGGGAAGGCCACATCAGAGCTTTTAAATACTTTGGTGGAGTGCCTTCACGGATCAGCTACGACAACGCTAAAACCCTCGTGAAAAAGTTTATTGGGGTACACCGACGAGAGTTGACACGAGGTTTCCAGCAGTTGGTAAGCCACTATCTCTTTGACTACCACTTCTGCACCGTACGCAGGGGTAATGAAAAGGGTGTGGTGGAAGGAATCGTGAAATACTCCCGATCGAATTTCATGGTGCCGGTTCCGCAGGTGAGAATCTTGGAGGAACTGAACAAAAAGTTGGAGGTGAACTGTAGCGAGGAGTTAGAACGCAAATTGCGCGGTAAAGAATTCACCAAGGCGCAGCTCCTAGACGAGGATAAGGCCCATTTCAGGCCGTTACCAGCCGCCGATTTTGACGCCTGTATTAAACAGTCCACCACGGCATCATCGCAGTCTCTGGTACGTTTCGACACCAACGATTATTCCGTGCCAACGCAATGGGCACATCATCCGGTGGTGGTCAAGGGATACATCGATCGGGTAGATATTTTCTTCAAAGAAAAACTCATCGCGACCCACGTCCGCCTTTGGGGCAAGGAAGGCGCGACCTTCAATCCGGTGCATTATTTGGCGATTTTGGAGGGAAAACCTGGCGCATTCGATCATGCCCGACCTCTGGAAGACTGGAATCTGCCGGAGAGTTTTACCCTCCTGCACCGTCGCATGAAAGGCAAAGAAAAGTTTCACGGCGAGGGGACGCGGGAATTCATCAAGACACTTCGGCTGTTGGAGAAGTATTCGTTCTCGCGGCTCGCCCGTGCGGTGAAGAAAGCCGCAGGGATGGAAATTTACACCCGCGACGCCGTCGCTCAACTCCTCTTCCCCAGGGAGGATTTCAGACTGACTACTTTCAGCTTGGATGGTCGTGATCACTTAAGGCGGGTCCATGTGGCCCGACAGGACATTTCGGCCTATCGCGAACTGTTAGCGGTCGGAGGTGAAGCATGAGCGAATCCAAAAAGACCCTCTTGCTAGAGCATCACCTCAAGAAACTCAAACTGCCGACGATGTATCGCGAGTACGACAAGATGGCCCAACTCTGCCGCACCGAGCGCAGTGACTACCCGCAGTACCTTCTCAAGCTTGTCGAGTTGGAGCTTCTGGACCGTGAGCGCCGGGCCAAGGAAAGGCGCATTCGTGATGCCGGGTTTCCCGTGCTCAAAACCTTGGACACGTTCGATTTCAAGGCCCAGCCTTCGATCAATCAGGAATTGACGCGGGAACTCATGCGGGGCGAGTACATCGACAAAAAAGAAAACGTCCTGTTAATCGGCAATTCAGGAACAGGTAAAACCCATTTAGCCACGGCTTTGGCCTTCCAAGCCTGTACCCAAGGCCGGGCGGTGCGATTCTTCTCCGTCACCGGCCTTGTGACAGAACTTTTGGAGCGCCGCGAGGAAAAACAATTGGCAAGGTTCAACCGGCAATTGGCGAAGTACAACCTGATCGTCCTAGACGAACTCGGTTATGTCCCCTTCACCAAGGCGGGAGCCGAACTGCTATTTGAAGTGGTCAGCAAAGCCTATGAACGTACCAGCCTGATGGTAACGACTAATCTTCCCTTTGAAAATTGGGTGGAAATCATGGGATCGGAAAGGATGACCGGGGCTCTTATTGACCGTTTGACCCATCGGGTGCATATTCTAGAGGCCAACGGCCAAAGCTTCAGATTGGGGGAAGCAAAAAAACGGCTAAAGCATAAAGACAAGAAGGATTAATAGGGTAAACCAACACCATACACCGTAAGGCGTATGGAAGGCGGGGGGTGTCACACTTTTGGACCGCCCACCGTCACACTATTGGAACGGCGCTTACAATGTCATCCAATCTTGACCAACAAGTGCGCCTCAAAGCTTTTGATTTACTAAAAAGTCTTCATTCCATCCATGGCGACAACATCCCACGGGCTCTTCTGGAAAAGGGTTTTTCTTTTGATGGGCGCAAGGTTCCGTTGATTGGCCCCCAGGGCATTTTCAAGCCAGCTGTTTTGCCCGAAATCCCAATTAGTATTACGACAGCACCTATAGTTGAAGGGCGTCCTCGTCCCTATGACGACTCCACTTCCGATGGTTTTATAAGTTACAAGTATCGGGGAAATAACCCAGACCATCATGAAAATGTTGGCCTTCGAAAGGCCATGATCCAAAAGATCCCCTTGATACATTTTCATGGTGTTGTGCCTGGGGTTTACGCTGCCGTTTGGCCAGTTTACATTGTGGGTGACAATCCTAAAGCCCTCACCTTTACGGTCGCAGTTGATCTGCCTGAACAAGTTTACGTTGAGGAAGAAAAAGAAACAGTCGTCGCAATGGAATCCCGCCGCAGATATCAAACTGTGGAGACTCAAATTCGCCTTCACCAAGCAGGGTTTCGGTTCAAAGTCTTAAAAGCCTATGAAGGTAGCTGTTCCATTTGCCACCTTAAACAACTCAAATTATTGGAAGCTGCACACATTCTCCCAGATGGACATCCGAAAGGGTTACCGGTTGTCCAAAATGGGATATCCCTTTGTATGATTCATCACGGAGCCTACGACAGCAACATCGTTGGCATAACTCCAGACTATTCGGTTGAGATTAATGAAGTGGTTTTGGAACAAAAAGACGGGCCAATGCTTTTGCACGGCCTTCAAGAATTTCATAAAAAAAAGTTGATACTTCCTTCTTCAAAGAGGGATTGGCCAAAACCGGAATTTCTTGAGGAACGTTACTTAGAATTCAAGGTTGGATAATTAGTGCCGTAACAAAGAATGAATGTTTCGTTGGTCGGTATATAGAAAGCTTGCTTTCAAGTGTTCAAATCAGCTCCAAAGAACTCAAGCGATTTTGCATAGCTAAAATACTTACCGAATATTTTTTTGAAAGTTTCTCGACAGTTTTTTCATCTAATCCTTTGGTAAATTCTTCCGCATCTTTTTTCAAAAAGTCTTCAGGCATTATCAACTCAGCCGCGAATTGATTCGCTTCGATTTCCTGGATATCTTTGCCCAATTTGGAATTCGCGTTCCTGGCCATGGTGATACTTGTATCAACATGCACACCGGCAGGTTTATGAAGATGAAAATGACCTAATTCATGACCCAAAGTGAATTTCTGTCTTTCTTTAGAATCTTTTGAATTAATCAAAATTGATGTTTTGGAACTATCAACTACTAAAACCCCGGAAGTATCGTCGTTAAAAGGTTCGAAAAATATCTCGATACCCCAAGCTTTCGCTATTTTCAATAAGTCGATTTTCTTAACCTCGTCAAAAAATTCCGCAAAAACTTTTTTCGCCGCATTTCTAGCTGTAACTCCACTCACGTTCCATTCTCCGATAAATGATTTATTTAGCTATTCGTTTCATTATGATTTCAAAATTGTGTGGGTTCACTTTCTTTTTAAGTTCGTTTATCACCGTATAACTTACTTCATGGGAACTATAAGCCGTATTTGCCAGTGGCGAATTAATGGTCGGAAGAAGATCGCCAGGCGCAACATTTAAAGCTTTGGCAATTTTATAAAGAACATGAATAAGTATCTGTTGTCTTCCACGTTCAATATTAGCGATAGCGGCTCGGCTTAATCCGGTTTTATCCGCCAATATTTCCTGGGAAATTTTTGGTCGGGCTTCCGACCTCTTTTTCCTAATTGCCTGTGCTATTGGTTTATAAAATTCGTAATCGGTCGCGGTTGCCATAACAGCAATTATAGGGTGGCTAAAAACAATGTCCAGTAAAAGCACAAAATATAAAACTAAATTATTTGGTGTTCTTGACGAATAAAATTAAAAACACTAAAAGGGAAGTGTTAGTTAAGGACACATACGGAAACCCTCCTGAATTGACAGTTTAACCAGCAGTTTGGTTTTTGTGGCTGGGCCGCTTTGAAATTGCGGTTTCCGGAAAGATAGGTGCAGTATGTCGAACGAAACAAAGAAGAGCTTGAATGATGTCATTTTGTTGATAGTTTCCCCGCCTTATATTTTCTTACTGCTTTCCTGCTTCATTTCATTTTTAGCTCATCCCAGCTTCCAGGGATATTCGGGTGATTTTTTGGACGAGCAAAGTATGTTTCAAAACCGCTTCCAGTTCCCGTTATGCGTTTACTTGTCTTTCGTACTTTCCTATCCCTGTCTTTTCTTCTTCAGGGATAACAAGAGCATTTACCCCATCACCAAGTTCTTTATCTGCGGATCAGCCGCATTAGCCCTTTTGGAACCCTTCTTCAATTCCTTTGATTGGTTCTTTTTCTGGGGAGTAGTGGCTTTAACCGGGGTCGAAATATACGGCCTTTACTGGGAAGCTTCCAAAAAAGTCAAAGTAGACGTTGGAGAATATCCTTTAACGGTTGACCCCAAGAGGCGGACAGGATTTTCAACTGCCTCACTTCATGAGAATGTTCAAATTGTCGGTGGAACCGGCACAGGCAAGACCCATTACGTCATTAAGCCCTTCATCGAGCAAACCATTCAGAAGGGTTTAGGGTGTTTCATCTATGACGTCAAAAGCAACATGAATAGGGACGTGGCTTTTTACGTCAGTAAAGCCTTTCGCCATTATTTTCATTTCAATCTGGTCGAACCCACAAAATCCCATACTTACAATCCACTCTTTGGGAACAATCCGGGAGCCATTGCCAACCGGGTTTATACAGCCCTCTTCTATGAAACAAATAACGGTGAAACCTATTACCAAAAGTTGGCGGAAGCCTTCTTACGGAACCTCATCGGTCTTTTGATGAAAGAAATCAAAACCCTGACATTCCAGGACTTACTTTTGGCGACACAGGAAGCCGATACCTTTAAAACCATCAATTGGTTTTGCACGAAGTACCCGGATAACAACTATGCCCTTTACTTTAGGGATCAATGGCTGGGTAAGGCCCCCAAGGAACGCCGGATGGAGCTTTCGGGTTTGGTCAACAAGCTACAAAGGTTTTGTAGCAGTGAATGGTCCTTCTTATTGAATGTTCGTAACCCGGATATTCAGATGGAAAAAGTAATTGCTGAAGGTCAGATTTTGTTATTCGCTCCTGATTCAGCCAGATACCTTGAAGACGCCAAGGCCCTATCCATTCTCGCCATGATGGATATGTCCGAGCAGTTGTCCAACAGGTATAGGGCTTCCAATTTAAAACCCTTCCGGGTTTTCTTGGACGAATTTTACAACTTGGCTTATCCCCGGTTTATTGACTTCATCAACAAATGCCGTGAAGCCAAGATAAACCTTTTCTTGGCCCATCAGTCCTTGGGGGACTTAAGGGGCGTTTCAGAGGAATTCTTGGAACAAGTTATGAATACTGCCAGCAACAAAATTATCTTGCGGGTCAATGACCCGGACACGGCTGAATCCTTTGCTCGTCAATTTGGTACGGAACTAGACAAAAACCATAGGGTGGAAAGCTTTCAAAGCGATGGAACGGCAGCCGGATACTCCAAAGCCCCTGTAGAGATGTTTCGTTTCCATCCCAACCTTATCAAAGAACTCCAAGCAGGACATGCCATTATCAAAGAAGTTGGAGCAGAGGGAGTCAATGTCTATAAAACTGCCCTCCGTTTTGCGACTCAAGCCCCTGAGCATTTCAATCCCAGCTCAAACCTTGACCTTATTAAGAGCAGGTCAGGAAAAATAGAGAGCACCCTGGCGGAATTGATTAAGCCGGTGAATGAAGGCCCCAAAACGGCAAAAAAATCCAATTCCTTGGGAGATGAATAACATGTCAAACCAAACTCTTTATACCAATGCTACCGGCTTCATTCCTACCTTAGAACCAAAGGATTTAGATATTCTGGCTTATATCCATTCCAACAAGTTCATCACAGCCAAGCTTTACCACCGGAAATTCCTTTCCCACCAATCCTATAAGACGGCAACCCTTCATCTTCGGGATTTGGAAAGCCGGGGCTTACTGTTAAAGACCCGGAAGTTCCTCAATGACGACGCCTACTTTTTCTTGAGCAGGCCAGCCTTACATCAACTTTCAGGTTTGGCCAGAATCCTTACCTCTTCTGAAGTTCGTTCAGCTCATATCAATCCTTTCGAGAGGGAGCATGACAAACGGGTGCTTGAAATGCGTATCCAGATCGAGGAGGCAGGAGGACTGGAAGGGATAGTTTGGCTCTCCGACTACGAAATGCGGTGCGGTCTAAAAATGGGTTGGAAAAGAGCTTTGGCCGAAGGCAGGGGATGGGATTTGGCGGGAGCCAAGCTCCACCGTATCCACCACCGTACCCCAGACGGCTACTTTGAAGTGGCTATGGAAGGAAGGGTTTATGCCTTCGTCCTGGAATATGAACATACGTCCTATAACCGTGAAAAGATGACTGCCATGGTGCTGAACTTGACCCGTGACTTCCCAGGGGCTTACCGGCTGGTTGTCAGCCGGGATAAGAAGCACGCTTTGAGGATGATGGAAGGGTTGGAGACCTACCTCAAAAGCGATTCCCGGAACCGGAGCCTATGGGGCTTTTCCTTCTTTGAGAAGGTAACCCATACCCCCTTCATCCAAGTGCCTTGGGCGAACATGGACGGCGAGTACTTGCCTTTCGTGAAAGACCCCATCCTCAAGACGGCTTTACCAACTGAAACCCAGCAAGAGGTAGCCCCATGAAAGGTCTTTTTTTTATCAACCGGAATGTAAATCGGATTTACTTCAAAAACGTTAGATACGCCCGCGAATTGTTGATGTTCCGCTGTCCTGCGACGCCAGCCCCCACTCCCCCAGTATCAAGTGATGATACCTGGAATGCGGGAGTGGGGGCTGGCCTCTTGTACAGCGGAACAACTATTGGCGCGGGCGTAAGGAGTGAGGAAGAAGTAATGAAGAGAGAAGTAAGGATTAAAGAAAAAGTCAAAGTCGAGAGTCAAAACCAAAGTCAAAACAAACACCTTAGAAAACCCTCCGTACTGTCCTTGTCGGGACAGATGGGGGACGTGGGGTTTTCTATACCTTTCTCTGAAGGTTTGATCCCCTCAGGGTCTCTATTTTTCAATACCAAGAAGGCGGCAAAACAATGATCGAACGTAGAAAGAATAACCAGGGAATGAATGGGGACTATCTCATGACGGAACGCATGGTGGCAGAAATGGCATTGGTTCCGGTCAATACCATCCGCTATTGGCGTCAAATGGGAATTTTGCCTTTCATTAAGGTGGGTAAACATCCAAGAATTTGGCATTCGGTGTTTCTAAAGGTTTTTCAAAAACCCCTTCCTATTGGACTAGGGGATACTGATACAATGCCTTTCGCTGGGGACGTTAGGAGCAGAGCATGAGTAAGCCTAATGTTCATGGATTGCCCCGGTTTCTAAGAAAGGATGCTGGGGGATACTTCCTGGACTACCTTGTTCAGGAAGGGGGAATTAAAAAACGGAAAAGGGTTCGTTTAGGACTGATTCCTATGGTCCAGGCTAAGCGGGTTTTGGCTCAACACATGCAAGAGATTGTGGAGCAAAAATTCATAGCCGTAGAAAAGCCGAAAGTCACTTTCTTGGAAGCAGCGGATTCGTTTTTAGCCTATTCCGCGGTTCGAAAGAAAAGCTACAAGAACGACAGGCAAATTGTGGCGAGACTCAAGGTTTTCTTTAAAGACAGGGCATTGGAAAGCTTTACGCCGGACTTGGTGGAAACTTACCTGGTTCAACGGCGCAAGGCGGGTAATCAGCTCTTAGAGGGAAAAAGTCTTAAGGGCGCGACCCTGAACCGGGATGTAGCTTGTTTAAAGACGATTGTCCGACGGGCTGTTTTAAACAGGCAGATCGACCGCAATCCGATTGAAGGCATAAGTAAGTTTAAAGAGTTTTCTCGTGAGCGGACATTGACGGCGGAGGAGCTTCAAACGTTTTTGAAGTATTGTCCGTCCCATTTAAGCTCCATCGTGCAACTTGCCTATTTATCCGGCATGAGGCGCGGTGAAATTCTGGGATTGACTTGGGATCATGTGGACTTCAAGAACAAGATTATTGTCTTGGAGGCTGAGTCAACGAAGACCCAGGAAAAGCGGGAAATACCGATGGGGGATACGCTAATAAGTCTGTTTAAGCGGATACCCAAGACTTTGGGCAGTGCTTATGTGTTTACCTTCAAAGGTAAGCGAATGACGACCATTAAAACGGCCTTCATCAAGACGTGTAGCAAGGCGGGGATCAAGGATTTTAGGTTTCATGATCTCAGGCATTGCGCGATCACGAATTTGAGGAAAGCCGGGGTGAGTGATTCGGTCATCATGTCGATATCGGGCCATAAGACCTATGCCGTATTTCGTAGGTATGACCGTATCGATAGAAGTGACCGGCAAGAGGCAATACTTAAAGTTGAAAGTTTGATAGACACGTATAAGACTCTTGTGGTAAATACTCACTCCCAAATGGTTCTGAGTTAGGGAAAAAGTATTGTTTTAAAGGATTTTTTGGCAATTGCGCCTGTAGCTCAACTGGATAGAGTATCTGACTACGGATCAGAGGGTTAAAGGTTCGACTCCTTTCAGGCGCACCACTTTTACGTTGAATTGTGAATCTTTGATTCACCTTTAATATGAAAGTGGCGCAGTACCGATCTCTTTGTAAAATGTTAAAGGAAGATCGGCGCGCACCACTTTTCCATTTTCTTTTTATAATTATTAAGTCCGACACTTTTAGTGTCCGGAGATTGTAGTAATGACCACGCTGAACCATTCTGACGACGAGTTCATGCGAGAGGCTTTAAAAGAAGCGAGTAAGGCGGCCCGAAAGGGTGAGGTTCCGGTCGGCGCCGTAGTCGTCAAAGACGGTAAGGTGATTGGCCGGGGACATAACCTGACCGAAAAAAAACAAAGCGCTTTGACGCATGCCGAGTTGATGGCTTTGGGTAAAGCCTCGAAGAAGCTCAAAAGCTGGCGGTTGATTGACTGCGACTTATATGTAACCCTGGAACCCTGCACCATGTGCGCGGGAGCCATTGTGTTATCCAGAATAAGAAACCTGGTTTACGGTACAACCGATCCCAAGGCGGGGGCGGTAGACAGTACGGCCAGAGTGATGGAAAATGAGAAACTGAACCACCGGGTGAAGGTTACCCGCGGTGTATTAAAGGAAGAGTGCGCGGGCGTCTTGACCGATTTTTTTAAAGAGGTAAGGCGCAAGGCAAAGTGATGGATGCGGGGATGTAGCTCAGTTGGGAGAGCGTCTCCTAGTCGGATGGTTAAAAAGCTCATAGGGCGAGCTTTTTGTTTTTGAGATGAATCTTTGATTCATTAAGCCCGTGGCCGACGACGAGACTTTCGTTTCAGTCACCGGTGCGGTTAGCAGGGAATTAGGTTGGGGATGTAGCTCAGTTGGGAGAGCGTCTCGTTCGCAATGAGAAGGTCAGCGGTTCGATCCCGCTCATCTCCACCATTTATATGTACTGAGGGCGAGTCACACTCGCCCTTTGTTTTTTTTAGGCACAGGTTGATTTAACGGGAGAGATGGCCGAGCGGTCGAAGGCGTCCCCGAAAAGGGGATAGGCTCCAAAAGGGTCTCCGGGGTTCGAATCCCTTCTAGGTTTTAATTTGTAAAATGTTTGAGAGATTTAAGGCATCCCCGAAAAGGGAATAGTCTAAAGTTTGTATGTGGAGAGATGGCCGAGCGGTCGAAGGCGCACGCCTGGAAAGCGTGTAGGCTCCAAAAGGGTCTCCAGGGTTCGAATCCCTGTCTCTCCGCCATTTTTTTGAGGTTTTCCTCTAATGGAAAATTGGTTTGTTTATCTTCTGAAATGTTCCGATAAATCCTACTACACAGGCATTGCTCAAGATGTGGAAGAACGTCTAGAAAGACATCAAACAGGTCGGGGTGCGGAATACACTAAGGCTCGTCTACCAGTTGAACATGTTTATACTGAAAAAACCGACAATCATTCTAAAGCTTTGGCCCGGGAAAAATGGTTAAAACGTCAGACGCATCGTGTTAAAGAAGCGTTGATTAAAGAGTGGGTGGCAGCTCAGAAGGCGTCCCCGAAGAGGGGATAGGCTCCCAAAGACCGTAAAGTTCGAATCCCTGTCTCTCCGCCATTTAATGCGAGCTTTTCCTAAATCAGGAGAAGCTTTTTTGTTTTAGTCCCAAAAACCGGTTAATAAAAGTATCCCCACTAGGGCAAAGGCAACGGCTGCGATTTTTTGAAGCAATTCAGGTTGAACCAGTTTTTTAGCGTGGTGGCCGATCGAAATGGCGACGGCGGTCGCGGCCCAAAGCGACAGGGTGGAGGCCAGAAAAATAGTGAAAGTCTGGTGGGTTTTGGCTACTAAGGTGGCCGAGGCCAGTTGGGTCAGGTCGCCCCATTCGGCGATAAAGATCACCATAAACGAAGTCCAAACCACCCGGGCGAAAGACAAACTTTCTTTTGGCTTCTCCGATTCTTCCTTCTCCCGCCTGGTCCACATCATCACCGCGAATACCAAAAACAAAATACCCGAGGCGATGTGAATGACATGGGCGGGTAAAAGGCCGAACAGGCTTCCAAACAAGACCGCCACCATGCTTTGGATGAGGAAGGCCAGGGCGGAGCCGATAAAGACGGCCCAGGGATTGTTGCGAGTCGCCAGCACCAGCGCGGCGATGGCGGTCTTATCGGGAAACTCCGCGACGAAGATCAGCGCGAAGGTGGAACAGAAAAGGGGCAGGTCGAAATTGAAGTTAAAATTCATGGGCATGATTATCGAATTCTACAGCCTCAAGCCCACTTTTTAAAAATAAAGAATGCCGCCACGACCATGAATCCAAAACCCACCAGATAGTTCCATTTGAGTTCTTCTTTTAAATACAGGATCGAAAAACCGCAGAAGACCGTCAAAGTAATAATTTCCTGAATCACTTTCAGTTGGGCGGTGGTGAACTCATAGCTTCCGATGCGGTTGGCCGGCACCTGAAAGCAGTATTCGAAAAAGGCGATGGACCAGCTGGCCAAGATGGCGATCCACAAGGGCGAGGTGCGGTACTTTAAATGTCCGTACCAGGCGAAGGTCATGAAGATATTAGAGATGGTTAATAATAGAACGGTAGTCATGGGAGCCCCTTATTTCGAGATATCTGAACCGGTACCAGAAATAGACTGAACTTTGATCTTTTTCAACCATTCCCGCCGGGTTTCGCTTTTCAATACGTCTTGAAGCAGGCTTCCGAACCTCCTAAACTGTCACACCTTTACACCCTTAGAACGAGGTTTCACTTGTCCCGACCGCTCTTTTTAGACGCTCTCAAAGAAAAAGTCCTGATTTTCGACGGTGCCATGGGCACCAATCTTCAGAACTACAACCTGACCAAAGAGGACTTTGGCGGTAAAGAGGGTTTGAACGACTTTTTGGTCATTACCAAACCCCAGGTGGTCCGTGAAATCCATGAGGGCTTTTTAAAAGTCGGCGTGGATTGTCTGGAAACCGATACCTTTGGTTCCAACCGCCTCAAGCTGGAAGAATATGGTTTGGGCGATCGCATTGTGGAAATCAACACCGCCGCTGTCAAACTGGCACTTGAATTAGCCGATAAGTACTCCACTCCCGACCATCCTCGGTTCGTTGTGGGTTCCATGGGCCCTACGGGCATGCTGCCCGCTTCTGAAGATCCAGACCTGGGCAAAATCACTGTCGATGAACTGGAAGCCATTTATTATGAACAGGCCTGCATCATGATCGACGCGGGCGTCGACGCGCTTCTGGTCGAGACAAGCCAGGACATTTTAGAAATGCGCGCGGCGGTTTTTGGTTGTCATCGTGCCCGTACCGAAAAAAAGTCGCCCGTTGGCCTCATGGCCCAGACCACTTTAGATACCACTGGCCGTATGCTGCTCGGCACTGACATTGGCTCGGTTCTTTCCACCTTTTCCCGCTTACCCATCGACGTCATCGGCATGAACTGCTCCACCGGCCCCAAAGAAATGAAAGACCCGGTCCGCTACCTGTCCCAATATTCCGAAATTCCCATTTCCACCATTCCCAACGCGGGTCTGCCCGAAAACCGCGGCGGCCAGGCGGTCTATCCCTTAGAACCCGCGGCTTTGGCGAAAGCGCTGAAAGAATTTGTGGAAGAGTTCGGCGTCAACGTGGTCGGGGGCTGTTGCGGCACCACCCACGAGCATTTGCGCCAGGTGGTTGAGGCGATTGGCAAACAGAAACCCAAGAAGCGCGACATTACGCATCTCTGCAACGTCTCTTCGATGATTAAGAGCGTGGCGATGGATCAGGAACCCAAGCCCGTCATTGTGGGCGAAAGGGTGAACTCGCAGGGTTCCCGCAAAATTAAGCAAATGCTTTTGGCGGATGATTATGCGGGCATGGTGTCAGTAGGCCGGGGTCAGGCCGAGGGCGGCGCCCATGTGCTGGACGTTTGCGTGGCTCTCACCGAACGCCCGGATGAAAAAGCGCAAATGATGGCAGTTGTTAAGAAACTCGCCCTGGGTGTGGATACGCCCATCATGATCGATTCCACCGAAGCGGATGTTTTAGAAGCGGCTCTGAAAATTTATCCGGGCCGGGCCATGGTGAATTCCATCAACCTGGAAGGCGATGGTTCCCGCGTCAAGAAAGTCTGTCCTCTCGTTAAAAAATACGGCGCAACCGTAGTGGCCATGACCATCGATGATATTTATTACGACAAGTCCAAACCCGCCGAAAAGGGCATGGCGAAAACCGCCGCCCGTAAACTGGAAGTCGCCAAAAAAATCACCGATATCTGCGTGAACGAATACGGCATTCCCGCCGAGGACATCGTGTTTGACGCGCTGACCTTTACGCTGGCCACCGGCGAAGCGGAATTTTTAAACTCGGCGGTTGAAACCTTGGAAGGCATCAAGGCCATTAAAAAAGAAATTCCGGGTGTCCGCACGGTGTTGGGGCTGTCGAACGTTTCCTTTGGCTTGTCCAAACAGGCCCGTGAAGTTCTCAATTCGGTGTTTCTGTATCACTGCGTGCAATACGGGCTGGATATGGCCATTTTGAACCCGGCGGATATTAAGCCCTATTCGTCCATTGATGAAGTTGAACGCAAATTGGCCGATGACCTGGTTTTTAACCGTGATCCTCAAGCCCTGGCGAATTTTATTCAGCATTTTGCCGGTAAGGGCCCAGCGGAAGAACAAACCAAAGCCGATCCGACCGAAGGCATGTCGCCTTCCCAGAAGGTGCATTGGAAAATCGTCAACCGCAAGCCGGACAAGATTGAGGAAGATCTGGCTGAAGTTTTGAAAGAAAAGACAGCAGTCGAAGCTTTAAATACCGTGCTTCTGCCCGCCATGAAAGATGTCGGCGACAAGTTTGGCTCGGGCGAGCTCATTCTGCCTTTCGTGCTTCAGTCCGCTGAAGTCATGAAACGCGCTGTGGGATATGTAGAACAGTTCCTCGACAAAAACGCGTCCACCACCAAAGGCACGGTCGTGTTGGCGACGGTTTACGGCGACGTGCATGATATCGGCAAAAACCTGGTGCGTACCATTCTTTCGAACAACGGCTACACCGTTTACGATTTGGGCAAACAGGTTCCTATCTCCACCATCATCGCCAAAGCGCAGGAAGTCAAAGCGGACGCCATCGGTCTTTCGGCCCTGCTGGTCGTCACCTCCAAACAAATGCCCATCTGTGTTCAGGAAATGGAAAAACTGGGTCTGAGCTATCCGGTTATCGTGGGCGGTGCCGCCATTAACCGCCGTTACGGCTACCGCATCAGCTTTGTGGATGAAAAACTTTACGAGCCGGGCGTTTATTACGCCAAGGACGCTTTCGAGGGTCTGGATATTTTGAACGCCCTGTCGGACCTGAGTTCGCGGGAAACTTTCCGCAACAAGATTAAAGATGAAGCCCTCAAGGCGAAAGAAACGAACTTCGCGGACGCCAAACAGGAAGAAGGCGAAGCCACTCCCGAAAAGTATCCGCCCACGGTCAAGCCCGCGGCTTTTATCCCCAAGAATCCCTTTAACGGCACTTCCATCATTAACAAAGTTCCCCTGCGGGAAGTTTGGCCCTATCTGGATTTAACCCAGCTTTATAAATTGAACTGGGGTGTGAAGGGCAAGGATGGCGATGAATACCGAAATCTCATCAAGACGCAGTTCGAACCCATGCGGTTAAAAATGCAGGAAGAGATTTTGTCGAAGAGTCTGTTTGAGCCCAAACTGGTTTATGGTTTTTGGCTGGCCAATTCGGACGGCAACGACCTGATCATTTACGACGGCAACGACCCGAAAAAAGAACTGGAACGCTTCAAATTTCCCCGCCAGCGCGTGGGCCGTCACCTGTGCCTGTCCGACCATTTCAAACCGGTTTCCTCCGGTGAGAAAGATGTGGTGGCCTTCCAGGTAGTGACTATCGGCGACAAAGCCGGTGAATTGATTGAAAAGTTGAACAAAGAGGACAAGTACACAGAATCTTACTATTTGCATGGGTTAGCGGTTCAAACCGCCGAAGCCATGGCGGAATGGATTCACCGCCGTATCCGTAACGAATGGGGCCTGCCCATCGGCCAGGGCAAACGTTATTCCCCCGGCTATCCCGCCTGTCCCGAGCAGTCGGACCAAGAAAAGTATTTCCGCCTGCTGGATGCCACCAAGGCCATCGGCATTACCTTAACCGAAGCTCACATGATGGTGCCGGAACAATCCACCAGCGCAATTATTTTGCACCACCCCGACGCGGAGTATTTCGCCGTCCGGTAATTTTTTCAAACACCTTCGGAGACGCATGTGAGTCAGACGGGCGGCAATTTTTTTTCTTTAAAGCTCTCCTATTCGCCATTGTGGTTTTTTATTTTATTTCTGACGGCGGACGCTTTATTGGTTTTTGCCCCTGTGTCACTCGCGGTTGACCTGTCCATCCTGCTTTTTGGAATTCTGGTCCCCTTTGTCATCGCGCTCTTTTTACTGAAAAAGCCCGTTTCGAAATCAGATAAAGCCGCGTTTTTTCAGGCCGAATGGTTTGAGGTCGGTCCCTGGTTTTGGATTGTTTTCGCCATCTTGTTCCTCATCACTCGTTTTTACAAATTGACAACCCTGCCATGGCCTCTCACGGAAGATGGATATGTAGCCTATTACGCTAATCGGCTAGCGGTATTGGGGGATTGGAAAATATTGTACGGATGCGCCCAAATGGAACCCTTGTATATTTGGGGGCTTGCCGCTTGGTTCAAAGTATTTCAATCTTCTTTGCTTGCATTAAAAACTTATCCCATCATTCTTTACGTTGGCGTGTTAGCGACTGGATATTGGGCCGCCCGAAGATATTTCTCAAAAACAATTTCTTTTGTCGCCCTCTGGTTTTTGGCTTTCAATTTTTGGACTTTTTTCATTAACCGCAAGTGTCACGCAAGCGGCGGTTTTCTTCTTTTTTCATGTTTGACTTTTTATCTTCTGGGCGGCAGCCTGTTATCCGCCTCTAATAAGAGAGTGAAATTTTTTTGGCTCCTCGCCTTTTGCGTGGGACTGGGTTTTTATACTTATACCGCGTGGCCTGTGGTAGCGGTTATGGTCGCTTTGCCTATTTTTTTGAACACCAAATCAGAATTCCCCTCCATTGGCAAAAAAATAATCGCTTTTATATTGATGCCGTTAATTCTGGTGTTGCCGCTCATCCATGCCCGCCTCGCGCCGGGTGGAACTGCCTATGTTCAAAGCCTAATAGGGACTCCGGCGGGATTGGATTATTTGGAAGTTTTATTTTGGAATGGCTTGAGGCTTACTACGGCGGATCCCACCAATATGGGTTGGTTGAATCCCTGTTTGGGAGCGTTATTTCTGACTGGGTTTTTAGAATTGTGGAAATACCGTTTGTTTTCATGGGTTCAATGGATTTTATGGGCGTTTTTAATATTTTTATTGCCCGGTGGGTTGAGTGATTTTTTTGAGATATATCGCATTGAAGCGGATTTGCCCCTGATCTGTCTTTTAGCCGCGTTGGGATTCAACGCCATTCTTTCTCAATTCCATTTTTCGAAATGGAAAAATATTTTTATATTCTTTTTATTGGCTTTCGTTTCATTCGGGGCCGATATTTATCATTACGAAGGTCCCGGACAGTTTAATGATTGGGATTATTGGATTAGTAATAAGCGGCATTTTCAATTCGTTGATTTTTCCAGAGCTTACCCGATATTGGAAAAAGCGCACAGAAACGGGACGGCCTTATCCCTTCTTATCCATCTGAATAATAATAACAATAACGACCAAACGCTGAATGTGGTTACCGCTCCTTTTGATAACGCGGGCAATCTTGGTGCGTTGAATCGCCCCCCCAAAAAGGCGGCGCTATTGGTTAACAGCAATTATGAGCCTTTTTTGAAAAAAGAATTTCCCGATTCCAACTGGACGTGGCTTTCGCCCGATCTGCCCAACGATTATGGAGGTTTTGCGCTGGGGTTTATTCCGATCAATCTTGATACCGAAACGATTCTGGAACGATGGAAAAAAGCGGATGATGTTTTTAAGCAAAACACTAAGATTTTTATGGAATCGATTAGAGATTCAGCTGGCGTGGGATTAAAAGACTTATATACACAGACCCAATTTTTCACGGGGACCGTTTTTTAGAATCAGTTTTTTGGGAGAAGGTCGCCTATTACGAGGAGTATCAATCCAATATACCCGCGGCCATCGCGGCTCTAAAAAATGGCGCAAAAGAGGGATATCCGTCCGCTCAATTATTTGAAGAAACGGGAGAGTTGTTCGCCTATTTCGGACACAAAAAAGAAGCGGAAGGTTATTTTGAAAAAGCCATAGGATGTCCTGTGAATCGGACGACTGCCGCGGAGAAACTGGAACATCTTAAAAGCATGTGAGCCGGCGGATTACCGGCCATTTTTTGGGGGAAGGAATAGTGAAATGTCAAAACTTCAAATCATCATTGAGGAAAATCAAAAAGAACGGGAAAGGCTTTTGGCCTTCATGGCGGGTCTTTCGGAAAAAGACTTTAACTTCCGCCTTCCCAAAGGCTGGACCATCACCATGGTTTTAGGGCATCTGGCCTTTTGGGATATCCGCCAGGCCACCCTGCTCCGCCGCTGGATACAGGAGGGGGTTCAGCCCGCCTCGCTGGACGCCGACGCCGTCAACGAGGGGGTCAGCCGTCTCTCCGCTGCGATTGCCCCGCAGGCGGTCGTAAAATTGGCGGCGGACGCGGCCCAAACCATTGATTCGGCGATCGAACAATTAACCCCGGCCCAGGCGGATGAACTGCTTCAAATGGGATTGGAACGCAATCTTCACCGGGCCCTGCATCGAAAAGACCATTTGGACAAGATCGAAAAAGCGATGAAGAAATAAATGAACCAGCAACAATCCCGTCGGCTCCTATGGCACGGCGTCTTTGTTTTCCTTCTGGGGCTTCTTTCCGGTTTTTCCACGCCCTTTTTGGCCAATCCCCGCATGGGGCTTTCCGCCCATTTGGTGGCGGTCACAGCCGGTTCTTTTTTAATCCTCATGGGGCTCATCTGGCCGAAACTGGCCTTGTCCCGTCCGCAGCAGGGCTGGACCTGTGGATTACTGCTTTACGGCACCTATTCCAACTTTTCAGTAACGCTTTTAGCCGCGCTGTGGGGAACCAAAAGTTTGACCTCGATTAATGGCGGTACGGGCGGGGCTGACTGGCAGGAAGTATTTGTTAGAATTGGTTTTATTACGGTGATTATCGCCGCTCTGGCCGCTTGTCTGCTGGTGCTTTACGGGCTTCGTTCAACCGTTAAGCGAAAAGGCTTATGATGTTGCCGGAACAATCCACCAGTGCGATTATTCTGTATCACCCTGACGCGGAGTATTTCGCGGTCCGGTAAAAAAACGACTTGACAGAGGGGTATTAAAAAGATACCTTTTTGGTATCTATCGGAAGGAGGCGCCATGTCCACTTTGTTGCTGAAAAATGTTCCCGAGGAACTTAAGCAAAAACTCAAGGAGCGGGCCGAACTAAATCATCGGTCGCTGAATAAAGAGGCGATCGTCCGTTTGGAGCAATCCGTGGCTAGGCCCGGCATCGGACCATTGCCGCCACCGATCAAAACACGAACCCGGCTGACGACCGCGTGGTTGAACAAAGCCAAGCGTTTGGGGCGGTTGTGATCGCAGTCGACGCCAATATTCTGGTATACAGCCTCATCACTTTTCCAAAGACTCATTTGGCCAAAGACCTTAGGTTGAAGGATCCAGATTGGCGGTTCCCGCCGTTATGGAAATACGAGTTTGGCAACGCTTTGACCACCATGGTCCGCCAAAACGAAATTTCCGCTCAAGCCGCTCATGAGGGGTTTACGGAAGCGCAATACTTGTTTGCGGCAGGTGAGATGCCGGTGGACGATGATTTGGCGCTTCAAGTAGCCCTGAAACGAAAGCTTACCTTTTACGACGCCCAATACCTGGCTTTGGCTTACACGTTGAATGTCCCCTTGCTGACAGAGGACAAAGCTTTACGCAAAGCGGCGAACGGTAAGGCGATGAGTTTGGAAGAATTTCTTAACTAAAAATGGAGTCAATATGAAAAACGTAGACATAAAAGTTGAAGGCAATATCCTTACCATCAAAGTCGATCTATCCAAAGAATACGGGCCGTCGGCTTCGGGGAAGACTATCATTGTGGCTTCGACCGAAGGGAACATCACCGTTCCGGAACGGGAAGAAAAAATCGGCCTGAACGTTTACAAAAAGAAGCCTGTCTAATTCGATGCCGAAGTCGGCCCGAAATAAAATGAAACCTCAATTTGTCTTCATCCCCGGCCTAGGGGCGGATTCTCGGCTCTTCGAGGCCCAACGAAAAGCCTTTCCAAACGCTGTCACACCCCCTTGGCTGGCGCCCCTTAAAGATGAACCGCTGGCCCATTACGCCCGACGCTGGGCCCGACACTTAAAACTCAAAAAAGGCTGTGTGTTAGTGGGCATTTCTTTCGGCGGAATGGTGGCGTTGGAAATGGCCGCGTGGGTAAGGCCTCAGGCCGTTTTGTTGATCGGCAGTTGCCGGCACCCTTCCAGCGTTCCCTGGACCTTGAGATTCATGGGAAGTTTTCGAGTCTGGCCTAAACTCGCCAAGGCGCTGGCCCGGCTGAACCCTTCCGTGCGCGGGTGGTTCTTGGGGGTGAAGAAGGGCGCCCAACTTGATCTTTTGATGAAAATGTTCCGGGAAAGCCCAGATGATTTCCTCATCTGGACGGTGAATGCCATCCGCGGATGGAAGGGGTTCGATGGAAAGTTCAGTCCCGTGCGGCAAATTCACGGCCGTCGGGACCGCTTGATACCCTGCCGCAACGTGGAGCCGGATGCGGTCATTGAGGACGGCGGCCATACAATCATCCTGACCCATCCGGCGGAAGTGAACTCGTTCATTAGCAAATGGGCTAACCTAAGCGCTAAAGGATCACCGAGCCCCAAAACCCACGCGCGCTGAAGCGAAAGATTGTCCACGCCGGGGACCCCTAGTAAACAATACTTTTTTCGACATTTGGCTAAAATAGACTCTATGGGTTGTTCCTTGCGGAGACCCTTCGCTGGGCCATGGTGCGGGAGCGGAAATGGCAGCCTCAATTTTCCTGAAATGAGTTTTATAAAAGCAAAAAATGGGGTCAGGCGAACATTATCCATTATTTTTTTGTCCACGAAGGGGACCCGTCGTGGACAGGTTTTATTGGAAAGGCGGACGAATATGCCAAAAGAAAAAAATGGGTATTTATTTTTTTGGGTGTTTGTATTGATAGGATTCATTTTTGGTCCTGTGGCACAAGCCAAAAGTTTAACCGCAAGTACAGAGGAGGTACTCTTCGTATATCCTGTCCAAAATTATAAATTTGATTTTGAGGGAACTGGGAAATCAGATAACTGCTCGATTATCTGCAAGAAGGTTAAAGATTTTTCCTCTGACCCTGCAGTGAAAGAAAAAAAGATTTGGTACCAATTCCGAATCAAAATAAGCTCCGGCGCCGGCAAATCGTTATTTGAGGATTTGTATTCCACGGAAGAAAATGATTTTAAGCAGACTTTCGAAAGGTTTGGACTGGGGCCATTTGATCCGGGAAAATATCTCCGAAATTATTTTAACATTCTAAAACGTTATGGTGGTTCTGATTATGTAAATGGATTCGCAAAGTCAAAAATCGATAAGAACGAGATTGATAAAGACGGGATTTTAGAAGATATAAAAAAAAGAAAAATCAATACCACCGTGGAAAAAGTGGTTGAAGAACTTTCGATGGGTAATCATATGACGGTGGAATACGTTGGCGAATGGGCCGAGGACGTACGAATATTTGTATATAGTCGGGAATTAAAATGGCCTGTTCGCTTGCTGAATGCTTATGAAATGAATGAGTAGGTTTTAGCTGTCCACGACGGGGACCCATCTTGGACAACAAAAAATCCGTTTAAACTTAGCCCTCCCGTTACACTTCAGAGGAAGTGTTATGAACGTCACAGTATTTCCAAGACTACTTTTCGCCGCTCGGGTTATAAATGTCGCCCTGGCGGGTTTCGGCAGGGGCCCTCAAGTCCGGGAAAGAAAAGAGGTGGAGGTTGTGTTTCCAAAGTGAATCAAAATGAGTGTCACACAATATCACTTTGATCGTTTTGCAATGGTCATGATCAAAGATTTTTTAAAAGTTTCAAAACACATCTTTTTCCCCGTTTTATACGAGTTTCTAATGAGTTCCTCCATGAATTAGGGCATGTTCCTTGCTTTGATAATTGTAGTAAATATGGGAAATGCGATAGCTGACGACCATCATAACGATCATCCCTAGTTCCAGGTCACGATAGTTTAGGAAGGCCATTATTACCACCATTAATCGTATGCGCGGTTATTCCTATGCCTAATAAAAAGTGTAGTATTTTTGGCCGGTTTTGGACTCTTAGTTTTACAAAAGGGTGAAAAGGGTCTGCCAACCGATTTTATGAAAACAGGCAAAGTTATAACGAGAGGGGGTTATGGTTATTTATTTCTTTAATTTTAAAATATTTTTAACCGTGTTCGCGGTTGTTGGTTTGTCCTTCTTAGCACAAGCGAAAACGACCACTTTCGTTCAGGGTTGGTATGTTTAACCGCTGCCTTTCAACAAAATATTCTACCGCCATACAATTGATGTCGCAAAACCATGAAAAAAATTCCGGCATCCAGTTCTTTTTGAAACGCTGGATACTGGCGTTTGTGGTGTTGATTGGTTTTGGATGGGGCAGCCAAGCCCATTCGCAGAGCAGCGCAACTTGGAGGGTCGCCTGTAACGGGGCGGCCCACACCGATTGTCTGGGGAAAGCCTGGGCGGCGGATGAGAACTTCCTTAACGGTAGCACTTTCTCCACCACTTCGGCGATTACGGGAGCTCTGCCTTGTTCAACAGACCAGGTGCTTTACCAGTACGAGAGATATGGAAATGGCGCTACTCCCGTAACTTATGTTTTCGATGTGCCGGCAGGATCCTATCAAGTAACCTTAAAGTTCGCGGAAATCTATTTTACGGCTGTGGGTGACAGAGTATTTAATGTTTCAATTGCTGGCACACAGGTTTTAACCAACTTTGATATTTTTGCCGCATCAGGTGGGGAAAATATTGCCATAGATGAGGTGTTCAGCAATATAGCTCCTTCCGGCGGAGCGATTACCATTCTTCTGGGCCCCGCCAGCGTGAACAATGGTAAGTGTGATGCCATTCAGATTGTTGCCCAACCGACCAATACGGCGACTAACACGGCCACTCATACGGCAACAGTGACGTCAACTAATACGGTGACCAACACGGCTTCTCACACGGCAACCGTCACTTCAACGAACACCGCCACAAAAACGGCGACGGTTACTTCGACAAATACAGTTACTAAAACAGCAACCAATACGGCAACGGTCACTTCAACAAACACGGTCACTAACTCAGCCACGAATACACCGACGGTTACTTCAACGAATACAGTTACAAACACTTCGACGAATACGGCGACAGTGACAAGTACGAATACGGCCACAAACTCGGCGACCAACACAGCTACGGTGACATCAACGAATACAGCCACTAACTCGGCCACTAATACCGCGACAGTTACTTCGACAAATACTGTTACTAAAACAGCAACCAATACGGCAACGGTCACTTCAACAAACACAGTCACTAACTCAGCCACTAATACAGCGACGGTCACTTCAACGAACACAGCCACTAATTCGGCGACCAACACGGCAACCGTAACCTCAACTAATACGGCTACGAATTCAGCCACTCACACGGCAACTGTGACATCAACGAACACGGCCACTAACTCGGCTACCAATACTGCGACAGTCACTTCGACGAATACAGCTACTCAGACGGCGACCAACACAGCTACGGTGACGGATACGAATACGGCTACAAATTCGACCACGAATACCGCGACAGTGACATCAACTAATACGGCCACTAATTCAGTAACCAATACAGCAACAGTCACTTCAACAAATACAGCCACTAACTCAGCTACTAGTACGGCAACAGTCACTTCAACAAACACTGCCACAAACACGGCTACTAATACTGCGACGGTAACGTCAACCAATACGGCTACTCAAACGGCCACCGTGACTGACACCAATACCGCCACGAATACAGCTACGATTACTTCGACCAATACGGCAACTAACACGGCTACTAAAACCGCGACGAATACGGCCACCGTGACGGATACGAACACCGTGACGAATACGGCCACCTTGACTGACACCAATACGGCCACGAATACGGCTACGATTACTTCGACCAATACAGCGACCAACACGGCCACGAATACCGCGACGAACACTGCCACCGTGACTGATACCAACACCTCCACGAATACAGCTACGATTACTTCGACCAATACAGCGACGAACACGGCCACTGTGACTGACACCAATACGGCCACAAATACGGCGACGATCACTTCGACCAATACGGCGACTAACACGGCCACGAATACCGCGACGAACACTGCCACCGTCACGGCTACGAAAACAGCCACGAACACGGCTACGATCACTTCAACCAATACGGCTACGAATACAGCCACGAACACGGCTACGAACACAGCCACCGTCACTAATACCAACACTGCCACGAATACAGCTACGATTACTTCAACGAATACTGCGACCAACACGGCTACGAAAACCGCCACAAATACGGCCACCGTGACGGATACGAATACAGCCACGAATACGGCTACGATTACCTCAACCAATACAGCGACCAACAGCGCCACCAACACAGCAACAAACACGGCAACGGTAACTTCGACGAACACTGCCACGAATACGGCTACGATTACTTCCACCAATACCGCTACTAATACGGCCACGAACACCGCGACGAATACGGCGACGATCACTTCGACCAATACGGCGACTAACACGGCCACGAATACCGCGACGAACACTGCCACCGTCACGGCTACGAAAACAGCCACGAACACGGCTACGATCACTTCAACCAATACGG
>Ga0209483_1000759_pt1 | contig 26405 bp, 21 predicted proteins | sample NGEPerA_FD_184508 | JGI IMG/M metagenome (GOLD analysis project Ga0209483, IMG submission 184508) | Arctic peat soil microbial communities from the Barrow Environmental Observatory site, Barrow, Alaska, USA - NGEE PermafrostL2-A... | ecosystem: Environmental > Terrestrial > Soil > Wetlands >... | reverse complement strand
GAGTAGGCGACGTAGCCGTGCGGCGCCCAGGTCTCGCGACCCTTCATCGTCGTGAACGCTTCGTTGGAGACTCGAATCAACACCGTCTGGTCGACGGCTTGGCCGCGGTCCGAGTTCTCGGTACCCTCGGGAAAGACGGTCTCGATCGATCCCACGGCCAGGTCGCCCACCTGCACGCGGCGACCGGACTGATCGACGACGTAAGAGCCAGAGCGCCAGTCAGTGTGCTGCATCGTCGTCTTGGGCAACGGTCCGAGGCTGCGCAGTAAAGGGAACATCGCCACGATGCCGAAGATGCCCATTCCCCCACCGAGCAGTTTGCCCAGCAGTTTGCGACGTTGGACGACGCCACCGCCTCGTTCGACGATGGCGGCCGCGAATGCTTGGCGATCGGCTTCGGAGTTCGCGAGCGTGTGGCGCTCTTCGACGAAAGGTCCGCGCGGCATGAGGTACTTGCCCCAGGCGACGATGCCGATGCCGATGAAAAATAGTCCGCCACCGAGCGTGGCGCCTAGCTTCCACGGCTGCGCGTCAATCCAGTAGCAGGCCCCGAAGCCGGCGATGCAGAGCGTGCCGACGATGAAACAGACACTGATGACGCGTTCGACCAGCTGGGGATTGCGAGCCGCGGGCTGCAGGTGCGGATCGTTCGCGGGCAGACCCGACAGCGAGACCGGCGTGCGGTGTTCGTCAGTCATCGCGCTCTCCCACCCAGAATCCGACGAGGGCGAGGACGCCCACACCGAAGGCCAGCCCGACGAAACCTTCGGCGACCGGTCCGAGGCCACCCAGACCGAAACCGCCCGGGTTGTTCGGGTGTTGGATCTCGGTCGTCACGAACTTCACGATGTCATTGACCTGCGCGTCACTGAGGTTGCCGGTGAAGCGCGGCATGTTGCCGGGGCCCGTGCGGATCGCTTCGGCGACTTCGATCGAGGGAATCTTGCGCAGCGACGGCGAGAACGTGCTCATGGCGAGCGCGTCGCCGTCGCCTTCAATGGTGTGACACGACGCGCAGTTGAGCGCGAAGAGCGCGGCGCCGTCGGCGACGTTCGCGTTCTTCAGGTGCGGATAGGGAATAAGTGGAAAGCTCGACGAGAGCGAATTCACCCACGCCGACACCGCGAGGGCCTGGCCGTGCGTCAGACGAGGGACGCGCCGGTTGGCCTCGATGGAACGGGGGTTCGCCGCGGGCATGCGCCCCGAGTCGACCCAGAAGTTGATCGTCGCCGGTCCGAGACCGACGAGGTCGGGGAAGGCGCCGGCCGTGCCGTTCGCCGGCACGCCGTTCGCCTCAGCACCGTGGCACGACGCGCAGTTCTGCTGGAAGAGCGCGTCGCCCAGTGTGACCAAGGCGGCCGACGGCGCGCGATAGGTGATCGAGGAGTTGCCGTAGGCGATGATGACGCCGTCGCTGTTCTTCTTCACCATCGTCGAGTTGGGCGTGCCGGCATTCTTTCGCGTGGTCTGGTACAGCGTTCTCTTGTACGAGGCCTGCGCGCCGCCGACGAAGAGCAGCACGGGGCCGAGGGCGACGAGACTGACGATCGATAGTGCGGCGCAGCGCTTGAAGAGAGGTGACGTCACGCCATTTCCTACTTGAGCAAGAACAGGGCCGAGTACAGCCCGATCCATACGACGTCGACGAAGTGCCAGTAGTAACTCACGCCCTGGAACGTGGACAACTCACCGGGGTCGCCTTCGGTGCCGCGCATGCGATAGAGCAGGAACGCCATGGCAACGAGTCCCAAGATCACGTGCAGGCCGTGGAGGCCGGTGGTGATGAAGAAGATGGAGCCGTAGGAGTTGGTGTACCAACGCGTCACGAGATGCGTCCACTCGTAGGCCTGGTTTGACACGAACAGCGTGCCCATGATTATCGTGGCGATCACCCAGGTACGGGCCTCGGAACGACGGCGATTTTCGATGAGCCACACGGCGCGCTGCATCGTGAAGGACGAGGCGATCAAGACAATCGTGAAGATGCCCGACTGCAAGACGTCGAGGTGAGTGCCGACGGGAGGCCACGACGCCAGGTGGGCGCGAATGGTAAACAATGCGGCGAAGAGTCCCGAGAAGAACATCAGCTCGCTGCCGAGCCAAATCATCACGCCAATGGCCAGCATCGGCGGACGATCGTGGACGATCTTCCCTTGCTTCGCCAGGCTATTGGGGGAAATCGCCTGACTCACGGCTACCTTTCTAGCGGAAATTGAGACACCGGTGCGACAACGCGGCCGATTTGGCTCAGCGCAATGTCTCGGGGAGTGGCTCCACGGCCACGATGGCGAGCCGTCGGGTCGGTCGCGTCATCGCGACGTACAAAGTGCGCAGACCTCGCGCCGTGATGGACGTGCCGCCCCGGGCGCCGCGACTAGCAATCTGACCCGGTTCGATGACGACGACTCCGTCGAATTCCAGGCCGTTCGCGCCTTCGGCCGAGAGCACGATGAGGTCGGCTCCCAGCCCCTTGGATTCCTGGTCGCGAGGATCAATGGCGTCGAGCCCTTTCGAACGCAGGATCGTCACGATCTCGTCGACCCGCTCGCCCGTCACGATGACCGCGACGCGTCCGGGTGCGACGGCGTCGACCTCTCGGCGAGTGACGTCGGCGAGCGTCGCCACGAACTCTTCGCGGCTCACCTGATCCACGCTGGGTGAATGTCCGGCTCGACGAACCGGACGTGGCGGCGTGAGGTCCGGCGCCGCCGCCATCAACGTGGGCGCGGCGAAGTCGAGGACTTCTTCGGGCGTGCGGTAACTCACGGTCAGATCAACTCGGGTCGGCTCACGCCGCGGTTCGAGGACCTCGAGCACGGCGTTCCACGACGCCGACGATGAGGCCGTGGTGGCCTGGCCCATGTCGCCGACAATGGTCATGGAACCGGTCAAATCACGGCGCTTCAAAACTCGAAGTTCCATCGGCGAGAGGTCCTGGGCTTCGTCGATCACGATGTGTCCGTAGGTGACGAATTCCGCCTCGTCGAGCACGTTGCTCAGGACCGGAGCGTTACGTTGGGCTTCTCTGAGGGCCGCAGCGCGCACGTCACCGGCGTAGGCATCGAGATCGATTCCCTCCAGGATGCCGTTGTCGTCCGGTTTGACGACCGGGCGAGGACGGCGCAGCGGTCCGAGCAAAACACGAGCCTCATCGATCAAGGCGGCGTCGGCCTTCGTCCAACGGACCTCGTCAATCGAACCCGACCGGGCCCGGTACAAAAGCGCCAACTCCTCGCCGCTCACGAAACCCTGTCCGGCCGCGCGCAGCAACGCTGGCGCGCCGAAGAGGTCGTGGAGGAGCTCTTGACCGGAGAGTCGCGGCCACATGCGCTCGAGCGCCCGCGTGAACTGTGGCGTGGCGCGAATGAGATCAGCCAATTCGCCAACGGCATTGACCTCGTCGAGGCCCTCACGCACAAAGCGTTCGTAGTACTCGTTCGCCAATCGGTTCGCCAGTTCGCGACCGACGGCCGAACGGCGTTGATTGTGATTACCCGGACGACGTCGGGCGCGCTCGACCGTCTCTTGGGTGTATCGCGCCTTCAACACGACGATCGCGCGGCCGATGGGGATCTCGACGTCGTCTTTGAGCGCACGCTGACGCGTGCGCAGGGCGCGAGCGAGGAGTCGCGCCATGCGAAGGTCGCCCTTCATCTCGTCGACCGGTTCCGCGTCTCGTCCCCGAATCTCGACGTTGATGACGAGACCGGAGATTGTGGAAAGCGTCACGCCGGACTCACCCAGCGACGGCAGCACGTTCTCGATGTAGTTCAAGAAGAGAGGGTTCGGTCCGACGACGAGTACGCCTTGTCGTTCAAGCGTCGCGCGATGCGTGAAGAGCAGGTACGCCGCGCGGTGCAGCGCCACGGCGGTCTTACCGGTTCCCGGACCGCCTTGCACCAACAAGACGCCCGCCAGCGGATTTCGAATGATGCGGTCCTGCTCGCCCTGGATGGTGGCGACGATGTCACCCATGCGCCCCGTGCGCGCACGACCCAACGCCGCGAGCAGCGCCCCCGGACCGCCCAGCGCGAGGCCGCCATCGACGAGACCCTCTTCAGTCGCCGCGCGCACGTCATCCTCGGGCAACGCGAGCTCACCGTTGGCGTCGACGAAGTATTCGTCCTCGACGCCCGTCACGTCGTGGCCGTGAATGGCGACGTGGCGTCGTCGCGCCAGGCCGAGCGGCTCGACGCCGGTCGCGCGGTAGAACGCCTCGGCGACCGGCGCGCGCCAGTCGATCACAAGTGGATTCAGCTCCTCGTCCGAGACCGCCAGTCGCCCAACGTGGTATTCGTCGGCGCGACCCGATTCATCAGGCGCGTAGTCGATCCGACCGAAGAAGAGTGGTTGGTCGCCGATCGCGAGTTGATCGAGTCGATGCAGCGCCGTACCCATGACGACGTCGCGCTCGACGAGGTCGCCCGCGCCACGCATGTTCGCCACGGCCGCACTGTCGCGGAGCGACCGGGCCTCATCGCGCATGTGATCAAGGGCCGTAAGAGCGAGATCGAGGAAGAGCTGTTCCTCTTTGATCTCACGCTCGTGGGCCATCATGTCCTCTTTTCATTTCTCAAAATTGACAAATTTCAAGTCTAGGGCAACTATGCGACGCCATTTCAAACTGACCCGCGAGCCGGTTCACGTAGATTGAAATGGATAAGAAGGAGTGAAGTGAGCGAGCCAGTTTTCCTTCGGGCCTGTCGCGGTGAGAGCGTCACGCACGTCCCGGTGTGGTTCATGCGCCAGGCCGGCAGGTCGCTTCCCGAGTACCGAGAACTGCGCGGCAGCGGATCGATCCTGGACGCCATCGCCGATCCGGCGCTCGCCTGTGAGATCACGATGCAGCCCGTTCGTCGCTACGGGGTCGACGCCGCCATCCTCTTTAGTGACATCATCGTGCCGTATCACGCCATTGGCTTCGGCGTCGACGTCGTGCCTGGACGAGGGCCCGTGATCGCCAAGCCCTTCACGAACGCCGCGGACTTAGAACGGCTTCGCGATTTGACCGACGTCGACATCGCCCACGTCACCGAGACGGTCGATCTGGTACTGAAGGAACTGGAAGCGACCGACACGCCGCTCGTCGGATTTGCCGGTGCGCCGTTCACGGTGGCCAGTTACTTGGTTGAAGGCGGTCCTACCAGAGAGTTCGCGCTGATCAAGACCCTGATGCACACCGAACCGCTGCTCTTTGACCTCCTCCTCGAGCGACTCTCAGACATCACCGTCACCTTCCTTCGTGCCCAGGTCGCCCACGGCGCTCGCGCGGTGCAACTCTTCGACTCGTGGGCGGGGGCGCTTACGCGTGACGAGTACCGCCGATTCGCGTTGCCCGCGACCGAGCGAGTGCTCGCGCGCATTGCCGATCTGGGCGTTCCGACCATTCTCTTCGGTGTCGGCACGGGCGAACTCCTGGACCTCATGAGTTCGGCGAACAGTTCGGTGATGGGGATCGATTGGCACGTGGACTTAGACGAGGGACGCCGTCGCGTCGGTGGTCGCCCGGTCCAGGGCAACCTCGATCCGGCGCGTTGTCTCGGCGGGATCGACGCCGCCGTGCTGGGCGCGCGCGAAGTGCTCGCGCGCGCCGGACGCGACGCGGGCCACATCTTCAACCTGGGCCACGGCGTCTTGCCATCCACCGATCCCTCGACGCTCGAAGCGGTCGTTCGCGTCGTTCACGACGAGGGAATGGCGGGTGTGCAGTGACGACGGGCGTGCTCGTCATGGCCTACGGCACGCCAACGACGCCGAGTGACGTCGAGGCGTATTACACCAGAATTCGCCACGGGCGAGCACCCACGCCCGAGCAGCTCGCCGATCTTCAGCGTCGTTACAACGCCATAGGCGGCACTTCGCCATTGGCCCAGCGCAGCGCCGATCAAGTGGCGGGCATCGCCACGGCGCTCGAGCAGCGCGTTCCCGGAGGTTTTGACGTGCGCTTCGGTTCTAAGTATGAACCGCCGCTCCTCGAGACGACCGCCGAATCGTTTCGCACGGAGGGTTTCGACGTCGTCGTGGGCCTGGTCCTCGCACCGCACTCGTCGTCGATGTCGACCGACCAGTACATGTCACGCGCCAGAGCGGCGCTCGGGGACCGTGTCAATTTCGTCCAGATCGGCGCCTGGTGGGCGTTCCCGGGATTCCTCGAGATCATCGCCGCTCGTGTCAACGACGCCCTGTCGAACATCCCGGTCGAACGCCGCGACACGACCGAAGTGATCTTCTCGGCTCACTCGCTGCCCGAGAAGATCCTCGCGATCGGCGATACGTACCCCGAACAGTTGCGCGACAGCGCGCAGCGCGCGGCCGCATTGGCCGGCGTCGCGCACTGGGACGTGGCGTGGCAGTCGGCCGGGCGCACACCCGATCCGTGGATCGGTCCTGACATCTTGCGAGTCCTGCGCGACAAGCGTGCGCTCGGCGTGACCGACGTCGTGTCCTGTCCGATTGGATTCGTGAGTGACCACCTCGAAGTGCTCTTCGATATCGACGTCGAAGCCCAGGGCGTGGCTCGAGAGGTGGGGCTGCAACTGGTCCGAACAGCGTCACTGAACGACGATGCGGGGTTTATGGCGTTGTTGGCCGATGTCGTCCTGGAACACGTCTCGTGAGTCGCGAGTCGATCGTCGTCGTGGGCGGCGGCATCAGTGGACTGAGTGCCGCGTGGGAACTCTCCGGCGGCGCCGACGGACCGAATGACCGGACACCGCGAATCGAACTCATCGAAGACGGGACCGTCGTCGGTGGATCACTCACGACGACCCACTTCGCCGATCGAACGATCGATCTCGGCGCCGACGGCTTTCTCGCACGACGACCCGAAGCGGTCGACCTCGTACGTGAACTCGGCTGCAGCGATCAACTCGAATCGATCGACGCGAGTGGCGCGTCGATCTGGTTGCGCGGCGCACTCGACGAACTGCCCACGGGACTCGCGCTTGGAATACCGACCTCATCAGGTCAGTTGAAGAACGTTCGAGGTCTGTCGTGGCGTGCGCGTCTTGACGCGCGAAGAGACGAACACGCCCCCGTTCGCATGAAGGTCGGGGACGACGCGACGATCGGGGACATCGTGCGAACCAAGCTCGGTCGAGAACTCTGTTACCAATTTGTCGAACCGATGCTCGGGGGCATCCAGGCCGGTCGCATCGATGACCTCTCGGCCAAGTCGGTATTCCCCGCGTTGTTGGAGGCGGCGCGCAAGGGTGGCTCGCTGATGCGCGCGATGCGCGCCAGTGGTCCGGTCGCACCGGGACCGTCGGCGACGACGACGAACACCGGTCCGACGTTCTATACCCTCCTCGCCGGTGTCGGATCACTCCCCATCGAAGTCGCTCGGCGGCTTCGCGATCGCGGTGTCGTGCTACGAACGGGCGTCGCGGTCACGGCACTTCGACGTACGCCTTCGAGCAACTATCCCTGGGAAGTCGACACGCACGCCACCACCACACCCGCCGACTCGGTCGTGATGGCGACACCGGCGCCCGTCACCGCCCGCCTTCTCGGTGCGTACGACCCGGCGTTGGCGCGACTCGGCGTCGTGCGAAGCGCCGGTGCCGCAATGATCACGTTCAGCATTGCGCGGAGTGCGATCCAGTTGGGCGCGAACGGTACTGGGATACTCGTGCCGCTCGGCACGCCGTGGTCGGGCGACGGCTCTTTGATGATCACCGCCGTCACGTTTCTCGATCGCAAGTGGCCCCACCTGCGACGTGACGACGACTTCATACTACGAGCGCACGTTGGACGCATCGACGACCTTCGTTGGAGCGAGATGAGTGACGAACTACTCATCGCACGAGTCAGCGCGGAACTGAAAGTCATCCTGGGCGCGTTCGGCACACCGAACGACGCGCACGTGCAACGCTGGCCCGACGGTCTGCCGCAGTACTACGTCGGGCACGAGACCATGGTGGACGACGCTCGGGCCGCCGCCGCACCGCTCGGCGTGACCTTGTGTGGAAACGCCTACGACGGCGTGGGTATCCCGGCGAGCATCGGTTCCGGACGTCGGGCTGGTCGCGACGCCCTCGAAATGTTGCGCTTCAGCTATCGCTGAACAACTCAGAGGTAGTAACCGGAGTGGATGTAGATGCAGGGCACGCCTTCGCTCACGTACATGGCGTGGTTCTTCGGGTCGTCATCGAGCGCCAGACGGATGTCGAAGCCCTCCCTTATGAGGTCGCGCAACGCGCCGCGCTTGAACTCGTCCACGCCCGAGTAGTCCCCGTATTCACGCATGATGAGCAGGTCCCAGCGCAGGCCGTAGCGCTCGAGCCAGCCGACCGTATGGGGCTGGACCCGGCGGGGACGACCCGTCAAGAGCACGACCTTCAGTGTCGAGTCCAAGAGTTCGAGCAATCGTTCGATCTCTTCGATGATCGGGTCGTCGCCGCACGCGTCGAAGAACCTTTTCCAATCGCCCCAATCGAGATAGTGCTGGCGACCGGCCGCGTCGGCCAGCACGCCGTCGATGTCGAAAATGACCGCCGGCCCGGTTCCCGACGAACCTTCACGCCAATGCCAGTTTTCTCGCCGGTAGTCCGAACTCATCGTGAAAACAGGCTAAAGGGTTTTCTCGTGCGTTCTCTGCGAGACTGGATGCCGTGGGTTGTACCGAGCGTCTAACGCTGCCAATTCCTTTCGGCCATCACGTTTACGTGGTGAGCGACCTCTCACTCTCACCCACCACCGACGTGAACTGTCGTCCCGTACAAGAGTTCATCAGCCTTTTGGGCGACATCGACGACGCGGCCGTCGTGGTCGTCGCGGGAAACTTCTTTCATCCCGAGCCCACCTCGGACCTCGTCAAGTTCATCGACGCGACGTTGGCGGCGCTGCCTACGCTGCGCGACCAAATCATCGCCTTCACCACGAATGTTCGACACCGTTTTATCGTGCTACCCGGAAGCGATGACCACGAACTGAATCAGAACCAGGACGCGCGCGAACGACTCGAGCAACTCGGCGTCGCTTTCGCGAGCGATCTGATCCTTCACGTCGCCACGGCCAATGGTGTAAGCGACCTGGCGGTCGCGGCCGGCACGTGCACCATCGACACGATGCGCGCCGACGTCGATGACCGCGCCGATGCGCATCGACTCGAAGACCCGCACGCGCTCCCTCGGTTCGTCGCGTCGCGCGTGCTGTACCGCCGGCTCGGTGGCTGGGTCTGGTTCCCGGCGATCGCGCTGTTCTTGATTGACGTGCTCACGTCGCTGAACGCGATCATTTATCACTTCACTCGTCACCACATTCCTGTCCGCACGCCCAATACCGGCAGCTTCTGGGACAACCTGGTACTCAATCTCTTGATACTGGCGGTCGTTGAGGCGGTCGTGGTCTGCAGTGCCGGACTCATTGTTCGGCGACGGTTCGACCGCGATGCCCGTCGGGCGGCACCAACGGAACTGAGCGAGCCGCTCGCCCTCACGCTGGTGGACGACGTCGACGCGCTGGAGTTCGCGCGCCGAAACGCCGAACGCGGAGGTGCCGGGGCCGTCGTTGGCGGTGCACCGCGACCGGCGCTCGCGTTCCTCGACCGCGGCGTATGCGCCGCTCCAGGGCCGTCGCGCACGGTGGTCGTCGAACGGCGGGGTCGCTTCGGTCTGCCGCCGGTCTTCACCTCGGTGGACCGTCTCGGAATCATCGAGATCGAGGCGGCCAGCACGGTGCAGGTTCGACTGTACGCGGGCGAGACGCGCCGCGCGCGCGCGCGCGCGCGGCTCCTCGAAAAGATCGTCGCGCATACCTACGTGCAACCGGCGCCCTCGGGCGAAACGTCGACGGTTGGTTCGTGGCCGACCGGCAACCCTTTCCCCGTAACACTCGAACGTCTCAAAGAGCAACGACGTCAGCGAACGGTGCGTCGCACGGCGAGCGGACTTGTCGTCCTCGACGGCCTTGTCAACGTCATCGTCACCGCGACGCCACCGCTGCGCAGTCGTCTCCACGAGGTCCAAACGATCTTCCCCCTCGGCGTGGCGCAGTCCGCAGCCGCCTTCACCGCCGTTGCCGGCATCGCGATGATCATGATGGCCCGGGGGATACGACGCGGACAACGCCGAGCCTGGTTCGTGGCGTGCGTCGTGCTGGCGATCACCGTCTTCGCCCACGTACTGCGAGGCGGCACCGTCGTCGCGTCGCTCATCGCCGGTTCGATTCTGACGCTGTTGGTCTTGCAACGACGTTATTTCCAGGCGTCGACTGACCGTTCCAGTGCCCGTGCGTCGATGCCGCGGCTCGGGCTGATCGCGCTGGTCTCGATCATCGCCGCCACGATTGGTATCGAAGTCTCCTCCGGACGACACCACCTCCCCGCCTTCGGAGTCGTCTTCATGGCGTGCATCGAACGCTTTGTCGGAGTGAACAACATTGCGCTGCCCGACACCGCGTCCGACTTCGTCGATCCCTCACTCCTCGCCGTCGGCGTGACGCTCTTCGTGTCGGCGCTGTATCTCTTGACGCGACCGGTCGTTGATCGACGCTTGTCGATGACGGGCCGCGGCGCCGAGCGACGTCTGGCCGAGCTGCGCGCGAGAGAGATCGTGCGCCGACACGGCCGAGGGACTCTCGATTACTTCTCCCTGCGCGACGATAAACAGTTCTTCTTCTTCCGCGACTCGCTCGTTGCATACGCCGTCTACGGCGGCGTCGCGTTGGTGTCGCCCGATCCCATCGGGCCCGAAGCGGAGCGCTCCGAAGCGTTCAGTGCCTTTCGCGCGTACGCCGAAGGCCGCGGCTGGACAATCGGCGTCATCGGCGCCAGTGGGGAGTGGCTCCCGATCTACGGCGCGGCCGGACTCCACCACCTCTACATCGGTGACGAAGCGATTGTGGACTGTGCCACGTTCAGCCTGGCCGGAGGCAAGATGAAGGGTCTTCGACAAGCGACGACGCGACTCGCTCGTCATGGCTACACGGTCGAGTTCCTCGACCCCGCGAACATCGACCCGAGTCGCGTCACCGACATCCTCGAATTGATCACGATGCTACGACGGGGCGAAGCCGAACGTGGCTTCTCCATGATGTTGGGTCGACTTTTCAATCCCAAGGACAAGGGATTGCTACTCACCATCGTGCACGGGCCTGACGGCAAACCGGTCGCGGTCTGTCAGTTTGTGCCGTCGCCCGCGATCAACGGCTATTCCCTTGATCTCATGCGCCGTGATCCCGGAGACCACCCCAACGGATTGATCGACTTCGCGCTGTGTTCAACCATTGAGCACCTGCGCGACACCGGAGCGCGAGGACTCAGTTTGAACTTCGCGGCGTTCCGATCGGTCCTGGACAGCGAGCGCGGAGAAGGGACGATCACGCGCGTAGAGCGATGGGCCCTCAAACGGCTGTCGGGAATCTTCCCGATCGAATCGCTGTGGACGTTCAACGCCAAGTACGACCCCACGTGGCTTCCCCGTTACCTCGTGTATCCCGCGGCAGAAAGCTTCGTGCCCGTCGCCGCCGCGGTGTTGCGCGCGGAGTCGCTGACGGAACTTCCAGTCCTTGGCCGTTTCCTGGTGAGCGACCCGTCAAATCGACCGGGGACGGTCGTTCCCGAAGAAATTTTAGCGGCGGCCAAGAAAGTCGACGACCGCGTACTTCACTAACTCAAAGAATCTACTGATCGTGAATGCCCGGCGGATCCTCGCCAACAAGGCCATCGATTGACTCACGAATGAGGTCGGCGTGACCCACGTGGCGCGCGTACTCCTCGATGAGATCCACGAACGTCCGTCGCAAACTTGGCGCTCGTCCGTCGGGCCACTTCTGGGCCATCGATTGATCCAATCCGCCGTCGGCGAGTGCTTGTGCGATCGAACGCCTCGACTTATCGACGTTGCTCTGCCAAAGTGCGTACAGAATTTCGGGACTGTCACCGGGCGCCCACGTCCAGTCCCAACTGGGATTGGATTCCCAATCGATGGCATTGAATGGCGGCGCCGGCTCTCTGTCAAAGAGCCGCACCGAGAAATAGTGATCTTCGACGAGCGCCAAGTGCTTGAGTAGACCCCCCAACGTGACGCTGGACGTGCCCACGGATCGTTGAAGACCGGCGGCATCGAGTCCTCCCGCTTTCCACGCGAACGTCGCTCGCTGTCGTTCGAGCGATCCAATCAGGGTTGCGGCGTCGTCACCGTCGACTGGCGGTTCGGGCCACGCATCGAGTCCGGCGTACATAGTCGAGTTACCTTTCGACCCGTGACGTCACTTGGAAAAGTTCGCGACGAGGTATCAATCTTCGACGTCCGCTTGAAAATTTACGTCGGCCGTGGGAACTGATCCGCCTCGGCGTCCCGGTGCCTCTTGATACTCCCAATAGAGATTCGTGTGCGCGATGACCTTGTCGGGCGTGGGCGCGCCATACTCGCTGAGGTCTTCAGTGGTGTGCGCGTCGGCGACCAACGTCACGTCGTACCCACGGGTGAAGCCACCGTGCATTGTCGAGCGAATACACGCGTCGGTCTGGGCACCCGTGATCACGATTCGCCCGACGCCACGCTCGGCGAGCAAATCTTCGAGATTCGTGTCCTCGAACGAGTCGCCGTACAACTTGGGAACGAGCGGTTCAGACTCGATTCTCTCCAACTCCGCGACGTACTGCCATGGCTCGCTGTCGATTGGCAACTCTTCACTGGAGTGTTGCACCCAAATGACGGGCACCTCTTCGTTGCGTGCCTTGTCGACCAGAGTATTGATATTCGCAATCACGCGGTCACGGTCGTGGGCGTTTGACACCACGCCATTCTGCACGTCAATGACGAGCAACGCAGTATTCGGGCGATCCTGAAGCGTGGTCACGGTGATCTCCTCGTGTGTGCTCAGACGATAATTCGAAACCCAGAGTAGGTCACCCTCTGACACCACAAGGGGTCGGTCACCTGCAATTCTGAGATGACACCGTGTCGACTCGGCACCATACTTCCGCACGGTCGACTCCTCTGGCTGGCCACGAAAATCGTCAAGATTCATCCAATGGACGCTTCAACCGCACAAAAGTTTGCATCCGATTGGCTGGTCGCCTGGAACGCCCACGACCTCGACGCCATACAGAGTCACTTCAGTGACGGCGTCGTCTTCACGTCTCCGTTGGCACTTCGTATCGTCGAAGGATCCGAGGGTGTCATCCGGGGCAAAGAACCGCTTCACCACGTATCTAGTTCCCTGAAGTCCCGGTAGGCGAGCCACACTTTGTCTGAAAGCCAGCACTTTTCGGCTGCAGCGCCTGGCCGGAATTCGCGGCGATCATCAGGCACGATTCGTCGACCGCCGCGAATTGGTTAGCTGGAATGGCCTTGAGTTGGTCGACTTCGGTGTAAGTCCAGCGGGTGTCGGCCGTTCCTTGGAAATACCAGTTGCTGCCGTTGTCAGCGAGGATCAATCCGTAGGTCTTCATCGTCGTCAGCACCGTTTGACAGAAGGCCGAACATTGTGACACCGGCAGGGTAAAGGACGCGTTCAATCGGAACCGCGCGCCCATCGGGGGACACGAGGAATTATTCTGACCAGCTCTGTGGCGCGCGGGCCAGAGATACGACTCCTGCGTGCAGTCAGCGGTGAAGCGGATTGCGTGATCCATCGCGTGCGAGGCCACCTCGTTGTAGTTGACGAGTCCGGGCAGGATCGGCAGGCCGGCGGCGTCGGCGGAGGTGAAGTCGGCCGGGCGTAGCGCGTTCGATCGTAAGTTCCACGTAGCGCCCGAACCGGCCGTCGATCGACCGGACGTGTGGAAGTAGGTGTCGTAGGTCTCGAAGAGCGTGCACGGCGCCGACGACGCCGATCGGTACGGATCGACCATCAACGCGTGGCGGTCCGATCCCCCTTCGATGGGGGTCGACGCCGTCAATGGGTACGGCCGTCGGTTACTCTCCGAGGCGTACTGAAACGTCACGTGCGCGAACACGGTGTTCTTGCGAAGGACCGTCCACGGGATGCCGTAGGGCGCGTGGGGGATGCCCGACGGGCCGTAGTCCGGATGTAAGTACGTCGTCGCTGATGACATCGACGCGAGCCACGTCGCACTATTCGCGTCAACGGGCAACGTCGTGATCGACGTGTTCCACACGTTGTCCGCCGGAAAAGCGGGACAATTGGTCCCCGGAAAGACTGGCCCGACGATCCGCGCCGAGTCCCTGGACGTCGGTGTGCTCGATCGGGTCGTGGCCTTGGAGACCGCGGGCGTCGCAACAAGAACGAGACCGATGACGAGCAACGAGATGCTAAGTATCCCCGGGCTCGAGTGTTGCTGAAGGTGACGACGAGCCATCCAGACGGTCTACATCGGGTTCGCGATCGGTTGAGCGTGATTGTCCAAGAGTTGTGCGGTTTCACACAGTTCCCGCCGATTCAACACAAATCGGGCCAAATCTGATTTCGTAAAATGAGCGGATGTCGCGCTTCGACCTGCTGATATTTGACTGCGACGAGGAAGAGAGCGCAGTTTCCCACGTCAGATCCCGTTTCTGATCTTGACCGAGTCAGTACAAGTGAACGGAGTTTGACGCGATTGCAGCGCCAAACACGTTCAGCCAAGTCGTGCCGAAATGGCTTCGGCCAATCGGTGAGGAGCCCGATTGTCGTAGACGAGAAAGAGCGACGGCTCGACCATCTCGAGTTCCATGATCGCCCAGCCTTCGGCCATCTTCACGAGGTCGACACGGGCGTAGAGGATTCCTTGAAATGACTCCTCACTGAGCAGCGCTTCGGCGAAGGCGACGGCGTCGGCCTCCGCCGGCGAGACCGACATTTGCCCGCGGCGAAAAAGCGCGTCGCGATCGTCGGCGTCGGTGTTGAGCATCGCGCCTTTGGTCATGGAATGTGAGAAGTTACCGTCGATGAACACCAACGCGCGCTCGCCGACGTCATCGATCGAAGCGACGTAGGGCTGAACCATCGCGTCACGTCCACTGGCGTGCAGGCGTCGCACGTGCGCGAGGGCATCCTCGTGGTCGTCGCGGGTGTACTTGTCGGCATCGATTGATCCGGCGCCGACGGTTGGCTTGACGACGAATCCGCTATTGGGGAAGACGGGTTCTTCGCCCACGTCACAGAACGTCGACGGCACTATGCGATGCGAACGTCTCTCCAGATCGCTGAGGTAGTGCTTGTCCGTTGAATACTCGATGATCGGATAGGGGTTGAGAAGGCGCTCAATCCCGCGGGCCCACGCGAGGAAACCCTCACGGTCACGCGTGTAGTCCCGGGTCGATCGGATGACCGTCAGTTCGAAATCGTTCCAATGGATTAACGGGTCATCCCAGACACACATCGATCCTTCAATACCGACATCGATGAGCGCGTCGAGCAGCAGCTCGGCGTCGGGATCGAGGTTGACGTCGTCGCTGAGACTGGTCGCGATTGCGATACGCCTCACGGCGTGAAGAGTACCGTCGCGTGTTGGGCGAGCGTCACGAGCGGTCCGGGCCAAATGCCGAAGACCAGCGTCACCAGCACCCCGAAGCCAATGACGGCGGCCGTAGGACGCGGCACCACGACGCGGGTCGCTTCGGGGCCGTCATCGGAGTACAGCGCCATCGCCCAGCGAAGGTAAAAGAAGGCGGCGATCGCGGCGCTGATCAACGCGATCAACGCCAACGCTCCCCCGCCGACGTCCACGACGGAGGCAAGCACCGCGAACTTCGCGTAGAAGCCGGTCGTGAGCGGCGCGCCGAGTTGACTGAGCAGCAGTACCGCGAGCGCGGCGCCGAGCCACGGTTGTCGTCGCGCCAAGCCCTGGTAGCGCTCGATCGAGTGATGATCGTCGCCGACGCCGCCGATCAGCGTCACGATCGCGAACGTCGCGACGACGATGGGCGCGTAGGTGATGACGTAGAAGAGCGTCGCCGCAGTGCCCCGAATCGTGCCGGCCCACACGCCGAGCAGGATGAACCCGGCGTGGTTGATCGAGGAGTACGCGAGCATGCGCTTCACGTTGCGCTGCACGACCGCGAGCGACGCGCCGACCAGCGTCGTGAGCACGATGAGAATCCAGAGGATCGGTCGCCATGTATCGAGTTGAGTGCCGAGGGCCGAGATGAGGACCCGGATCAATGCCGCGAACGCGCCGACCTTCACGATCGAGGCCATGAGTCCGGTCACCGGCGTGGGCGCACCCTCATAGACGTCGGGCGACCAGAGGTGGAACGGCACGGCGGCGATCTTGAAGGCGAAGCCGACGAGCAACAAGGCGCCTCCGGCGTAGAGGAGGCCGGGGTGGAGCAGCACGTTCGAACCCAAGAAGTACGAGATCGTCGACAGGTTCGTCGAGCCGGTCGCGCCGTAGACCAGGGCCGCGCCGTAGATGAAGATCGCCGAGGCGAAACCGCCGAGCAAGAAGTACTTGAGCGCGGCCTCTGAGGACTTGGCGCGGTGACGGTCGAAGGCGACCAGTACGTACAGTCCGATCGACAGGATCTCGAGTCCCAGGAAGATGACGATGAGGTCGTTCGCCTGCGTCATCAGGAGCGCACCGGAGCTCGACGCGAGTGCGAGGATGTGGAACTCGACGCCCGAGACCCGTTCGCGAATCGCCCAGTCGTGCGCGACCAACGCGGTCATGATCACGCTGAGGGCGATCACACCCGAGGCGACGACCGAGAAGTCGTCGAGCACGATCGCGTGAGCGATCGTGACCGAGGCGCCGGCCTTGGCGACGCAGCGCCACTGGAAGTAGTTGACGACGATGCTCGCCGCAGCGGCGGCGATTACCGTCGAGGTCGCGACGACGAGCGGCACCTTGCCGCGCGCCAGTGCCGAGACGAGCACGAGCGCCAGCGCCGCGCCGAAGAAGATCAGGACCGGAAGGATCGCCAGGTAGTGAATCGAGGGGATCGCGATCTTCACTTGTTCACCCCGTTCGGTGCGACGTGGTGGATCAGTTGCTGGACCGACGGCGTGATGCGATCGAGCACCGGCTTCGGGAAGACACCGAGCACGACGATCAGGACGATGACGGGCACCAGCACCCATTGCTCGTGCGTCGTCGCGTCGGCGATTTCGGCGTTGGCCCCCTCGGCCCTACCGTGGAAGACCCGCTGGTAGGCCCAGAGCAGATACAACGCGGCGGCGACCACGCCAAAGGTGGCGACGGCGGCCCACCACGAATGCGTGGCGAAGGTTCCGATGAGGATCAAGTACTCGCTCACGAACCCCGACAGTCCGGGAAGGCCGATCGAGGCCAGCATGACCACCGTGAAGAGCGCGGCCATGATCGGTGCCGGACCCTGAAGTCCTTTGAAGTCCTTGATCAGTATCGAACCGCGGCGCTTCTCGATGAACCCGATGATCAAGAAGAAGCCGATCGTGATGACGCCGTGGTTGAACATCAACAACACCGCCCCGACCGTGGCGATCGTGGATCCCGACATGACGCCCAAGGTGATGAAACCCATCTGGGCGAGCGACGAATACGCGACGAATCGCTTCAGGTCCGGCGTCGTGCAGGCCAGCATCGAGCCGTAGAGGATACCGATCACGGCGAGCGTCAACACCACCGGACGCATGCCCACCAACGCCAGCGGGAACAGTCCGACCGCGAATCGAAGGAGTCCGTAGGTGCCGAGCTTGGCGAGCAGCGCCGACATCTCGATGGATCCGGCGGTCGGCGCCTCGGCGTAGGTGATCGGTGACCACGTGTGGAAGGGCCAGATCGGCGCCTTCACCGCGAAGGCGATGGCGAAGGCGATGAAGAGCCACACGGCGGTGCCGTGGGACATCGCCGTCGCCGAGAGCGCGCTGTAGGAGAAAGTGAGCGCCGAGCCCGGGATCTGGTGCTGGTGCGCGAAGGCGAGGTACAAGATGCCGATCAACAAGAACGCCGAGCCGGTAAAGGTGTAGATGAAGAACTTGAGCGCCGCCTTGGACCGCTCTTTGGCGCCCCATTGACTGATGATGAAGTAGCACGGGATGAGCGTCAATTCGAAGAATATGAAGAACTCGAGAAGGTCGCGCGAGAGGAAGCTGCCCATCGTGAAGCACGTGAGTAACAGCATCCACGCGACGAAGGCCGGCTCCTGGCGGCGGTCGCGCGCGCCGAGCAATGCCAACAATAGGGTGAGCGCCGTTAAGACGACCATCAACAACGAGATGCCGTCAATCGCCACGTCGTAGGCCACGCCGAAGGGCGCCGCCAACACGTGACGAGTCGCAAAGTCGAACGTCTGGGCCTGGGCGACGTGATCGTTGTAGAGGAACGCGACCACGAGTGAGAGGACGAGCTCGACGGCCGAGGCGCCGATCGCGACAACGTAGGCCCGACCTTCGACCTTGCGCGTCAACGCCGCGCCGATCGCCCCGACGAGCGGGACCGCGAGCAAGAGGGTGAGCCACAACGAAGAGTGCATGCCTAGCCGACCCTCGCCACGAGATAGACGATGATGACCGCGAGACCGAGGACGGTCGCGAGGGCGTAGTGGCGCACGAATCCGGACTGCACTTTGCGCAGTCCCTCCGCGCTTCGCCGAACGCTCACGGCCAGACCGGTGACGGCACCGTCGATGACTTTGGGCTCGATGACGTCGTCGCCGAATTGGGCCGCTTCCGTGAACGGTCGGCCGATGGTCGCGTCATAGAAGTCGTCCCAATGCCAGATGTGCTCGAGGAACGACGACTCGTAACGTGACGACTCCGTGATATTGCGCCAGATCGAGAAGGCCGCGAGCAGTCCGAAGATCGCCGCGGCGACGTCGACCAGCGCGAGCCCGTATTGGGCGACGGTGTCGGCGTGGCCGCCGGCCGCCACGTAGCCAAACGTCGGCGCGAGGAATCCGGCGAGTGAATCGTGGTGAACCCAGGGCAGGTCGAGCATGCCGCCGAGCACGGTGAGTGCGGCGAGCACGACGAGCGGTGTCGTCATCACCCACGGCGATTCGTGCGGGTCATGTCCCTCGGTGTCCTCGCGGAATCGCTCGGTGCCGCGGAAGGTGAGGATGAAAAGTCGGGTCATGTAATACGCGGTCAGGATCGCGGTCAAGACGCCAAGGGCCCACAGCGCCTTGTTGTGCTCGAAGACGTTCGTCAGGACGTCACCCTTCGACCAGAAGCCCGCGAACGGCGGGATTCCCGATATCGCTAACCACCCGATCAAGAACGTCGGGAAGGTGAGGGGCAGGTACTTCTGGAGACCGCCCATCTTGCGCATGTCCTGTTCGCCATTGAGCGAATGGATTACCGAGCCCGATCCGAGGAACAGCAACGCTTTGAAGAATGCGTGACTGATCATGAGGAAGATCGCGGCCCCGTAGGCGCCGACGCCAACGGCGAGGACCATGTAGCCGATTTGGGAGATCGTCGAGAAGGCCAGCACCTTCTTGATGTCCTTCTGGGACGTGGCGATTGTGGCGGCCACGAACGCCGTCACTCCCCCGATGACAGCGATCGTCAGACGACCCGAGTGCGAAAGGGCGAGGACCGGCGACATGCGCACGAGGAGGTAGACCCCGGCGGTCACCATGGTCGCGGCGTGAATCAATGCCGAGACCGGTGTCGGACCCTCCATGGCGTCGGGCAACCAGTTGAAGAGTGGAATCTGTGCACTCTTGCCCGTCGCGGCGAGCAGCAGGGCCAGCACGACCAACGTCGCGACCATCGGGGTCAGCGTGCCGACTCTTTCAAAGATGGCGAGGTAGGTCAGCGTGTGCAGTCGCGAGAACAGCAAGAACATGGCGATCAACATGCCGACGTCACCGACGCGGTTGTAGATGAACGCTTTCTTGCCGGCCGAGGCCGCCGAGTCGCGATCGAAGTAGTAACTCACGAGCCAGTAGGAACAGAGTCCGACGCCCTCCCAACCCACGAAAGTGAGCACCAGGTTGTTCGCGAGGACCAGCAACAACATCGAGAAGACGAAGAGATTCATATAGAGGAAGAACTTCCGGAAGTCCTTCTCACCGTGCATGTAGCCGGTCGAGTAAAGGTGAATGAGCGCCGAGATCCCCGTGACGAAGAGACACATCGTGATCGAGAGCGGGTCGACCAGCAACGCGGCCGGCACGTGCAAGGTACCGACCGAGATCCACGAGAAGAGATTGACCGTCACTTCACGCGACGAGTGATGCAGCAGCAGCACGAACGAGACGACCGCCAGTGCGAAGCTGGCGGCGACGACGCCGGTCCCGATGACGCCCACCTGTTTCTCGCTCAGGTAATGACCGAGGAGCAGGACTGAAAGAAACCCGCACAGCGGCAAGAGAAGGATCAAGGTTGCGACAGTCGCCATCTCAGCCCTTCATCTCAGAGAGTTCGTCGACCGACGTCGACGAACGCCGGCGAAAGACCGAGACCACGATGCCGAGACCGACGGTCACTTCGGCCGCCGCCACGACCATCACGAAGAAGACAATCGCCTGACCACTGATGTCGTTAAGCGTCCTCGAGAAGGTGACGAAGGTGAGATTGACGGCGTTGAGCATCAATTCGATGCACATAAACATGATGAGCGCTGAGCGCCGAGTCAAGAGTCCGAAGGCACCGATACCGAAGAGTCCCGCGGCCAAGATGAGATACCACGCGGCGGGGACGTTCACGCGCTCTCCTCACCGTGGGTCGGGCGCTCGCGACGCGCGAGCAAGACGGCGCCGACGACGGCAATGATCAGCAGCGCCGCGGTCGCTTCGAAGGCGAAGAGGTACGTCGTGAAAACCGCGGTGCCCAGTTCACGGACGTTGCCATCGCTGGAGGAGAGTTTCGTCGTCACCGACGACGCGCCGCTCACCCAGTTCGACCGCGCCATCAAGGCAATGAGCCCCCCAACGGTGATCGCGACGCCGACCGCCGCGAAGACGCGCTGGCCCACGAGTGGTTCGAAGTGGATGTGCTCTCGGCGATCGACGCCAAGGAACATGATCACGAACAAGAACAGCACGACGATGGCGCCGGCGTAAACGATTATCTGCACCGCGGCTAAGAAGTCGGCCGACTGCGCGACGAACGCGACCGCGACGCCGAAGAGCGTCATGATCAGGCACAGCGCCGCGTGCACGGGGTTCTTCACCGAGATCACTCCGATGGCGCCGACCAGGATGAGCAGCGCCGAGGTGATGAATACCAACGTGGCCGGTATGGAATACGCCGCCGCTATCACGACTTGTCCTTGCCCTTACGCTTTGGCATCTTCTCTCGGACCTCGTTCAACTTGCCCCGGAGACCACGGAACTCCAGCGGCACGTCCTCGGGCTCGAAGTGCTTGGGGAAGATGTTGCGCAGTTGCTTGGAACCAGTCGCCTCATCGTCACGCACGCCCGACTGACCGGCTTCGGCAGCGCGCACGCCCGCGCCGAGATCGGCGGTCCACTGCACCACGCCCTCGTAGGCGGCGTCACCGTTCGGAGAGGTCGCGCGCATCCAACCACCGGTCATCGCCGCCTCGCCTTCGCGCCAGTCCTCCCAGGGCAGGCGCTGCGGGAAACCCTGATCGTCGACTAACAACTCGGCCTTGGTGTAAATCGCGTCGGAGCGGTTGGTGAAGGAGAACTCGAACATCTTGGATTCGGTGATCGCCTGGGTCGGACAGGCCTCGACACAGAGATCGCAGTGGATGCAACGCAAGTAATTGATCTCGTAGATGTAGCCGTAGCGCTCGCCCGGGCTGACCGGGTGGTCCGGCGGGTTGTCGAGACCGCGCACGTAGATGCAGTTGACGGGACAGACGCCGGCGCACAGTTCGCAGCCGATGCACTTCTCCATGCCGTCCTCGTAGCGGTTCAGCACGTGGCGTCCGTGCTGACGGGGCTGCTTGGGGCGCTTGGCCTTCGGGTAGCTAGTCGTCACCGTCGGTCGGGTGAGGTGCTGGAAGGTCAACTTGAATCCGCCGAAGAAGTCGAGAGCCCGGGCCATCAGTCGCTCTCCTCATCGGTCATCGAGCGCAAGACCTCACCGGGCAACGGCCGCCCGCCGACGATGGGCAACACCGAGTCAGCGCCGACTTCACGGCTCTGACCGAGCAAGAAGGCCCGCGCGAGCACCGAGTACGAGACCAGCACGACCGCCGCCATCATGAAACCCCAGCCCTTGGCGACGAGGAATCCGGCCACGATCAACATCCACCCGAGACTGAGTGGGATCAAGCGCTTCCAACCGAGGTCCATGACTTGGTCGTAACGGAAACGCGGCAGCGACGCCCGGAACCAGATGTAACAGAACGCGAAACCGATGGTCTTCAGAAGGAACCACGCGATCGGGAAGAGCCATTTCAGGTGCGCCACGTTGGGCGCCCAGCCGGCCGGTCCCCCGAGGAACAGCGTCACGATAATGGCCGACATCGTGATCGTGTTCATGTACTCGGCCAGGAAGAAAATCGCGAAGCGGAAGGAGGAGTACTCAGTGTGGAACCCTCCAACCAATTCACTCTCGGCTTCAACGACGTCGAAGGGCGGTCGATTCAACTCCGCGGTGATCGCCATGACGAAGACGACGAACGGCACGATGCCGAGGCGGATCAGGTTCCAGTGCCAGACGCCGTGCGCCTGCGAGGTCACGATGTTGTGCACCGAGAGCGAACCGGTCACGAGCACGACCGTCACGATCGTCATGCCGAGAGCGGCTTCGTAACTGATCATCTGGGCGCTCGCGCGAACTGACGAGAGCAAGGGATACTTCGAACCCGACGACCATCCGGCGAGCATGACGCCGTAGACCGAGATGCCCGACATCGCCAGCAGCAACAAGATGCCCATCGGCGGATTGGCGACCTGGAGCAAGACCTTGTGACCGGCGATCGTCATTTCTCCGCCGATCGGCACGAGGCCGAAGGTGATGATGGCCGGCACGAGCACGAGGAACGGGGCCAACTTGAAGACCGTGCGATCGGCCTCGGAGGGAATCAGGTCTTCCTTCAACAACAACTTCAAACCGTCGGCGAGTGTCTGGAGCAGACCAAACGGGCCCCATCGTTGGGGGCCGATGCGGCTCTGCATGTCCGAGATCGCTTTGCGCTCGAACCAGATCATCACGATCACCGAGGTCATCAACAGCCCGAGGCCCAGCACACACTTGACCACCACGATCACCACGATGGCGAAGTACGTGCCATGATCGAACAGCGGATCGACCGTCGCGAGCCAGTTCACGCGCTCTCCAGTCGGACCTGAGCAATCACGTCGCTCCCGTCGAAAATCGGTCGCACGACGTCGTCGCCATTGGCGTCGAGTGAACCGAAGCCAATCTCGGTCACCCCTCGTGGCACCGCGTCATCGAGGGCGACCGGAAGGCGAATCGATCCGCGCGGACCGTTTACGCCCACGACGTCGCCGGTGACGACGCCCAATCGGTCAAGGTCGAAGTGGTTGAGGCGCAGCACGCTCACTGCCTTCAGTGTGGCCAATGACGGCGAGCCCTGCACGGCGACGCCGTTATCGTAGAGTCGCCGGCTGAGATTCACCCGCAACGAATAGGCATCGGCGAGCGGGACCTCGAGCTTCGCGCTGGCGCCCACGTCGGTGAGCGTGGCCGACGTCGTCGAGGTCATCGCAGCCACGTCGGCCAGGACCGTCGACCCGGCGTTCGCACCGAGGCCGACGGCCTCGGTCGATCGAATACCAGGGAAGGCCATCGGGTCGAGCGGACGACGCGCGGAACGCTCCGCCACGTCGCCGATGACCACACCGTCGCTCGTCGAGTCGTTGAGGACCGACAGCGCCGGATAGCCCGTCGTCTCCTCAATGGTCTTGGCCGCCTGTTCCACTGACGTGAGTCCAATGCTCTGACCCAGCTCTTCGGCCAGCTCCGACGCGATGGCAACGTCAGGCCACGCCGAACCGGGTGCGACAATCTTCGGCGCGACCGCAGTGACGCGCCCTTCGATGTTCGTGACCGTGCCGAGGCGTTCGTGCTGGATCGCGGCCGGCAGCACGACGTTGGCGTACGCGAGCGACGCACCTCCGTGACCGGTGACGACGACCACGTCGGCGGTGTCGAGGGCCTCGCGCGCGCCGACCACGTCGAGGACGTTGCCGAGCAGGCATCCGCCCAACATCAGAATCGCGGTCTGCTCACCGGAACGAATGGCGTCCAGTTGGGCCAGTGTGTCGCGCCCGACGCTTTCTGTGTCATAGCCGCGTCCGGGGCGCAGCTTCGGAGCGAGTCCCATGTCGAGCGCGCCCATCACGTTCGAGCGACGAAGGGCCGGAAGGAACGTGGCCCGTGGGAACTGCGTCGCCAAGAGTCGTACGGCGTGCTCGATGACCTCGGCCGACTCCGCGAGATTCGGTCGACCGATCACGAAGACCACGCCCTCGCCGTTGTCGCCGATGAGGTCGCGTGCATCGTTGAGTTCGCTCTGACCGAAGACGACGCCCAGAGGGAGCGTGCCGTCACCGAGCGCTTGGGCGACGAGATGTGCCTCCCCTGGTCGAACCGGCAACGAGACTCGCGCGACCGAGCGCAGGGCGCTGGCGCCGAATGCCAGTTCAACGATCGAACGTTGGTAGCGCACGGCGCTCTCACGCAGACGAAGAAAGAGAATCGGAAGTTCTTCGCGAAGGTCGCCGGTCAACGTCACGACGACGCGAGCCTTCGCGGCCTCGTCGATCGTCGCGCGCGGGAGCGCCTGGATGAGGGCGGCGTTGAGACCATCGCCGTACTGGGCGTCGATGTGGTCGGTGCGCAACACGCCGCGCAGCAAGCGCTCCCACGCAAAGGCACCCTCATTCGTCAAGGCCGCCCCGCCGATGGCGCCGAGTCCGTCGGCCGTCGTCGCGGCCCGTCGCAACAGTTCGGCCGCTTCACCGAGCGCTTCGCCCCAACTCACTGCGACGAGGTTGCCGTTTCGCCGAACTAGCGGTTCGGTGATGCGCGTAGACGCGTTCAACGGGTTCGTCGACTCCTCGTTGCCGTCGATCGATTCCAGCGTGAAACGGCCCTTGTCGCACAGCCACCCGTGATTCACCGGCTCGCTGTCGACGCCCAACACGCGCGTCAGTCGATTGCCCGAGGACTGCACCGCGACACGACAGCCCACGGCACACGTCGTGCAGGTGCTCTCGATTTGTTCCAGGTCCCATGGTCGCGCGTTAAATCGATAGGGCTTGGCGGTCAACGCGCCGACCGGGCAGATTTGCACCGTGTTGCCCGAGAAGACCGAGTCGAAGGGCTGGGTCGGCGAGGTCGCCACTTCAATAAGGTCACCGCGACCGGCAAAGGCGATCTGGGCGTCACCGGCCACGTCGGCGGCGAACCTCGTGCAGCGCGCGCATTGGATGCACCGCTCGCGGTCCAACAGGACCAGCGCGCCGATCTCGACGGGCTTCACGAAGTGACGCTTCTCCTCGATGAAGCGCGTCTCTCCCGAGCCGTGCGCCAGCGTCTGGTCCTGCAGCGGGCACTCGCCGCCCTTGTCACAGACCGGGCAGTCGAGCGGGTGATTCGCGAGCAGGAATTCGAGGACGCCGTCTTGGGCCTTCTTCACCTTTTCGGAGTCGGTGACGACGTTCATGCCGTCGTTGACCTTCAAGTAACAGGCGGGCTGCAGGGTCGCGCCGCGCGGTGAGTCGACTTCGACGAGACACATGCGACAGATCCCCACCGGTTCCATGCGTGGGTGATAACAGAAGCGCGGCACGTAGGTCCCGGCGCGCTCGGCCGCTTCGATGAGGAGTTCACCCGGCGTGGCCTCGATCGATCGACCGTTCACCGTGATCGTGACGGTAGAGCGGATCGCGTCAGTCATGAGGACACCCGCCCTTGGTCACGTGCTCGACGAAGTCGTCGCGGAACATCTGGATGGCCGAGTGAACCGACGACGGAATCGACGGGCCCAACACACAGATCGTCGTCTGCTGGGGCGGCCAGGTGAGTCCCGGTGCGATGTTGTCGCAAAGATCGAGCAGGAGGTCGATGTCTTCCATACGACCGCCGCCGTGTTCCACGCGGTACATCGCGCGCTCGATCCAACCGGATCCCTCGCGACAAGGAGTGCACTGCCCGCAGGACTCGCGCGCGAAGAACTTGGTAATTCGCCACGCCGCTCGCACGACGCACGTCGTCTCGTCCATCACCACGATCGAACCAGAGCCGAGCATCGACCCCTTCTCGGCGACCTCGTCTTGGCCGAGTGGTAAATCCAGCAGGTCGGGACCGAACCACGGCGCCGAGACGCCGCCGGGGATGATCGCTTTGATCTTCTTATCGTCGATCACGCCGCCGCCGAGTTGCGGGTCGTAGATCAGGTCACGGAACGTGTTCTTCACCATCTCGATTTCGAAGACGCCAGGGTTGTTCACGCGGCCCGCGAGCGCGAACAACCGGGTGCCGGTCGAGCGACCGCCGCCGAGGGCAGCGAACGCCGCGCCGCCGTTGTTGATGATCCACGGCAGGTTCGACATGGTTTCGACGTTGTTGACGACCGTCGGCTCACCGTAGAGTCCGGCGACGGCCGGGAAGAACGGCGGCTTGATGCGAGGGAAACCGCG
>Ga0209483_1000757_pt1 | contig 26435 bp, 26 predicted proteins | sample NGEPerA_FD_184508 | JGI IMG/M metagenome (GOLD analysis project Ga0209483, IMG submission 184508) | Arctic peat soil microbial communities from the Barrow Environmental Observatory site, Barrow, Alaska, USA - NGEE PermafrostL2-A... | ecosystem: Environmental > Terrestrial > Soil > Wetlands >... | reverse complement strand
GGCCGGCGCACCAGGAACGACGGACCGCCGGCCAGGCCGAGATAGAATCCGACGTCATAGGCCGCGCCGGTGTCGCCCTGATACATGTGCAGCTTCCACGGCAGCAGGGTCGGGGCGAGCTTGTTGATCACCTCCACCAGCAAGGTCACCGGGGCGATGATGCCGTGCCAGATTCCGAGAACGAATTGCGAGATCAGGCCGCCGGCGGCGGCATGCTGGGCTTCCGGGGCGCCGGCGGTGCAGGCGGCGAGCGCCACCAGGATGAGGCCGGCGACGACGATCTTGGCAGGGCGATTCACGGGCCGCCTCCCTTATTGCGCCGAACGCACCACGCGCCGGCTGTCTGACGTTCAAGCGTCACCTCAACGCACCGGAAACGGAACCGATCCGTCGCCCCGACCCGGGCGCATCGCGGCGCGGTCGCGGAAAACCTGAAAGGCCGGTCACTATTTCTCGCTTGGCGGGTCCGGACAGGTCCGGCAAGGATCACCGGTCGCCCTCCGGAACGGGGATAGGGAGCCGCGCGCGGACAGCCGATGGATTTCCTCGCCTCGATCGACCCGCTCCAGATGCTCTCCGGGTTCGCGGTCGGGGCGCTCGTGGGACTGACCGGGGTCGGCGGCGGTTCGTTGATGACCCCGCTGCTGGTGCTGCTGTTCGGCGTTTCCCCGACCACCGCGGTGGGAACCGATCTGCTCTACGCGGCGGCCACCAAGTCGGTCGGCGCGGCCGTGCACGGGGCTGGCGGCACGGTCGATTGGAAGATCGTCGGTCGCCTGGCTTCGGGCAGCGTGCCGGCCGCCGTGGCGACCCTGTTCGTCCTGGCCCATGTCGATCGGCGGTTGGGGACCGCCAGCCATGTGATCTCGGCGGTTCTCGGCCTGGCCCTGATCGCCACCGCCGCGGCGATGCTCTTCCGGCGCTTCATCCTGGGCTTCTTCAGGGACCGGATGGGCGAGATCGCGCCCGCGCGCCTGGCCGGCTTCACCGTCCTGCTGGGCGCGATCCTGGGTGTCCTGGTTTCGCTCTCATCGGTGGGCGCGGGGGCGATCGGCGTGACGGTCCTGCTCATCCTCTACCCCCGCCTGCCGGCCGCCAGGCTGGTGGGATCGGACATCGCCCACGCCGTGCCCCTGACCCTGATCGCCGGGTTCGGCCACTGGCTGATCGGCTCGGTGGATTTCCACCTCCTGATCTCGCTGCTCGCCGGTTCGATCCCGGGCATCGTCATGGGCAGCCTGATCGCCTCCCGTGTCCCCGACCGCGTCCTGCGCCCGATCCTGGCCTCGACCCTCGCCCTGGTCGGCGGCAGGCTGGTGCTCTGACGGCGCGATGTGTGGACGCCCTCCCCACGAAGGGGAGGGAAGAAGGACCACGGCCGTCTCCGCCTCAGGTTCCGCCCGCCAACCCCTGCCACATGCCCATGGCCAGGCCGAAGGCGCGCAGGTCTCCGGTGGTGGTCCCCGCCATCTTGTTCATGGCGTAGCCGAAGGTCGTGCGGGCGTCGAAGTCGATGACCACCAGCGAGCCGCCGTAGCCGCCCCAGAAGATGGTGTTGGGATTGGGCAGGGGCATCATCTCGCTGGGCAGGCCGAAACCCATGCCGAACCGGGCCGGCACGGCGAGGATCAGATCGGTCCCTTCGATCTGGAGTTCGAGCGCCTTGCGGCATCCAGCCTCGGACATGAAACGCTTGCCCTTGGCGACGCCGCCGTTGGCGAGAATGGCATGGATCTCGGCGATCGAGCGGGCGTTGCCTTGTCCATTGGCGGCGGGGATTTCCGCGGCCCGCCAGGCGCGCGTGCTGGTGTCGCGGGGATCGACGCCGGGATTGTGCGACATGTTGGCCTGCAGCGCCGTCTGCTCGCCGTCGCCGATCCCGGTACCCGGCGGCGGCGGGATCAGCTCGGCGACGCGGTGGTCTTCGGAGGCCGGCAGGCCGATGTGGAAGTCGGCGCCGAGGGGCTCGGCGATCTCCTCGCGGAACACCGTCCCCAGCGAGCGGCCGGTGATCCGGCGAACCACTTCGCCGACCAGGAATCCCTGGGTGAGGGCATGGTAGCCGCTCGCCGTGCCGGGTTCCCAATAGGGGGCCTGGGCGGCGAGCAGAGCGGTGACCTTGTCCCAGTCATAGACGTCATCCCGGGTGATCGGTTCCTTCCAGCCCGACAGGCCGGCCGAATGGCTCATCAGATGGCTGACCTTGACCTCCGCCTTGCCGTTGGCGGCGAACCGCGGCCAGTAGCGAGCCACCGGCGCGTCGAAGTCGAGTTCGCCCCGGTCGGCGAGCAGCAGAGCGGTGAGGGCGGTCATGGTCTTGGTGGTGGAGTAGACGTTGACCAGCGTGTCCTTCTCCCAGGGCCGCGTCCGGGCTTCGTCGGCCCAGCCGCCCCAGAGATCGACCACCGTCTCGCCCTCCACCGTGGCGGCGAAGGACGCGCCCAGGTCCGCGCCGCTGGCGAGATTCGCCGCGAAGCTCTCTCGCACGGCTGCGAACCTGTCGCGCGCAAATCCCGCCACCGAACCGTCAGCCATGACGTCACTCCCTGGCTTCTTCCGCTGACCTAAAGCACGGGAACGGCCGGCAGGGTAAGCAAAAGGTCGGGTGGGAGCGGTCGGCGGCCCGCCTCCACTTGACTCTCTGACATGCGTCAGACATTCATTACGCATGAAAGCAAATTCACAACGGCCGAGCGGGGGAGACCGGCTGCTGGCCATGCTTGCGGCGCTGGCAAATCCGCACAGGCTGCGAATCATCGCGGCGCTATCGTCCGGGGGCCGCAATTATGTCAGCGCTCTGGCGCGCGAGATCGGCATCAGCCGCCCGCTCATGCACCTGCATCTCCAGAAGCTCGCGGACGCCGGCCTCGTCACCAGCCGCTTGGAGCTGTCGCGCGACGGCAAGGCGCTCAATTACTTCGAAGTCGATGACTTCCGCTTCGAACTCACCCCCGTCTCGATCACCGAGGCGGCCAAGTCCCTGACCACTAAACCTGAAAAATAGAGGATCATCATGCGCGCAACCTATTATCTGCTCACCCTATGTCTCCCGCTCGGGACGATCCTGCTGATCTTCGCCATGAGATACGTCTCGGCCGTCCAGCAGGCCAAGGCGCGACTCGCCAACGACGGCGCATACCGCCAGATCGCGGAAAGGTCGGCGGCCGTCCAATCGGAGACCGCGACGGCGCTCATCACCATCCAGGAGACGCTCGCGGACGTCAGCACCCGTCTGACCGCCGTCGAGAAGATCCTGAAGGATGTGGAGTAGGCGACATGAAGGCGACCGAGGTATCGCCGTGGCGATTCCATGCCCTCAGGGCCGGCTATCTTGTTCTCGTCGTGGGGCTCGGCCTGACGATATGGCCGGGAATAATCCACCACGAAAGCCCATGGACCTTGATGCAGGGAGTCGTCCACTGCATGCTGGCGGCGATGTCGGCCCTGGCGATCCTGGGGCTTCGATATCCGCTACGGATGTTGCCTTTGCTGTTCTTCGAACTGGCCTGGAAGTCGATCTGGCTGGTCGTCGTCGCACTCCCGGCGTGGTCGGCCCATCACATGGACGCGGACACCTTGGAGACGGCCAATGAATGTTTGGCGGCGGTGATTTTCCTGATCGTCATTCCGTGGCCTTATGTGTTCGCGAACTATATGATCGAGCGTGGAGATCGCTGGGGGCTCCCGCCATCGCCGCTCAATACCGCGGCGAAGGCCGGCTCACCGGCCCCGCGTCGGTGAGCGCGATGTGTGTCAGGGTCGCTTCGTCGTGGTTCATGCGCCAGGAGAGGAGCTTCTGGGCGTGGGCGAGAACGAGCCCGGCGTGGGCCGCGTCGATGGCGAGGTTGTCCATCTCGCCCGGGTCCCGGGCGAGATCGAAGAACAGCGGCGCCAGGGCGGTGAAATGCACGTATTTGTAGCGCTCGGAGCGGACGACGCTGAGGGCGCATTGATGCAGCGTCAGTCCAAGCGCGCGCTCGGCGGCGTCGTCGCCGACATCGCGGAAGTCGTATTCGAAGTGGACTTCGGTGCGCCAGCTGTCGGGGGCGCCTTCGCCGCGGAGAAACGGTCCCAGATCGAAGCCATCGAATTGCGGCGCAATCTCCGCGCCGATCGCCGCCAATAGCGTCGGCGCCAGATCGACGCTCTCGGTAAAGCGTTCGATCACGGTCCCGCGCGACGGGTCGGCGCGGGTGCGAGGATCGCGGATGATCAGCGGAATATGATAGCTCTGATCGAAATATCCGCCTTTACCCAGCAGCCAGTGATCGCCCATCTGCTCGCCATGGTCGCTGGTGAAGATGATCAGGGTGCGGGCCAGGAGGCCCCTCTTCTCGAGGAAAGTGACGATCCTGCCGATCTCCGCGTCCACGCGGCTGATCAGGCCGAAATAGACCGCCTTGAGCCGGCGCAGCCGCGTCTCGCTTTCCGGCGCGCGAAACGAACGGCGGGAAAGCCACCAGTCCAGGAATGGATGCTGTCCGCCTTCGGCTCCGGCCGTCTCCCGTCGAATGAAGCCGGGGACGGCCCGCGGATCGTAGAGAGCGTTGTATGGTTCGGGGGCCACGAAAGGCGGGTGTGGCCGCAGGAACGACAGATGAACCACGAACGGAGCGGTCGCCTGGTCCATATAGTCGATCGCCTGGCTGGCCAGGAACGCGGTGTCGTCCACGGCGGCGGGGAACGCCAATGGCCGGGGGTGCGCGGCGCCGTCTTCATATTCCGGTCCCGGCCGTCTCCAGCCATAAGCCCGCGCCGCATCGGCCGGCGTTTCATGGCCCCGGGCCTCCAGCCAGCGCATCCACGCCCTGGGCGAGCCGTTCATGCCGCAGACCACGCGGATTCCGGGGAGCGGACCTTCGTAGGTCGAGAGCAACGGATCACCCGGCGAGAGACCGCGCGGATCGGCGCTGGTGTCGGTATAGCCGAATAGAACCGGGTCATGGCCGCGCGCGGCGCTCCAGAGCGCCCAGTTATCGTGGCGGGCGTCCAGCGGCGTGCCGTTGGTCACCGACCGGTGATTGTGCGCATAGAGGCCGGTGTGCAGGCAGGCGCGGCTCGGGCCACAGGGCGCGGCATTGGCGAAATGCCGGGCAAAGCGCACGCCTCGCGCCGCCAAGGCGTCGAGATGCGGCGTCCTTACCGTCGGGTGTCCCGCCGCCGAAAGGCAGTCTCCCCGCCATTGATCGGCGGTGATGAACAGCACGTTGAGCGGCTCGGCCATGGCCGCCATCTCGCTCATCGAGTCTTCGGCGACCAGCCCATCGCGCCGGCCGCCGATCATGGATCAGGACGCGGCGGGCGTCTTTCTCGGCCGGCCGACCTTGCGCTTCGGCGCGACCGCGATCGCCGCCGCCGGCGCGGCGCGCTTGGCGGTGGTCTTGGACGCGGCCGGCGCGGCCCGCGGCGCCGGCGCGGCCTTCGGCGCCCTGACGGTCCTCGTCGCCTTGGGCGCGGCGGTCGCGGCCTTGGCGGCCGGCTTGCGTCCGCCGACGCCGAACCCGAAGCTCTTGGCCATCGCCGAACGCGTGGCGCTGTAACTGGGCGCGGTGGTCGGATAATCGTTGGGCAGGCCCCACTTGGCCTTGTATTCGGCCGTGGTCATTCCGCGTGTGGACAGATGTCGCTTCAGAGTCTTGTAGCCCTTGCCGTCCTCGAAGCTGATCAGCGCGTTGGGCGTGATGCTCTTGCGGACTTGGGCGGGGGTGAGTCTCACCGCGTCCGGGGCCTCGGCGACCGTCGCGTCCAGTCCTCCGAGAGCCCGTCCGACGGCGGTAATCAGCCCCGAAAGCTCGGCGGCGGATAATTTGTGATTGGCCACGAAGGCCGCGACAACGCTGGCCGTGGGACCCAGCAGGTCGTTTGAACCATCTTCCATCAGGTGAACCTCGTCTATGAACCGCATTCGTCTCTAACGCGCTCTGTGGCTACGTTCCAGTGCGGCGATGAATTCCGATGATCGCCAAGTCAAGAGATTTCATCGCGAGGCGCGGCTCGCCCGCATCGCCGTGACCAGCGCGGTGAGCCCGTCGGCGGTGCGCGAGTCGGGACCGGTGAGGTCGCGGGAAGGCCGATCCCGCCTGGACACCGAGGCCACCGGCGCGCGCGAGGGGGGATCGGTGAGGGTTTCGCCATCGGGAATATATGGGGCCTGGCGGGCGTCTGGCTTTGTAAAAATGGTCATGCCACGTACCATACACCAAAACCGTGTCAATTCGGTGAGAAATCGTCGAGGCGGGGTGTCCGCGATTCCCCGGCGTCCCTATCGGAACCTATAGTTGAACCCCGCGCCGACCCCGCCGCCGCCGAATTTGTCGAAGGGTGTCGAGACTGCCGAATTCACCTCATGGGGGTCGAGTGTGTTGCGGGTCAAATGCTGGAGGCCGATCGATGCCTCGCTTCCGCCGTTGCTGAAACGCCGCGCGAGGGTCAGCTGGTTGAACAGATTCCGGTCGGCGGCGACCGGCGTCCGAGCCGTGGCGAGGGAACGGCGATAAGCTCGCGCGTCGGCCATGTCGCGAAGAGAGGCGCGAACCGCGGTCGCCTCGGCGTCCGGGCCGGCCTGCGCCGCACAGTGCGGCGCCCAGGCCGCGCAACCGGCGACAAAGCTCAACAATGCTAACGGTTTGGGCGTCATTACCGGGCATCCTCACAAGATGCGAATCGAACGGCTGAGGCGGCGCATTCGTTCCTGAGCGCGGCCAGCCGGGTCGCCCGCCCGCGACGAGCCGGGCAAGCAGAAAGCGCCGACCGGCAAACGCGCGCCGGCCGCTTCGCCCTCGCCGATCGCTATGGTCGGCGCCGAACGCCATCGAAAGCCTCGGGAGGATCGGCATGAACCAGATAGTCGTCGCCACGCGGACAGGAGCGGTCGGGGGCGCGGAGTTGGATGGCGTCCGCCTCTTCCTCGGCGTCCCCTACGCGGCGCCGCCGGTGGACGAACTCCGTTTCCGGCTTCCGCAGCCGCCTGCCCGATGGGAGGGCGTGCGGAGGGCGACGGACCCTGGTCCAAACGCGCCGCAGACCATGCGCGCTTTTCCGCAACTCGACATGACGCCGCTGGTCGGGGAGGGGTGGCGCAAGGGCGATGACTTCCTGACCCTCAATATCTGGACGCCGGCCGTCGGCGCCGCCGGTCTGCCGGTGATGGTGTTCATTCATGGCGGCGCCTTCGTGGTCGGAAGCAAGGACGCCTCCGCCAACGATGGATCGGGATTCGCCCGGTCGGGCGTGGTCTGCGTCGCCATCAACTATCGGATGGGCGTCGAGGGCTTCCTGCCGATCCCCGGCGCGCCGGCCAATCTCGGACTGCACGATCAGCTGGCGGCGCTGGCCTGGGTGCGGGACAACATCGCGGCGTTCGGCGGTGATCCCGCCAACGTCACCGTCTTCGGCGAATCCGCCGGCGCCATGTCGGTGGCCGATCTCATCGCTTCCCCACTGGCCGAGGGGCTGTTCGGCCGCGCCATCGTGCAGAGCGGACACGGGGCCATGGTCCGCGCGCCCCGCGTCGCCCGGCGGGTGGTCGATCGCCTCGCCCGGCGGCTGCGGATCACCCCGGACGTGGAGGGATTTCGCACCCGCACGATCGAGGAATGCCTGGCGGCCCTGGAGAAGATCTCCCGTCCGACCACGCGCATCGATCTGCGCGACGAGGACGGCCGCGAATCGGCGTTCAGTCTCAGCCGCTTCCTGCCCGTCTTCGGCGACGCCGTGCTTCCCGATCCGCCGCTCGAGGCGCTTCGCAAGGGGGTGGGCGCGAAGGTCGATCTGCTGATCGGGACCAACGCCGAAGAGGTCAGCCTGTACATGACCCCGACCGGCGCGCGCCGGCGGATGACCGGCTGGATGGCCAGATTCACCCTGGGGCGTTCGGAGCCGAGGGCCAGGGAGATCCTGAAAGCCTATGGCCTTGGCCGCAAGGGACGCCGCCCCGGCGACGCCCTCACCGAGGCGATGACCGATCTCATCTTCCGTCTGCCGGCGCGCCAGTTCGCCAGGACCCACCAGGGCCGCACCCACCTCTATGAGTTCGATTGGTGTTCGCCGGCCTGCGGCGGTGAACTCGGCGCCTGCCACGCCCTGGAGATTCCCTTCGTCTTCGACACCCTGGCCAGGTGCAGCGGACCTGGAGGCATCACCGGGAGCGCGCCGCCCCAGGCCCTGGCCGACCGCATCCATGGCCTGTGGGTCGGCTTCGCCCGCGACGGGTCCCTGCCCTGGCCACAATACGACGCCAAGACCCGGCAGATCTTCGCTCTCGACAAGGGCGTTGCGATCACCGATCCGGATATTCTCGCCGAACCATTCCTGCCGCAGCCCTGAGGGACGGATGTACTTCGAACGCATGAGACTGGACGGCCGTGTCGCCCTGGTCACCGGCGGGGCGAGCGGCATCGGCCTGGCCTGCGTCGCCGCTCTCGCCGAGGCGGGCGCGATGGTCACCATCGCCGATCTGAACCGCGACGCGTTGGGCCGCGCCCAGGCCGATCTGGTCGCCAGGGGCCACGTCGTCGATGGATTTGTCCTCGACGTAACCCGCTCGGCGGAGGTCACCGCCGCCGCCGACGCCCTCATGGCCCGCGCCGGCCGGATCGACATCCTCGTCAACAACGCCGGCATCGCGCGAAGCGAAGTCCCGGCCGAAGATGTCTCGGACGAGCATTGGCTGAGCGTCTTGGACGTCAACTTGAACGGCGCATTCTGGTGCGCCCGGGCGTTCGGGCGTCACATGCTGGCGCGCGGGGCCGGGTCCATCGTCAACGTCGGATCGATGAGCGGCATCATCGTCAACCGGCCTCAGGCGCAGAGCTATTACAACGCTTCCAAGGCCGCCGTCCATCAGCTGACCAAATCCCTGGCGGCCGAATGGGCGGCCCGCGGCGTACGCGTCAACGCCGTCGCGCCGACATACATCAACACGCCGATCAACGCCTTCGCCGACCGGCAAGGGGAGATGTATCGCCGGTGGATCGATGGGACCCCCATGGGACGCCTGGGAGAGCCCGAGGAAGTCGCCTCGATCGTCCTCTTCCTGGCGTCCGACGCGGCGAGCCTGATGACCGGCGCCGTGGTCTTGGCGGATGGGGGATACACCTGCTGGTGAACTCAAGGCCCATCAGGGCGCCTGGGCGGCGCGGCGGCGAGCGTCCAGGACCGCCTGGATCCGCGCGTAGGCTGGGCGATCGAGGCGATAGCCGAGGAAGATGACGGCCGCGACGAGATAAATCACCGCCACCCCGGGGCCGTAGATCAGCCCGAGGTTGCGTGAGATCGCGTCCGGAATGTGGACATCGGCCCCCCCGCGGCTCGCCAGGTGGGTCGGAAAGTGGATGAGATCCAGGCCCACGCCGGCCAAGAGCGCCCCCAGGCCCGTCGCCGCCTTGGCGGAGAAATTGAGGCCGGCGTAGTAGAGGCCCTCCCGGCGAGTGCCGAACAGGGCCTCGTGCTCGTCGGCGGCGTCGGCCATCATCGACTGGAAGCCGATCCCGGCGCATCCGACCACCGCGCCCAGCACCAGGGCCAGGGCGATCAGGATCGCCCACAGGCCCTGGCCCTCCGGAAGAATGCCCGCGATCCTCATCAGCGGCAGGATGGCGTGGTAGGCCAGCAGGACGACGAGGCAGACGATCACCACGCGGCGCTTCTCGAAACGATTGCTGACGAAAACGCTCACCGGCACGCCGATCAGCAGCCCCACCGGCGCGGCGAGGGTGACGGCCTGGATGATCGGCGTGGGCAGCCGCCAGAAGAACTTGGTCGCGTGCAGGCCGAGCGTGGCGGCCGTCCCGGCCCCGGTGAACAGCAGCAGCAGGCAGACGAACAGGAGAACGAAGGACGGGTTGCGAAAGAGCTCGGCGATATCGCGGAAGAAGCGGCCGGCCACGGACCCCTCGGCCGGCGCCACCCGATGCAGGCGCGGCAGGGCGCCGAGAGTCCCGAAGGTGGCGATGAGGGCCCCGGCCAGGGCGATGGCGGCGCAGGACCAGCCGAACGGGGCGTAGGCGGCGCGGTCGAGCAGGCCATGGGGACCGCGCAGAAAGACCAGGAGTCCCAGCGCGATGCATGTGAAGGTGCCGACGACGTTGAACAAAAACCGCGCCGCGACGATGTTGGTGCGCTCGGCGTAGTCGTCGGAAAGCTCCGCCCCCAGCGCCGCATAGGGCAGCAGGAACACCGAGTGCGAGACGCGCAGGGCGATGGAGACCGCGGTCACATAGGCGAACAGCGACCATCCCGACAAACCGCCCGGCACGCAGAACAGCAGGCCGAGAGCGATCGACAGGGGGATGGCCCCGGCCAGCATGAATGGATGACGGCGGCCCCAGCGTGACCAGCTGTTGTCGGAGATCGAGCCGACCAGGGGATCGACCACCGCATCGACCGCCAGGGCCGCGAACAGGGAGACGCCGGTCAGGGTGTTGGAGAGGCCGCAGACGGCGGTGAGATAGAAGAACAGGAATGTCGCCAGGGCGGCCTGGACGATGCTATCGGGCAGCGTGCCGCTTCCGTAGAGCGCCTTGAAGCCGAGACTGAGCGGCGTGCGTCGCAACTCCGCCGCCCCCGCCGACGGGATCGCGATGCTGTCGGTCACCTGGGTGGAGACGGGCGGCGAATGCGTTGGGGAACGTTCACCGGCGCACGCTAACGCATATTCCGTCTCGCCGGAACGGGACCGATCGTGTGGGCACATCAGGGGGGACCGGATGCACACCCGAGGCGACTTGCGAGGCCGTTGTCGCCGGGTCATCGTGATCGCCGTGTCGTCGCTAGCCGTCGGCCATGCGCGGGGCGAATGAGGAGGATCCCATGTCGGTCGCCGGATCCACGATCCATTCATTCGCCGATCCGCTCCCCGAACCGATGGGCCGCACGCTGGTCTCCGCCTGGCGGCTCAAGGATTTCGAGGCTGGCGGCGGCGAGGCGGCCGGGGCGGTCGAAGCGGAGACGGGCGGCGGCGACTGGATCGATGTCACCGCGCCGGGCGATGTCTATCTGGCGCTTCACGCCGCGGGACGGCTGCCAGATCCCTTCGGCGACCGGGCCGAGGAAGCCTGCGCCTGGGTCGAGGGCCGCGAATGGTGGTGGCGCGCCGACTTCGAGGCGCCGTCGGTCGCCGTCGGCGAAAGGCTGATCCTGACATTTCAGGGCCTCGACACCTTCGCGACGGTGTGGCTGAACCGCGAGGTTCTCGGACAGTCCGACAACATGTTCCGACCGGCGACCTTCGACATCGGCGCCCGCGCCGGCGTCGGTGTGAATCGCCTGGCGGTCCGATTCACGCCCGTCGCCATCGCCCTGGCCGGCGTCGCGGGGCCAACCTGGCCGGTCGCCGCGGGACTCAATGCGGAGACCAGGCGCAACCTCGTTCGCAAGGCGCAGTTCGGCTGGGGCTGGGACTGGGGTCCCCGGTTGCCCACGGTCGGAATCTGGGCGCCGGTCACGCTGGAGGTCGAGCGCGCCGCCGCGATCAGGGACGTCCAGGTCACCACCGTCGAGATTTCGCCCCGCCGTGACCGCGCGCGCGTTCGCGTTCGTGTCTCTGCGGAGGCTTTCGCCTCCAGCGCGCCCCTGTCGGCGGAAATCGTTCTGGCCGGCCCCGATGGAGCGGAGGCGTGGCGGGGATCGGTGGCTCTGAACGCCGGAGCCGCGAGCGCTGAATTCATCGTCGATAGTCCGCGCCTGTGGTGGACAGCGGACCACGGCGTCCCCGATCTCTACGCACTCTGGCTCGCCTTGAAGGCCGGCGACGCCGTGGTGGCGGAGCGGCGTCTGAAGGTCGGAATTCGCACGATCTGCCTCGACACTTCGCCCGACGCGGACGAGCCGGGGACGAGCTTCTTCCGGTTCGTCCTCAATGGAACGCCGATCTTCGCGAAGGGGGCGTGCTGGATCCCGGCCAGCTCCTTCGTGGCCGTCGTGGACGAGGCGCGCTACCGGCCGTTGCTGGAGATGGCCGCCCAGGCGAACATGAACATGGTCCGCGTCTGGGGTGGCGGCGTCTATGAGCACGACGCCTTCTACGATCTCTGCGACGAGATCGGCCTCCTGGTCTGGCAGGATTTCATGTTCGCCTGCGCGCCCTATCCGGATGGCGACGAGGCGTTCGTGGACTCGGTGCGTGGCGAGCTCGCCCATCAGATCGTGCGGCTGCGCCATCATCCCTCGCTCGCTCTGTGGTGCGGCAACAACGAATGTCAGGCCATCCATGGCTTCCTCAACGATATGGCCGGCCGCGGCGACCGGTTGCCGGGCGAGCGGCTCTACGACGCCGTCATGCCGGCGGCGGTCGCCGAACTGGACCCGGCCACGCCCTATTGGCCTGGGAGTCCGGCCGGCGGTCCCAGCCCCAACAGCATGCTTGCCGGCGACGTGCACGACTGGACGGTCTGGCATGGCATTCCGCCGGCGCCGGCCGACCGCCCGGTGGGCGGCTTCGATCGAAGCCCCGAGGGCGTCGCCTTCACGCGCTACGCCGAGGACATGGGCCGGTTCATCAGCGAGTACGGCATCCAGGGCGCCCCGGCGATGCAAACCCTCGAACGTGTGCTGCCTGAGAGCGAACGCCGGCTGGGCAGCGCCGGCCTGCTCGATCGCATCAGGGACAACCCCAAGAACAAGATCGACGCCATGATGGAGCCGGTGACCGGCATGCCGCAAACAATCGAGGAGTATGTCGATTTCACCCAGATCACCCAGGCCGAAGGTCTCAAATTCGGCATCGAGCATTTCCGGCGGCGAACACCGCACTGCTCGGGCTCCCTGATCTGGCAACTGAACGACTGCTGGCCGGGGGTGAGCTGGAGCCTGATCGACTTCTACGGGTTCGGCAAGGCGAGCTATTTCTACACCCGCCGCGCCTATGCGCCGGTGATGGCCTCGTTCAAGGCATTGGGCGATGGCGGCCTCGAACTGTGGATCGTCAACGACACACCGGTCGCCGTCGAAGGCGCCCTTTGCGTCGCCATGAGATCATTCGCCGGCGGTGTCGATTGGTTGGAAGAGACCCGGTTCCACGCCGAGCCCCGGCGGAGCGAGCCCGTCTGGCGGGCCGAACCGGGACGGCTCGCGGGCGGTCCGGATCGCGTCGTCACGGCCAGATCATCGCGGGGCCAGTTCCCGGCCAATCGCCACTTCTTCGCGCCGATCAAGAATCTCGCGCGTGGCGACATCGCACCGCCGCGGATCGCGGTGAACGTTCTGGGTCCGTACGAGTTGGCGGTAGTGATTGCCGCGAGCGCCTATCTCCACTTCGTCAATATCCTCGCCCCCGACGAACGCACGCGGTTCAGCGACAACTACTTCGATCTGGCCGCCGGCGAAGTCGCGAGGATCGCTGTCACCAACCCGGAATCGGCGCTTTCGCCGCAAGATATCCAGGTCCGATGGCGCTGAGGCCGCCACCGACGCTTCCATGGAGCGAACCTGAAATGACAGGCCGGCACAGCCAATTTGCCGTGCGGCAAAGCCAGGAGGCTTGGGTCGGGGCTCGCTGACCTATCATATAGGTCTCCAATCAGACCAAGCGCCGCGCCACACGTGCGTATGGCGCTCCGGGGAGGCCAGCATGCGTTCTTTTCCACACTTCAACGGCCGTCGGATGACCTTCGCCGGATGGCTTCTGGCGGGCTCGGCCGTCGCCGGCTTCGCCCAGGCGCAGACGGCGCCGGCGGCGACGCAGGTGCAGGAAGTGATCGTCACCGCCACCAAGCGGAGCGAGAACATCCAGAACGTGCCGGCGGCGATCACCGCGCTTGACGCCCAGTCCCTTTCCAAGGCCGGCTTCGTCAAGCTGGAGGACTACGTCGCCCAGGTGCCGGGTCTTTCGATCAGCACGGTGAATCCGGGGTCGATGCAGATCGCCATCCGCGGCATCACCAGCGGCGAGAACGAATCGTCTCCCGCCACCTCGATCTATGTCGATGAAGCGCCGTTCGGCTCGGTGAACGCCTACGCCGCCGGCAGCGACCTGACCCCCGATCTCGACCCGGCGGAGCTCTCCCAGATCGAAGTGTTGAAGGGACCCCAAGGCACCCTCTACGGCGCCTCGGCGGTAGGGGGCGTCGTCAAGTTCGACAGCAAGCCGGTGGATCTCGACCATTTCGGGGGCGAAGTCACCGCCGGCGGCGAGGTGACGACCGAGGGAACGGCCGGCTACACCTTTCGAGGGCTGATCAACATGCCGATCGTCAAGGACGTGTTTGGCCTGCGTATCAGCGCCTTCACCCGCGAGGATCCCGGCTACGTCAAGAATCTCCTGACCGACAAATACCAGAATGACTCGAAGGTGGCCGGCGGTCGCGCCGACCTTTTCTGGAAACCGACTTCGCACATTTCGGTGGACGCCTGGGCGCTCATTCACAACATCAACAACAATGGCAGTTCGGCCGAGGACGTGAATTACCAGACCCTGCAGCCGCTGTACGGCCCCTTGACCATGAAGGCCTATACAGAACAGCCCAACAAATTCCAGTTCGAAGTCTACAACACCACGGTCAAGGGTCAGTGGGGCGCCCTCAACCTCACCTCCTCCACCACCTACCAGGACATCCGCGGCATCGCCTACGCCGACGCGACCCAGTCCTCGGCGGGAATCCTGGATCTGACCCTGTTCGGCGCCTTCGGCGTGGTCGCCAATCCGGCCAACACCGCCCTCCAGGACTCCCTGGCGAGCAAGATCAGGCGATTCTCGCAGGAGTTCCGTGTCTCCGACAGCTTCTTCAATGGCCGTCTCGACGCCCAGGCTGGCGTTTTCTTCACCCACGAAAACGACCTGCTGACAATCCCCGGCTACTTCCTGTTCAACAAGAGTACCGGCGCGCCGATCGAGCAGCTGTTCCCCTACAACACCATGCCCCTCATCAGCGCCGAGATCGCGTCGCGCTACACCGAACTCTCCGGCTATGCGAACCTTGACCTGCACATAACCGACCGCTTCGACGTCACCGGCGGGATCCGCGAGAGCGCCAACCGGCAGCAGTTCCTCGAAGATTATTCCGGCACCTACATCGCGATCGTGAAAGCTCTCGAGAAACAAGCCGGCGACACCCTGACGTATGGCAGTTCTTCGACGGGCCGAGACTTCAACTATCTGGTCTCGCCGCGGTTCAAGATCGACGACAACAACATGGTCTACGCCAGGTTCGCCGACGGCTATCGCCCGGGCGGCGCCAACGCCTTTCCGCCGGGGCTCGGTGAGCCGGCGACGTTCGGGCCGGACACGGTGACCAGCTACGAAGCCGGCTACAAAAGCCAATGGTTCGATCGGACATTGACCCTGGACCTCGCCCTTTTCTGGAACGACTGGAACAACATCCAGATCCAGACCGGCGTCGCCGGCTTCCAAGGGTTCATCAATGGCGGAACGGCGCGCACCCGTGGAGCCGAGCTTTCGACCCTGTGGCGGCCGGTCCATGGTCTGACCTTCGGACTCAATGGCGCCTACACGCAAGCCAACCTCACCACGGACGCGCCAGCAGCCGGTGGGGTGGCCGGAGACGAGTTGCCGTTCGTACCCAAATGGGCGGGATCGATCACCGCCGACTACAACTGGCCGATCATGGACGGCTGGACGGGCGACGTCGGCGGTTCGGTGAACTATGTCGGGGTCCGCAAGTCGGGTTTCGTGGGCAATGGCGCGACTATCAACGGTTACGGCGTACCGGCGCCCAGTTTCACCACCCTCAACGTAAACGCCGGCGTGACCCACGGCCCGGTCACCTTCCAGGCCTTCGTCCGCAACATCGGCAATTCGCACGGCATCGTCTACGTGCCGGTCCTGGCGGCCCCGATCCTGACCAACTACAACACCGCCTCGGTCATTCCTCCGCTCACCTTCGGCGGTCAGATCACGGTGGCTTTCTAAGGGGCGAAAGGGACCCGGACATGCCGGCCGGTCTGAGCGGAGAGGTTGCCGATCGGCTGCGGGCCATCGTCGGCGACCGCCTGCATCTGGGCGAGGCGATACGCGCCGCCCACGGCCGCAGCGAGTCTCACTTCGCCATGTCGCCGCCGGACGCGGTGGCCTTTCCGCACTCCACCGAGGAGGTGGTCGGCCTGGTGCGGGCCTGCCTCGCCGCCGACGTCGCGATCATACCCTTCGGGGCCGGCACCTCGATCGAGGGCAACACCACGCCGGTTCGCGGTGGCGTCACGATTGATCTGTCGGAGATGGATCGCATCGTGGCGGTCAATGCCGAGGATTTCGACTGCACCGTCGAGGCCGGGGTTCGCCGCGAGCAGCTCAACGGACGCCTGAAGGACAGCGGCTTGTTCTTCCCCATCGATCCGGGGGCCAACGCCACCATCGGCGGCATGGCCGCGACCCGGGCCTCGGGGACCAACGCGGTGCGCTACGGGACCATGCGCGAGGCCGTGCTGTCGCTTCGGATGGTGACGCCGGAAGGCAAGGACATCCGCACCGCGCGCCGGGCGCGAAAGTCGGCGGCCGGCTATGACCTCACGCGCCTGATGATCGGTTCGGAAGGCACGCTCGGGGTGATCACCGAGGTGACCATCAGGCTGCACGGTGTCCCCGAGGCGATCTCGGCGGCGGTATGCGGCTTTACGACCCTGGCCGGCGCGGTCGATACGGTCGTCCAGGCGATTCAACTCGGCGTTCCGATGGCCCGCATCGAGATTCTCGACGACGTGCAGATGATGGCGGTCAACCGCTGGTCGAAGCTCGACTATCCCGAGGTCACCACTCTGTTCTTCGAGTTCCACGGGACAGAGCGGTCGGTGGCCGAACAGGTCGAGACGGTGTCCGCCCTGGCGGCGGAGAATGGCGGCGGCGACTTCGCGTGGTCGAACCTCCCGGAGGAACGCTCGAGGCTGTGGAAGGCGCGGCACGAGGCCTATTACGCCGCCGTCGGCCTGCGGCCCGGCTGCGTCGGCTGGCCCACCGATGTCTGCGTGCCGATCAGCCGCCTGGCCGAATGCATCGGCGAGACCAAGCGCGACCTTCTGGCCGCGAGCATTCCCGCGCCGATCCTCGGCCATGTCGGCGACGGCAATTTCCATGTCGTCTTCGTGATCGATCCCAGCCATCCCGAAGAGCTGCTGGAGGCCGAACGCCTCAACCGCCGCCTGATCGAGCGGGCCCTGGCCATGGACGGCACCTGCACCGGCGAGCACGGCATCGGGCTCGGCAAGCAGGACTGGCTGGTCAGCGAACTGGGCGAAGCGGTAGAGATGATGCGCACGATCAAGCGCGCGCTCGATCCCAGGGACCTGTTCAACCCCGGAAAGATCTTCACCCTGTAAAGTCTGTGAGCTATCCGATAGCTTCTTGCTAACCTGTCCGATAGGTGGCATGAGGGGACCGAGATCGCGGGAACGGCGAGGGGTGGAAATGCGGCACGGCGATGTTCACGCGATGGAGTGCATCGAGGTCTCCGCGGAGATGACCGCCCTGATCGGAACCGGGGCCGCGCACGAGTTCCCGACGCCGGACGATCCGCTGGCCATCGTCATGGTGTTCGGGGCCGGCGGACCGGCTACTCTCCACATCGATCCGGCGCCGGACATCCCGGCCTTGGTGGAGACGTCCGGCGCCGAATTCAGGCTGATCCTCTTCGTCGCCGGCGCCGCGGTCTCCAGACTGGGCGGCGGGTCGCTGATCGACGGATCGCGACGGGAGTTCTATTCGCCGGCCGAGCTGCGCGGCATCGCCCTGGCGCTTCGCGATCCGCCCATCGCGCCGCGGACCCTGGCGACCTACCGCCTCGCCAAGAGTATCGAATTGCTCTGCGAAACCATCCGGCTGGCCGGCGCCGGCCAACTCGTTCCGCTCACCGGCTCGGGCGCCCTCTCCCAGGCCGACAGCCGCCGGATCATGGAGGCGCGGCGCCTCATCGACGAACGATCGGCCGAAAAACTCACGCTTGAGAGTATCGCCCGGGCCTGCGGCCTCAATCGCGCCAAGCTCTCCCGAGGCTTTCGCGAAGCCTTCCACTGCACGGTGGGCGAGGCGATCGCCGAGCGGCGGCTTCGCCAGGCCGAACGCCTGCTGATGACCACCGATCTGCTCGTCTCCTCGATCGGCTATGAGACCGGCTATCTCAACAACGCCAGCTTCGCGCGCGCCTTCGGCCGACACTTCGGCCGCTCGCCCACCGACTGCCGGGCGGGCCGTCTGGCCGCATGACCGGCGTTGCCCCGGGCGAGAACGGATCGCTGGTCGACCAGGCGGTCCGGGCCGTCAATCTCCACATCCAGTCGCGGCGCCTGCGGGTCGGCGACAGTGTGCCCGGCGAGGGGCATTTCGCCGCCAGCCTGGGGGTTAGCCGCGGCGTGATCCGCGAGGCCTTCGGGGCCCTGGCCGCCCTGAAGCTCATCGATGTCGGCAATGGCCGCAAGCCTCGCGTCGCCGCCATCGACGGGTCGGTGATCGCCGCCTCGCTGGACCACGCGGTCAACACCGCCCAGATCACCGTGCCCGAGGTGTGGGACGTGCGCCGCACCATCGAACTTCGCACCGTCGCCCTGGCCGCCGCCTCGCGCGACGACGCCGAGGCCGCGTGCATCCTGGGTCTCGCGCAAGCCATGGCCACCGATGCCGATGACCGCGCCGCGGTGACCGGCCACGACATCGCCTTCCACGTCGCCATCGCCAGGGCCGCTCACAACGCCCTCTTCCTGCAGATCGTCACCTCCTTCACCCCCCTGATGGAGGTCGCCGTTCCCACCGCCTGGAGCACCCGCACCACCCCCCGCCAGCGCCGCACCATCGTGGATCGTCATTTGGCGGTGGCCAGGGCCATCGAGAGCCGGAACGTCGGCGCGGCCATCGCGGCCATGGACGCCCACTTCGACAGCGCCGTCCGCGACCTGCTGACGGCTTCATCCGAACCGCCGCCGCGATCCTGATCCTCGCCGGGGTGGCCGGCGCCGCTCACCAACGCCCCTACCAGATGCGTACCCGCTGATCCGGCGCCAGGTAGTATTTGTCTCCGGGCTTGACGTCGAAGGCGGCGTACCAGCCGTCGTTGTTGCGCACCGGGCCGATGACCCGGAACCTGGCCGCCGAATGGGGGTCCGACTTGGTCTGCTGGACGGCCGCGTCGGGGCGCTGTTTCTGGCGCCACACCTGAGCCCAGCCCAGGAACACCCGCTGGTCGCCGGTCAGGCCGTTCAGAACCGGCGCGGGCCGGCCCTTGAGGGAGGCGTGGTAGGCGTCCAGCGCCAGGAGCAGGCCGCCCATGTCGGCGATGTTCTCGCCCATGGTCTGCTCGCCCTTGATGTGAAATCCGGGGACCGGCTCGTAGGATGAGTATTGGGCGCCCAGGCGATCCGCCTGGACCTTGAACTTGGCCGCGTCCTCGGGTGTCCACCATTCGGTGAGCTTGCCGTCGCCGTCCGATTTGCGGCCCTGGTCGTCGAAGCCGTGGGTCATCTCGTGGCCGATCACCCCGCCGATGCCGCCGAAGTTCACCGCCGGATCGGCGTTCGGATCGAAGAACGGCGGCTGCAGGATGGCGGCGGGAAACACGATCTCGTTGTTGGTCGGGTTGTAGTAGGCGTTCACCGTCTGGGGCGTCATGTGCCACTCCAGCTTGTCCACCGGGCCGTCAAGCCGCGCCAGATCGTAGTCCCAGTCGTAGGCGGCGGACCTCGCGGCGTCGCCATAAAGGTCGGCGGCTTCGACCCGATAGGCGCCGTAGTCGCGCCACTTCACCGGATAGCCGATCTTGACCGTGAGCTTGGCGAGCTTCTCCTCGGCCTTGGCCTTGGTGGGCGCGCTCATCCAGTCCAGCCGCTCGATGCGCGCGGCCATGGCGGTTTCCAGGTCGCCGACCAGAGCCTCCATGGTGGCCTTGGACGACGGCGGAAAATACCGGGCCACATAGAGCCGGCCCACCGACTCGCCGACGACGCGGTTGACGAAGGCGACACCGCGCTTCCACCTCGGCTGTTGCTCGGGCTGGCCGGCCAGCTCGTGGTCGCGGAAGGCGAAATGGGCATCGACGAATCGGCGGGAGAGATAGGGCGCGGCCTCGTCCACGACGTGGAATGCTTGCCAGGCCTGCAAGGTCGCGACCGGCGTGGCTGCATAGATGGCGGCCACCTTGGGGACCGCGGTGTTGGTGGTGACGATGAAGCGGTCCACGGCGCCGAGGTCCTCGCGCGCCAGGAACGGTCTCCACGGGAAGTCCGGCGCGGTCGCCTGGAGTTCCGCCAGACTCATCGGATTGTAGGTCTTGTCCCGGTCGCGACGCTGGGCCCGGGTCCAGCTGACCTCGGCGATCCGGGTCTCATAATCGACCACCGCCTTTGCGGCGCCGTTGGGATCGGGCCAGTTCACCTGGCGCAACAGGGTGGCGACATAGGCCTGGTATTTGGCCTTCTTGTCGGCCAGCGCCGCCTCCAGATAATAGTCGCGGTCGGGCAGGCCCATGCCGCCCGTCCCCAGCTGAACGGCATAGCGGGTGGGGTTCTTGGCGTCGGCGCCGATCCCGGCCGCGAAGATGGCCGATTGAAAGCCGCGATTGGCCCCGCCCATCAGCGCCGCCAGGTCGGTGCGGGTGGTGGCCGCGCGGATCGCCGCCAGGTCGGCGGCCAACGGCTCGGCGTCCAGCTTTTCGATCCGCTCTTCGTCCATGAAGGCGCGCCAGGCGGCCCCGATCTTGGCGGCGTTCGGATCGGCGGACTTGCCGGCGGCGGCGGCCTCGATGATCGCCCGCGTGCGGTTTTCCGAAAGGATGGTCAGGCGGTCGAAGTTTCCGTAGCGGGTGCGGTCGGCGGGAATCACCGCGCGGTCGTCCCACACCCCGTTGGCGTAGCGATAGAAGTCGTCGCCCGCCTTGACGCTCGGATCGCGCCCGGAAAGATCCAGGCCCCAGGCGCCGTACTTCGGCGCCACGGTCGATCCTTGCTCGATCGTGCCCGGATCAGCCGCCGCCGCCGACCCGGCCAGCGCCAGGGCCAATGCGGTCGCGACCGCTGATACTCTCGACATCCTTAGAGGGTCCTTTCGACGAAGAACTCCCAGCCTGTTAGACGCAAAGGCCGCTCGCCGCCACCGAAAGACTTCGCTCCCCGTGACCTTCACCAAACGCCTTCGCGAACCGGTCATGCGCGGAGAAGTCACCTGCAGTGTCCGCATCTGGCGCCGTCCGCATGTCAAGGTGGGCGGGCGCTACCGCCTGGGTCCCGGCGCCGTGGAAGTGACCGCGGTTCGCCAGATCGACCTGGCCGATGTCACGGGCGACCTCGCTCGGCGCTCGGGCTTCGCCGGCGTCGTCGATCTCCTGAAGGTCGCCAGGCACGGTCCGGGCGAGAACGTCTATCTGGTCGAATTCGAATACCGCCCCGGCGCCCACCGGCCGGCGTGAGATGATGACTTTCGGATCGACCGCCGGACTCTTCCCCGCCGGATGGATTGTTCGGCACGGCGGCCACGGCAACCGGCGATAGGGGCCGGACCGAAGGTGACACCCTAACTCGTCGAACCTCCATCAATCACGATGGTCTGGCCGGTCATCCAGGCGCCGGCGCGGGAGGCGAGGAAGACGGCGGCGCCGGCGATGTCGTCGGGCTCGCCCAGGCGGCGCAGGGGCGTGCCGGCGCTGGCCCGGCGCTCGCCTTCTGGAGTGTCCCACAGGGCGCGGGCGAAGTCGGTCTTCACCAGGCCCGGGGCGATGCAGTTGATGCGGATGTTGCTGGGCGAGAGTTCCTGGGCGAGGTTACGGGCCAGCTGCATGTCGGCCGCCTTGGAGATGGCGTAGGCGCCGATGACCGAAGTGCCGCGCAGGCCGCCGACCGATGAGACGATGATGATCGCGCCGTCCTTCCTCCGCGCCATCTCCGGGGCGACCATGTTCACCAGCCAGTTGTTGGAGACGATGTTGTTGTCGAGGATCTTGCGGAAGGCCTCGTCGCTGATGCCGCTCATCGGCCCGTAGTAGGGGTTGGAGGCGGCGTTGCAGATCAGGATGTCGATCGCCCCGAAGGCGGCGCGGGTCTCGTCGATCAGGCGCTGAAGATCGCTCTTGGAGGAGATGTTGGCCGGGACGGCGATGGCCGCGCCCGGGTGCTTTGCGTTGATCGCGCCCGCCACTTCCTCGCAGGCGGCCGGCTTGCGCGAGGAGACCGCGACCTTGGCGCCGTGCTCGGCCAGGCGTTCGACGATGGCCTTGCCGATGCCCCGGGTCGAGCCGGTGACGACGGCGACCTTGCCGGTCAGATCGAAGAGTTCCATGGCGCCCTCTGAGCTCCCCACCAGACGTGGGCGGGTTGCCTCACCTGGATGCGTGCCGGTAAATGGCCACATGCCCGAAGGCGAGGTCAAGACCGCGAGCCGGACCGCCTTCGGCCACGGCTTCCTGACCGAAATCTGGTATTTCGCCGCCCTGTCTTCGGAGGTGAAGGCCGGGACCCTGCGGCGGACCCTGATGCTCGGCGGCCCGTTGATGCTGGGCCGCACGCGGGCCGGGGCGGTGATCGCCCTTCGGGACATCTGCCCTCACCGCGCGGCGCCGCTGTCCGCCGGCCGGATTGCGCGAGAGGCGGATGGCGAGGAAACCGTCGAGTGCCCCTATCACGGCTGGCGCTTCGGCGCCGACGGCCGTTGCCGGGCCATCCCCTCTCTCACCGAAGATCAGGCCTTCGACGTGGACCGGGTGACGGTGCGGTCATTTCCGACAGCCGAAAGCCAGGGCATGGTGTTCGTCTGGATGGCCGGCGACGCCCGGCCGGGCGAGGCGCCCGATCTTCCGCCTCCGGTGTTTCCGGGAATCGTCGGGGGACGGCCGAAGCTCGTCGAGCGGATGGACTTCGCCGCCCACGTCGATCATGCCGCCGTCGGCCTGATGGATCCGGCCCACGGACCTTTCGTCCACCAGCAGTGGTGGTGGCGCTCGCGGGCCTCGCGGCATGAGAAGGCCAAGCGGTTCGAGCCCAGTGAAGCCGGCTTCGTCATGGTCCGCCATCCGCCGTCGCGCAACTCGCGCGCCTATGCCCTGCTCGGCGGCCAGCCGACCACCGAAATCGGCTTTCGCCTGCCCGGCCTTCGCTGGGAGCATGTGATCGTCGGCAAGCGCCAGGTGCTCGCCCTGACCTGCCTGACGCCGCTGGACGATCGCCGCACGCGGATCACTCAGATCGTGTGGTCGGATCATCCGGTGTTCACCCTCGCCGGTCCTCTGATCCGCATGGGGGCTCGCCGGTTCCTGCATCAGGACGGGGCCATGGTCGATCTGCAGAACCAGGGCCTGATCCACGACCCCGGCCTCCTGTGGATCGACGACGCCGACCGCCAGGCCAAATGGTACCAGGCCCTCAAGCGCGAATGGAGCGCCAGCCGTCGGGAAGGCAGCCCGTTCGTCAATCCGGTCGAGGCGGCGACCCTGAAGTGGCGGAGCTGAACCCGGCCGCCTTCGCGCCGTGGCTGGAGCGCTGGCGGCTGACCCCGGACGGCGAAGGCTTCGTGACCGGGCATTCGCGAAGCCTGCTCCTGCCCGTGGCGCGCGATGGGGCGCCGGCGATGCTGAAGATCGCCGTGGCGCCGGAAGAGATCGCCGGGGGCGCCCTCATGGAATGGTGGGCCGGCGACGGCGCGGCCAGGGTGCTGGCGCGGGAGGAAGGCGCGATCCTGCTCGAACGCGCGGTCGGAACGCGATCCCTGGCGGCCATGGCGCGGGACGGCGGGGACGACGCGGCGAGCGGCATCCTCTGTCAGGTCCTGGCCCGGCTGCACGCACCCCGGAAGGCGGCGCCGCCTTCGACCCTCGTCCCGCTCGACGTCTGGTTCCGCGCCCTGCGGCCCGCCACCGCCCGCCTTGGCGGGGTGTTCACCGAGGCGCTCGCGACCGCCGATCGGCTTCTGGGCGAACCTCGCGATATCGCCATCCTCCACGGCGACCTCCACCACGCCAATGTGCTGGACGGCGGCGACCGGGGTTGGCTGGCGATCGATCCCAAGGGGTTGGTCGGCGAGCGCGGCTTCGATCACGCCAATATCCTCTGCAATCCCGACGCCGAGACCGCCGTCGCGCCGGGCCGGCTCGCCGCCCAGGCCTGGGTGGTGGCGACCGCCGCCGACCTGGAGCCGCGCCGTCTTCTTGGCTGGGTCCTGGCTTACGCCGGCCTATCGGCCGCCTGGACGCTGGAAGACGGCCGTTTCGACTCCACGCCAGCCGTGGAAATCGCGCGCATCGCCGCCGCGCAACTGGCCTAGGGACGGGAATTGGCCCACAGTCGCCTCGACATGCGCCCCGCCGTCGCCGCCGCCGCCATCCTGGCCCTCGCCGCCTGCTCGAAGCCGGCCGCCGACCGCCTGCCGTCCGACGCCCTCGATCAGGCCATCGGCGTCGCCATCGGCGATCCGGCCACCTGCGTGATCCTGGCCGACCGGGCGACGGGGAAAATCCGCTACCGCTATGGCGAACGGTTCAACTGCGAGCGACCCCTGGCGGCCTGCGACCGGCCTGGGACGCTCAACGCCACCATCGCCCTGCCGCTCGCCGCGACCGGCCGCCACGCCAGTTGCGCCTCCACGCCGGACGGTTCGCGCAGTGTCGGCTGGGCCGAGGGAAAGGTGGTCGGGGCGCGCCGCGACCTCGTCTATTCCGCCGTGATGGAAGGCCAGCGCGCCCTTCCCGGCGAGGAAATCGAAGGCCGGCTGGCGGATGTGTTCAAGAGGGTGGGCCTGTAGGCCGCCGCGGCCGATCTTTCAGCCGCGCACGCCCCATGCTAACCGCTTGCCCCCCGCCAAACCCCGGGGGCCCGTAGCTCAATTGGTTAGAGCCGGCCGCTCATAACGGTCTGGTTGCTGGTTCGAGTCCAGCCGGGCCTACCAGGATCGCTCCCAAGGCCCCGGCCATCGACTCGGCGCCGGCCTCGCGCCAGATCAGACCGTCGGCGTTGAACACCCAGCGACCAAGCCGGCGATAGTCCTTGCCGTCCACGATGTCTCCGAACGGCAGCAGCTCGGTGAGCGCCGCCTCGACGTACTGGAAATCTTCTCCCGCCTTGGCGCGGCCGAAGTCGATCAGTTCGCCGCGCGCCCAGGCCGTGGCGGCGGTGTCGTCCTTGAGCCGCCGGCGGAGCGGGGGCAGCCGGTTGTCGGGCAAGGCGTTGAGCTTGCGCTTGGAGGCGGCGTGGCGAAGGTCGAGGCTGTAGGTCTTCATCGCGGTCGCCGGAGGTTCTTCAGCGGCCCCGGCTCAGGCGTCTCTGGTTGGCCTGAACACGCCGGCGGTACATGGCCATGGCGCGGGCCGGACCCAGGTGGCCCTGGCCCTCCATCATGCTCTTGGCCAGGACGAATTGGGCGTCGATCGCCGCCTTGGTCTTCTCGGTGATCATCAGGGCGGCTTCGTCCTGCGCCGCCGCGCCGCCCCAGGCGGCCTTGGCCATGCGCATGCCGATGACGCTCTGCGCCTCGAGCGTGAGCTGCATGGCGTCCATGGAAAAGCTCCACCAGGGCAGGCGTCGAGCGGTCATCTTCGGAGTCCCTTCGCGACGACGCCGTTATGTTGCAGCGCAACATGGAATGCAAGACTTTGGCGCGCCAATTCGCCCAGGCTATAGGGGCTTGCATGAACCAAAGCCTTCCAACCCGCTCCGGTTCCGCCGCCAGGGCGGAGAAGTATCGCCAGGTCGCCGGCGAGATCGACGCCGTGCTCGACGCAGAACCGGACCGCGTGGCGCGCATGGCCACCGTGGCGGCGATGCTGGCCGACGCCTTCGAGCACTTTTTCTGGACCGGCTTTTACCTCGTCGATCCGGGCCGGCGCGAAGAATTGGTGGTTGGCCCTTATCAAGGCACGCTGGGCTGCCTGAGGATCGCCTTCGGTCGCGGCGTGTGCGGCGTCTGCGCGGCCAGGCGCGAGACGCTGATCGTGCCGGATGTCGCGGCCTTTCCCGGACACATCGCCTGCGATTCCCGGTCGCGCAGCGAGATCGTGGTTCCGGTGTGCGACCCCGCCGGGCGACTGATCGCGGTCTTCGACGTCGATTCGACCGACCCGGACGCCTTCGACGAGGTCGATGCCCGCGGTCTGGAGGATATCCTCCGCCGGGTGTTCGCCGCTCGGGACTCCGCGCGGTATGCGGAGGCGCGGTGCGAGCCGACGGTGGCCGGCGACGGTTGCGGCGGGGAAATCGCCGCCCGCGTTGGGCTGTCCCTGTCTACCGGGCCAGGCCAAGGGCGTGGTTGAGCGCCGCGTCGCCTTTCGCCGTCGCCATGTCCCGCGCGCGCTCGCCCGCGTGGTTCCTGCGCTCCAGGCTGGCGCCGTGGCGGCGCAGCAAGGCGGCCGCGGCGGGGTGGTCGGCCTGGATGCTCTTCATCAGGGCCGTTTCCCCGTCGGCGCCGGGGGCATCGACCGGGACGCCCCCAGTCAGCAGAGCTTCCATTTCAGCGGTCCGGCCAGCGGCGGCGGCGGCGCGTAGTCTCGCGGCCTCATCGGATTGCGGACCGGCGGACGCCTCCGACC
>Ga0209483_1000756_pt1 | contig 26459 bp, 24 predicted proteins | sample NGEPerA_FD_184508 | JGI IMG/M metagenome (GOLD analysis project Ga0209483, IMG submission 184508) | Arctic peat soil microbial communities from the Barrow Environmental Observatory site, Barrow, Alaska, USA - NGEE PermafrostL2-A... | ecosystem: Environmental > Terrestrial > Soil > Wetlands >... | reverse complement strand
GGCTATGCCCTGGCCTGGGAACTGGTCAAAAATTTTCTCAACGCCCGTTATCACGGAACCGGAAGGTTCAAACGCCGGCTTGATAAAGTGTTGAAGCTGGAAAAAGATTAGGGACTTATATACATGTTCCCTTTCCCTTGAGGGAGAGGGACAGGGTGAGGTTGGCCTTAATTCGTTGAATCACCCCTTACCCTACCCTCTCCAACAAGGGGCGAGGGTTTCGGAATGAGCTAATTAGTTTTCCTCAATTTTTTAACTCGTGAGGGAACTAAGTCTATAAATCCAAAAAATTAATCTAAAGGCAGTCACGAAATGGAAAAGACGATCAACGATCTCAAAGTTATTATTTTCGGCGCCAGCGGCATGGTAGGTGCGGGGGTGTTGAATGAATGCCTCAAAGACCCTCAGGTCAGCTCGGTGCTGTCTGTGGGGCGCAAGTCTTGCGGCATGACCCACCCCAAGCTGAAGGAACTGGTCATTCCCGATCTCTTCCGCATGGATCTTTTTCAGGAAAAACTGAAAGGGTATAACGCCTGCTTCTTTACCCTGGGCGCTTCGGCCGCCGGCCTCGATGAGGCGGGATATACGAAGATCAATCACGACCTGCCTGTTCAAATCGCCGGATTGCTTTTGAAATTAAACCCCGATCTGGGGATTTGCTATGTGTCCGGCACGGGTGCGGATTCCACCGAAAAAGGGCCGGTCATGTGGGCCAGGGTAAAGGGCCGGACCGAGAACGACCTTTTAAAAATGCCCTTTCGGGTGGCCGTGATGATCCGTCTGGCGGGGTTACAGCCCCTGAAGGGGTTTAAATCCAGAACCACCCTCTACCGGGTGTTTTACGACCTGTTTGGCCCAATTCTGCCTCTGTTGGTCCGGCTCTTTCCCAACTCGGTGACCACCACCGAACGGCTAGGCCGGGCCTTTATTCGAGCTGCCCGGGGGGAAATCTCTAAAAGCATTCTGGAAGCCAAGGATATCCACGAACTCGGGTCGATGGCGGGTTAAGGCCCCCAGCTATTCTTCCAATTTTGATTCCCTGTTAATCAAAATCCGATAATTTTACCACTGAGTGGTAACTTGCTTATCGGCAGCTAATAATTGGGGTGCATGAATTTTACAAAATTGGAAGAATAGATCGGCCCAATTAAGGCTAAAACTAGAGTTCGGGGTGATTCTTTGCCGGATAAAGAATGAAAGTTCAGGCCCTGAACTTTTGCGGTTGTATTCTTCCAATTTTTATGCAGAATCCATAAAAATTGGAAGAATAACCCGATAAGGGAGGTCGGAAATGCCCGAAGAAAGACCCACTAAAAGCCTATTTAAAACCCTTTTCGGCTTTGGAAACCCTAAAGCCGAAACCCCAAAGAATCCAACCCCGGTTGTTCCCACACCCAACCCGTTGCCCGTTGAAGCACCCCAAGCCAAAGCCGACGCTTTACCCCCAACCGAGGCTTACCAAAACCGTAAAAAGGGCCGAAAGCTCCTTAAGGATGGCTGGCAGGACTTGGATATTCTCCAAGCTGCTATCGAAAAGCGGGGAGAGGCTATACCGGGTGACTTAGCCGCCGAACTGGGGATGTCCCGCAGTACCCTGGCTTATAACCTAAACCGACTGGTCAAAGAAGGACGCATTGAACGGTTGGGCGGGGGCCGAAGCATTCGCTATCGTGTGCTACCAGCACCACCAAAGTAAGAAAAGGGGAGCCGAATGAGGAAGATTAAGAAAGAAAAGAAGCCCACCCGAAGCTGGAAAAGGTCGGTGGTGAAGGCCATTACCTACCGGTGCCTCATCATGATTCTGGACTTTACCGCTATCAAGTTCTTCACCGGAAGCACCAATGTGGCCGGCGGGTTTGTTATCGTCAGCAACGTCTATACGACCGTCGCTTATTTTATCCACGAGAGACTATGGCTTCGGGTTAAATGGGGAACGGCATAAAACGAGGGGTAGAATTGTGAAGCCAGTTATTCAGTTACAACCTACAGGTTGCGCGATCGCAAGCGTTGCTGCGATCGCGGGACTTTCCTATCCCAAAGCAAAATCAATCGCTAATTCGATCGGTATTTTCGCCGAGGACAAAAAAATGTGGTCGGAGACTTCTCATGTCCGAAGCCTGCTGAAACATTTAGGTATTAAACCAGGGTCTGGAGAAAAGCTATTTCGATCATGGGAAGCTTTGCCAAATCCCGCTTTGTTATCCATCAAATGGCATCTTGAAAAAGGCCGGCCTGTTTGGCATTGGGTGGTGTTTGTTCGTGAAAATGGACATTCCTATGTTCTTGATTCGAAGAGAAGTTTAAGAACTCACTACAGAACTGATTTTGGACGGATGAAACCAAAGTGGTACATTACTATCCGAAAAAAATAGCCGTATCTTTTTGTGTGAAATAGGGAGCAGTTTAATGAGAATTTCATTGGAATTGGTGCCGAGAAGTAAAGATTCCATATTGGAAGAAGTTGAAAAAATTTCAAAAAATCTAAAAAAGGTAAACGCAATAAATATTCCTGATTTATTGCGATTTGATTTGAGAAGCTGGGTGGCTTGCGGGTATGTGAAACCTTTTTTTGAAAATGCGATACCACATATCAGGGCTGTTGATATTAACTTGAACGAACCTTTACCCATGGCGTCTTTTCTTATAAAAAATCACTTGAAGGAATTAATCGTCATCAGTGGTGATCTTCCCCAAGACATGTCCAGAAAAATGTACCCGTCCGACGTGTTGGAAGTTATCAAGAAATTCAAAAAGGAAATACCGGGAATTAAGATTTGTGCGGCTTTTGATCCTTATCGGCAGGGAATCCACAAAGAACTTGATTATGTCCACGCCAAACGGGACGCTGGTGCCGATGGCTTTTTCACGCAGCCTTTTTTCGATATCCGTCTTTTTGACATTTGTTCTGAATTGCTCCAATCCTATGACGTATTTTGGGGCGTTTCTCCGGTTTTGAGTATGAATTCGAAAAATTATTGGGAGACAAGAAACAAAGTCATATTTCCTCAAAATTTCACGCCCACATTAAGCTGGAATCGTGATTTTACTAAAACTATTTTGAACCGAATCACTTCTATGAACGGGAATGCTTATTTCATGCCTATCAAAGCTTCCATTCTGGATTGTTATGGGGAAATTCTTTAAACCTTTTCGGAGAAATTTGGTTTGAGTCCAACAAGGGGACCCGTTGTAGACAGGAATTTCTCTCCTGAGATATATTCCAAGTGAAAGGTTAAATTAACCTGAGCCCAACAAAGAATTATTTTACGAAGCTATTCAGTTCATCTTTAGGTCCTGATTTTTGGAAATTTCGATTGGGGCAGTTGGTGTCCCTGTTGGGAAACGGCTGCCGGACGGTTGCCCTGTCCTGGTGGATTTTGGAAAAAACCGGATCGGCCAAAGCCATCGCTTCGGTTCTCGTGCCGGCCATGATAGTCAGCCTGGTGCTCCTGCCAGTGTTTGGTCCTTTGGGGGATAACTTTTCACGCAAGAAATTAATCGTCATCGCGGACCTGGGCCGGTTTTTGGTCGGTGGTGTGGTGGCATCCATGGTCTATTACGACTATTTCAATCTTGTTTTGCTGGCCGTTTTGTATACGGCGTCTTCCGTGGGAACCGCGTTATTTAACGCGGCTGAACCGGGAATCATTCCACTGATTGTTGAAAAAAAGAAATGGCAAACCGCTTTCCAGCAATCTTACGGCATCAATGCGTTCGCGGGCGTGGCCGGGGGTGTGGTGGGCGGACTCATCGTTTCGGTTTTTGGCGTCTTTTGCGCTATTTTGACCGACGCGGCCTCCTTTCTGATCGCGGGGTTAAGCTCAAACTTGATTCGGGCCAACACGGTTCCGCGGAGAAAAAGAAAAGTCCCGCCCATAAAATCATTGTCCCATTGGAAGGCCGAGTTTTTCGACGGCTTCAGGCTTCTTTTTAAAATTCAGGTTCTCTTTTGGCTGGCGATCTTGGCCATGATGATCAATTTAGCGCAGGCCCCCCTGTGGGTGGCACTTCCCGTTTTTGTCAAATTGGTAAGAAACATGCCAGCCTGGTATTTGGGTGGTCTAGAGAGCAGTATTGCACTGGGCGCTATTGCGGGTTCGTTGATTTTGAATGGGATACAGAAGTTTTTGAAACGCAGGGCGATATTGATTTATTGTCTCGTGCTACAGGGGATCGGCTTTATGCTTTTGCCCTGGGCGCCGGGAGTCATTCTTCCGATGGCCATGTTGTTTGGGGTAGGGCTTGGAAGTTCCATGGCCAATATTCAATTCGAAACCCAATTGGCTTTAGTCATTCCGGATTCCCACCGTTCCCGATTCAATTCCATCATCGATTTTCTGTGCCTGGGGCTTTACCCTTTGGGCACGGCGTTAGGCAGCTTGCTCATTGCCCAATCGGGCCTTTATGTGACCCTGGGGATCATGGGTTTGCTTAACATCCTCATGGCGCCCCTCATTTTGCTCATCCCCAAATTGCCTGAATTGTTGGAGGTGTCAGTTCATAAGGCAGGGGGATTCTTGAAGAAACATTATCCTGGTATTGTTGTTTGAAATTGTTTTTGGCTGTCTATGGCGGGGACCCTTAGGGGACAATAATTTTTTCGACATTTGGCTAAAATAGCTTCTGTGGGTTGTTCCTTACCGGGAGGTGTCATTGGCCAGAAAAAGTAAAAAAGAGAAAACCCTAAAAGAATGTTCAAAAAGTGCGGTGGGTGGATGTTTCTTTTAACAACACACGATAACCACGATGTTTTTTAAATACCATTATTCAAACGCATTATCGGGAAATTACTGCTGGCTATGTCGATGGCCGTGGCGGGACGGCGTAACCGTTGGTGCATCATCCGGGTCGCCCGTGTTGAATGTTTTTACATCCCACTGGGCCCCGTCTTTGTTCCTGGCGTAGGAATCATTAATATCCCAAAAACTTTTGCCGGCGGTCCTCATTTGGACAATCTCTTGCGGAGCGCGGTCATAATGCTCGGAAATGAATTTCAAGTTCACGAAATTGATGATTTCGTTGTCGGTCAGATCGACGCGTTGTTTCCGGCTTTGGTAATAACTGTAGCCCCTGGCATAAGGCGTGTTTTTCAAATCACCTTGGATGGGAATAAAGAAAATCCAGGGATTCAAATGAAAGTGGGCCGCCACCTGCATCCAGTTTAAACCGCTGGAATGAACCACTACCACCGCGTCAGGATCCACATTAGCCCTTTGGGCGATAAAAAAAACAACCGGAAGTTCCTCGTCTTGAATGCCGCTTTGCTGGCAGGAATAAATTTGCTGTTCCGAAACCTTAAAATAATCCTTGAGGGCCGTATGAAAACTATCCGGTATGCCGTTGTTTCCGATCCCCGTGTTTATCTGCGCTTGAACAATCGTTACCATCATCGCTGTTAAGACGAGAACAACGAAAATAAACCTATGTTTTGACATTCCCATTTCCTCCAAATTAGTTGCCCAATTTAGACGCCTATCGGGCGATTTAAGCTTCAAAGCGCGTTATTTTTAAACACGAAGATAAGCTGCAACGGAGAGCGCTCACCCGCGATAAATTAATTTTGTTCTGCTTAACTGCGGGTGATGTGGTAGGTTTTGCAGGTGGTCATAAGCGCATGGACTTGTCCACGATGGGGACCTGTCGTGGACAGCAAAAAAAATCCGTTTGAACTTAATCCATACGTTAAACTTCGCTCCATGTGTAAAAGGTTAAGATATGTCCCCCCGAGAAGCTAAAGTAAAACACCGAAATGAGGGCCGACGTTGTTTAACCATCCTTTACGTATAGTCCCAAAAAAAGTTGTGTATTTTCATTTCTAACCCGCCACAGAAATTAGTTCTCATTTTTTAATACGCGAAAGCCTATCAAAACGATTCGATGTTTTATCATTTTGATTGTGCGGCAATTGTTTTCCAGCTAGTTTTCCAAACACCCAAAAATAAGTGTTCTTTTTCTCTTGAAAGGGTTTTCAAGGGCTAGTTGATGACGTGATTTGAGCATGTTCCTTGCTTTATCTATTCCCCTCAGCAGCATGAATTACTGATGAGACCAAACTGATTTCGGCCTAAATAATTCATGTTTTAAATAGCTAGAAACTTGTGACTGTAAAAGTAGGTGGGTTATTCAAAAATCCCGGTTTTTGAGCGGAAAAAATCGTTATGACCATTTGATGACCGATATTTTTGAAACCGTTGGTAGGGGGATTGATGGAAGCTCTGCTTGTAAGGACGGAAACTGAGGCCCCACGACGGTCGGTGGTGGTCTTCTCTTTGGACGAACAGTGCTATGCGTTGCCTCTCGACCGTGTGAAGCGGTCGATTCGCGCGGTCGCCATCACGCCGCTTCCCGAGCTGCCACCGATCGTACTGGGCATTATGGATCTCGGAGGCTCGGTCATGCCCGTAATCGATGTTCGAAAACGCTTCGGCCATCCTTCACGCGAAATTCGTCTATCAGACCATCTTATTGTTGCCACAACGGGGAGGCGAACCGTCGCGCTTTTGGTCGATCAAACGAAGGGAGTTATCGAGATTTCACCGGAGAGCTATGCGCCCGCGGAAAAGATACTGCCTGGGATGGAGCTCGTCGATGGCGCAATCAGTCTTGCGGATGGGTTGGTCCTGATCCATGACCTCAATCGCCTGCTTTCTCTCGACGAAGAAACGGCTATTGAAAATGTTCTGAAGGATGCTAGTGGCATTCCCGTCCTAGCCGGCAAGGTTGCGCCGACGAAACTCAAAACGGGGCACAGTCAATCATGATCACTACCCTAGATGCGACGTTCTTAGCCGAAGTGAGCGGTTTGATCGCCGACCGCATGGGCCTGCATTTTCCCGAGGAGCGGTGGCCCGATCTGGCTCATGAGCTCAAGGCCGCCAGCCAGGAGTTGGGCTTTGAGTATCCCGATGCCTGCGTTTCATGGCTCCGAAACAGGGAATTGACGGCTCGGCACATCGAGACGCTTGCGAACCACCTGACCGTGGGTGAGACTTACTTCTTCCGGGATCCAAAGAGCTTTGAAGTGCTCGAGCAAGAGATCCTGCCGTCACTCATCGCGGGACGGCTGAACGCGGGTCGAACCTTACGCTTGTGGAGTGCCGGGTGTTGCACAGGAGAAGAAGCGTACTCCCTTGCCATCACCTGTGCCCGCGCGTTGCCGGATCGCCGAGCCTGGAACGTCTCGGTTCTCGCTACGGACATCAATCTAAAATTTATTGCCAAGGCCGAAGCGGGCGTCTTTTCCCCATGGTCGTTCCGAGGCACTTCAGATTCCTTTCGCGAAGGTTTTTTCTCTCCCGCGCCGGAAAAGAAGTTCCGCATCAATCCGGCTGTCAAAAATCTGGTTCACTTTGCTTACTTAAACCTGGCCGAAGACGTTTATCCGTCGATCCATAACCACACCAACGCCATGGACGTGATTTTCTGCCGCAATGTTCTCATGTACCTGACTCCCGACCATCAGCGGCGAGTTGTGGCGGCGCTGCGCGATTGCCTCGTGGATGGCGGCTATCTTCTGGTCAATCCCGCCGAAGCCAGCCATTCGTTGTTCCCGATGTTCGCCATGGAAAATATCGGCGGGGTCATTCTCTTTCGCAAGGCGTCACGGACAACCCGAGTCGAGTCCTGGCCGGGAAATGTCTTGACGAATCCCGCTCCGCCAGCGCCGGAATTCATTTCTCCGCCACCCGCGGCCCGCCACCCGGGCCCGCCTTTGACGCTGTCTCCCGCGCCTTTGGCGCCTCTCCCGCCGATCACCCCGTTACCCTGCGATGAAGTCTTAAGGGCGGCGCGGGTCTATGCCAACCAGGGCAGTCTTGAGGAGGCGCTCGCGATGGGTCGTCACGCCATTGACGTTGACAGCACCAATCCCGCGGCCTATTACCTGTGCGCGATGATTTGCCACGAACTCGGCCGGTTGGAGGAATCCACCGCCATGCTGGGAAAAGTTCTCTATCTGGATCAGGATTTTATCCTCGCCCATTACGCGTTAGGCGGTCTCTACAAACACTTTGGCAGGCAAAGGGAATCCAAGCGCCACCTGGAGGTCGTTCTCGGGCTTCTTTGGGCTCGCAGCAGGGATGAAATCGTACCCGAGTCCGACGAAGTGACCTGCGGCCGACTTCTTGAGTCGGTTCAAGTCATGTTGGGTTCATAAGAAAATGAAATCACGAACTATTGACTGGGAAGCCATCCACCGCCGCCTCGCGGTTTCCGCCACTTTCATTTCCGGCGGGGCCGGTCACTCTCCGGAGGAAGTCTGCCGCGTTCTCGAAGCGCGCGCCAGGGTCGCGGCCAAACCACCCGTCACGGTGGATGACGTAAAGCGACTCGAGATCCTGGTCTTCACGATCGCAGGCGAAACCTACGGTGTCGAGATCTGTCACGTCGGGGAGGTCTGCCAGCTTAAAGACTTGACTGTCTTGCCTTGCACGCCGCCATTTATCGCGGGGGTCATGAACCGGCGAGGCCAGATCCTGGCGATTGTGGACCTGCGCAAGTTCTTTGAGTTGCCGGTCCAGGGTCTCACCGAGCTCAACCGGGTCATCGTTTTAAGGGGCGGCGACATCGAGCTCGGGTTGCTCGCGGACTCCATTGATGGAGTGCGCTCCGTTATCGCTTCAGACCTTCAGGAGGGTCTGCCCACGCTTACCGGCATCAGGGAGAGATTTCTTAAAGGTGTCACCGGCCAGATGCTGGCCGTGCTGGACGGCGGCCGGCTTCTGGTTGATGCCAGGCTTAAGGTTAATGAACAAGTAAATCGATGAGATAACAGTAACAGACTACGGAGGAGGAAAGTAATGCGCTGGAATATCGGAAGTAAGATTACGACTACATTTATTTTTGTGGCGGTTATCTATGCCGTCGTGGCAATCAGTTCGTATCAGGGACAGGTAAAAAACGAAGAGAACGAGAAGTGGGTGGCGCATACCTTCGAGGTGCTCCAAAACCTTGACCAGGTAGATTCGTCACTCACAGACGCCGAAACAGGTGAACGCGGATACTTGCTGACAGGCACTGACGCGTATCTCGAACCTTACAACCAAGGTTCGCAGAAAGTGAACGATGCTATTAACAAGGTCCAAGAGCTCACGGCTGACAATCCCAAGGAGCAGGTGCTCATTAATGATATCCGTCCGTTGGCGGCGGCCAAACTTGAGGTAGCTCAAGAAACAATCGATCTTAGACGCGATCAAGGGAAAGGTCTCGAAGCCGCACTCAAACTTGTTCGTACAAATAAAGGCAAAAATATCATGGACCAGATACGCAATCTGGTCGGTGAAATGAAGGTCAATGAACACAACCTTTTGAACGAACGCAACAAGGATGCCGAATCCAGCGCCGGGACGTTAAGAATCGTCATCGCGATGGGAACCTTGCTATCGTTCCTGGTTCTGATTGGGGCGGGCCTTTGGCTGACGAGCTCCATCGCAAGGCCGATACGCGCCTTAACCAACGTTGCTGAGCGAATCGCCAAGGATGACCTGACCGTGCAGATCGAGGCCGGAGATCGGACGGACGAGATCGGTGAACTGCAGCGATCCCTGCGGACAATGGTAGAAAGTCTCCGTGGATTGAACAAAGAGTTGAAAAGCGGTTTCGGCGTCCTCGCCTCCTCTTCCTCGGAGATATTTGCCACCGTGTCTCAGGTCAACGCAAGCGCGTCCGAGATCGCAACAGCCGTGAGCGAGACAGCTACTACCGCCGAAGAGGTCAAGCAGACCGCGCACCTCTCCAACCAGAAGGCGAAGGCTGTGCAGGAGGTCGCTCAGAAAGCGGCCGCTGTTTCCGAGATTGGCCGCGGCGCGGTTACCGAGACCATCGAGGGTATGAACCGCATCCACGAACAAATGGAGGCGATCTCCGAGAGCGTCGTGCGACTCTCCGAACAGGGCCAGACCATTGGTGAAATCATCGCCACCGTCAACGACCTCGCCGAGCAGTCGAACCTGCTGGCGGTGAACGCGGCCATGGAGGCGACGCGCGCCGGTGAATATGGAAAGGGGTTCGCGGTGGTGGCGCAAGAAGTCAAGAGCCTGGCCGAGCAGTCGCGGCAGGCCACTACGCAGGTACGGACCATCCTGATGGAGGTGCAGAAGGCAACGAGTGCCGCGGTCATGGCCACCGAGCAGGGCACAAAGGCGGTGGTCGCCGGGGTCAAACAGGCCAATGGCGCGGGAGAGTCAATCAAGTCGCTCACGGGAATTGTGGACGAGGCCTCGCTGGCCGCCACCCAGATTGCCGCTTCGAGCCAGCAACAACTTTTGGGCATGGATCAGATTGCCTCGGCCATTGCCAATATTCGTCAGGCCACGACTCAGAACATGGCAGGAACCAGGCAGCTCGAGATGTCGGCAAAGAGCCTGCAGGAGATGGGTGGACGGATGAAGGAACTGGCCGAACGACAGCGCATGGAGGTTTAAGTCAGGACGGCATTGCTGCGGAGGAATGAATGAACAACAAGAAGAATGAAGAACTTTTAACGAAACTGATGGAAATATTTCAGGTCGAGGCGGCTGAACGCATCGAGGCCATAACGGCGGGCCTTATCGCGCTTGAGCGTGCAAAGGACTCCGAGTACACCGCTATCGTCGAGGACGTTTTCCGGGAGGCTCATTCCCTCAAGGGTGCGGCGGGGTCGGTAAACCTGGCTGGCGTACAGGCGTTGTGCATGGATTTGGAGAGCCTCTTCGCGGCAATGAAGCACGAAGGACTCAAATTGTCCGCGGAAATGCTTGATGTCATTCATCCCGCGCTTGGTGTTCTTTTGACCTTGTGTGCCAACCCCGCTGCCGCTTCGTCAATGGAAGGCAGGGGAAAGGAACAAGAGACGTTGGCGGCGCTCAGGGGAATCGTTCGGAGCATGGTTGATAAGCGGACCGGAACGCCGGAGAGAACCGTTATTGCAGTTGAGCCACTTATTATCAGAACTCAAGCAGTTCCTGCGGCACCTACGCCAAAAGAGAAACCCTATACTCATGAGCCGCAGTTCTCCGCAGCCACGAGTGCGCCGGAAACTATCCGCATTTCTACACAAAAACTCAACGCTATATTGCTCGAAGCCGAGGAGCTGGTCGGCGCCAAGATGGCGGAAAGCGAACGAGCCGTTGAGCTCCGTGCGCTCGTCGTGGACCTTTCCAGCTGGAACCAACGGCGTGTACGCCAGCATGTTCGGCAACGTTTTCGGCAGGATAACACGATGACCGCATCCGAGCTGCTCGAGTCCGAGATATTGAATTCCAGAAAGCTTGAAAGCTCACTTCGGAAGATCACCGGGTCCGCGCATCAGAACGCTCTCACTCTCGCCGCAATCACCGATAGAATCCTTTCGGACACCAAGCAGGTACTTCTACTCCCTTGTTCCTACCTCCTCGGTCACCTGCCCAAGGTCGTGCGCGATCTGGCGCGCGAACAAGGTAAGGAGGTGGATCTTCTCGTGAAGGGCGAGGACATCGAGATTGATCGCCGCGTCCTCGACGAACTCAAAAACCCCCTCATCCACTTGCTTCGGAACTGCGTCGATCACGGTATCGAGAAGCCGGACACACGCCGTTGGCTTGGTAAACCAAGCCATGGATCAATCACGATCACGGCGAAAACGGCCGAGGGGAACCGGGTCGAGCTCACCCTCGCTGACGACGGTGTCGGGATTGATGTCGGCAAGGTAAAAAAATCCGCCGTCCAGCTGGGGCTCATCGCGGCCGACGAAATGGCCCGTCTGACTGAAGCTGAGGTGAACGGGCTCATTTTCCGCTCCGGACTGTCGACGAGTCCGATCATCACCGACTTGTCGGGCAGGGGTCTGGGCCTGGCAATCGTCCACGAGAAGATCGTGAAGCTCGGCGGCACGATCACGGTGACCTCAACGCCAGGCGCGGGAACGACATTCCGCATGCTCGTGCCTTTGTCGATGGCGACCTTCCGCGGAGTGCTCGTCGCTGTCGCCGAGCAGCACTTCGTGATTCCAACCGCAAGCGTAGTACGCGTGAGCCGGGTGAAACCGGACGAGATTAAAACGGTCGAGAACCGCCAAACAATCACGTTGGGCAAACGCGCGGTTTCGCTGGTTCGCCTGCGGGATGTCCTCGAGATCCCCGGACCAGACGGGCGCGAGAAGGGAGAAGCTCGGCCGATCGTGGTGGTGCGCGCCGAGGACCGCCAGGTCGCGTTCCTTGTCGACGAGGTGAAGGGCGAGCAAGAGGTGGTGGTCAAGAGCCTGGGCAAGCAACTCGCCCGAGTTCGAAACATCTCAGGGGCTTGCATCTCGGGCAGCGGCGCCGTTATCCCCATACTCAATGTTGCTGACCTCGTGGAATCAGCGAGTAAATTCGGAGCGCCAGAGCCGATAGACGCGATTCCTGACAAAGGGTCCAAGCGGCCTGGACGCCTGCTCATCGCCGAGGATTCGATCACCGCACGGACCCTGTTGAAGAGCATCCTCGAGGCCGTGGGTTATGAGGTTGTGGCTTCCGTGGATGGTATGGATGCGCTGACCAGGCTCAAGACTGAGCCGTTTGACCTAGTGGTTTCGGATGTGGACATGCCGCGCATGAATGGATTCGAACTTACCGCCAATATCCGTGCCGACAAAAAGCTCGGCGAATTACCGGTTGTGCTCGTCACTTCACTCGGCTCGCAGAAGGACCGCGAATACGGCATTGAGGTGGGCGCTAACGCTTACATCGTCAAGAGTGATTTCGATCAGGGTAACCTGATCGAAATCATCCGGAGGCTCCTATGATCCGTGTCCTGGTAGCGGAAGACTCGACGACGATCCGGCTATTGCTGGTATCCATTCTCCAGGAAGATCCTGAGATTCAAGTGGTCGGTGAAGCGAAAAACGGCCTGGAAGCGGTGGAACTCACACGACAGCTCCACCCGGACATCGTGGCAATGGATATTGTCATGCCTGTAATGGATGGTTTTGAAGCCACCAAACGAATCATGACCGAGAACCCCACGCCTATCGTCATCATTTCCAGCAGTCTGGATGTCCGGGAAGTTCAGGTTGCACTGCAGGCCCTCAAGGCTGGTGCTCTGACCGTGGGAAAGAAACCCGGCGGCCCCGGCACCAAGGAAAATGACGAGGATTGTTCCAAATTCATTTCGAACGTCAAAGCCATGTCGCAAGTGAAAGTGGTCCGGCACTGGCCGGAACGATACAAGATAAAAGACAACCAAACCCCGGAAAGGTTCTTAGTTAAACTCTCGGAGAGAAATAAAGGCAGCGTGGTTGCCATCGCGGCTTCCACCGGTGGACCGGCGGCTTTGAACCGGATTTTTTCCGAACTGCCGGGAAACTTTCCCGCTCCCATTCTGGTGGTCCAACACATGGCCAAGGGATTCATGCCGGGATGCGCCGCTTGGATGAATGGTAATTCTTCCCTTCGGATCAAGGTGGCTGAGGATGGGGAAACTCTGGCGCCCGGCACGGTTTATCTCGCGGGGGAGGACAACCACCTGGGGGTTTCAGACTATTCCACCGTACGCTATTCCGCCGCCGACCCCATCGGCGGTTTCCGCCCATCGGCAACGTTCCTGTTTGAATCCGTGGCGAAGGCCTATGGACGCGCCACCCTCGCCCTGGTTTTGACCGGAATGGGATCGGACGGGGTGGCGGGTTTAAAAGCGGTTAGGGAAGCGGGAGGTTGGATCGTGGCCCAGGACCAGCTCAGCTCAGTTATTTATGGAATGCCGGGAGAGGCTGTTAAATCCGGTTATACGGACTTGGCTCTGCCGTTGGCGGAGATAGCCCCGCGTTTAATGGAAATGATTCCTTTGGGAGAAAAAACATGACGGGACGCATTCTTATCGTTGAAGACAGTTTCACACAAAGGGAAAAATTAAGGATCATCCTTGAGTCGGAAGGCTTTGAGGTGGTTCCGGCCAAGGATGGATTAGAGGGATTGAAGACCGCCATCAACTCGAAATTTGACCTGGTCATTTCCGACATTATGATGCCGGGTTTGACGGGATATGAATTCTGCAAGAGATTGAAATTGGCGGTATCCCCCAGGGAAATACCGGTCATTCTCCTGACGACGCTGAGTAATCCGATGGATGTCATACAGGGCCTGGAATGCGCGGCCGACAATTTCCTCACCAAACCTTATGAACCCGAAGTGCTGATTCAACGGGTTCAAAACGTCCTTGAAAACTGGCGGTTGCGCGCCGAGAAGAAGTTGAAACCCAGCGATGAGATTTATTTTCTCGGCAAGAAATTCACGATTGCCCTGGAAAAGCAGCAAATCTTAAATTTGTTGATTACTACTTTTGAGGACACGGTTCGGACCAACAATTTGCTCCTGAAAAGTCAGCAAGAACTTATGACGGCTAACGAAAAAATTGAGAGATATGCTGAATTGTTAGAGGGAAAAATCCAGTTTACGGAGGAAAAATACAAGCTTCTTCTGGAACATGCCACAGACGCGGTGATTGGCAGCGACATTGAGGGCAGGATTTTCAGCTGGAACCGGGGCGCCGAAACCATGCTCGGATACCATTCTGAAGAAATGGTGGGGCAATTTACGACCATCCTCGTTCCTCCCGATCGTAAAGAAGAGATGAGAAAAATGAGGGCACTGGCCGTCAAAGAGGAGAATGTCTCGAATCATGAAACCGGGATGCTGAGAAAGAACGGGGAGCTGGTTGAAGTGGTGGTCACCGTGTCGCCGATCAAGGATCCCGAGGGAAAAATCGTGGGCTTATCCACCATCTCGAGGGACATCACGGAGAAGAAACGAGCCCAAGAATCTTTGAAAAAGGCCGAGGAACAAATCCGGCCGACTCAAAAAATGGACGCTGTGGGGCGTCTGGCGGGCGGAGTGGCTCACGACTTTAACAATCTCTTGAGCGTCATAGAGGGTAACAGCGATTTTCTCAAGGCCGCCCTACCCTTGGGCGATCCCCATCTGCAGGAAGTGGCCGAAATCAAAAACGCTGTCCATCGGGGGACCGAATTGACAAAACAACTGCTGGCTTTTGGAAAAAAGCTGGTATCCCAACCCCAACTGATCAACCTTAATGAACTGGGTTCGGAAATAGCCAAGATGCTCAAACGTTTGATCGACGCTTCCATCGATTTCACCTTTATTCAAGACGAGAACTTAAAATGGATAAAGTCCGATCCGGGGCAAATCCAACAGGTTATCTTGAATCTGGTTATAAATGCCAGGGACGCCATGCCCAAGGGCGGCAAGCTGATGGTTGCGACCAAAAACTATGAATCGTCCGAGGCCGTGAAGATAACGGGATTAACAATTCCATCCGGTTCCTACGTGTCTCTTTCCGTAACCGACACGGGTATGGGAATGGATGACGAAACCCAGAAGCATTTATTTGAACCTTTTTTCACCACCAAAGGAGAAAAAGGAACGGGGTTAGGTCTGGCCACCGTTTACGGGATCGTTCAGCAATGGGGAGGATTTCTGGGGGTTGACAGTACCCTAGGTATGGGAACCACTTTTTCGATTTATTTCCCGGTTGTCCAGAAAACGGCCAAAGTAGCCTCGAAACCCAAGCCCATATCATCCAAGGGATTTAAAGGTTCGGAAACTATCCTGGTGGCGGAAGACGAAGAGCAGGTGAGAAAGATTGTGACTCGCACAATGGAAAATTTAGGTTATCACGTTCTACAGGCGGGTAACGGTGTTGAAGCAATCCAACAAGCACTGAATTATCAGGATACCATCCACCTTTTATTAACCGACGTCGTCATGCCTCAAATGAACGGCAAAGCATTAGCTGAAGAACTTCACAAAGCCAGACCCGAAATGAGCATTCTTTTCATGTCGGGCTATACGCGGGAAGTTCTGTCCGCCGAGGGCACGATCGACCTCTCCATTCATTTGATCCAAAAGCCGTTTTCAAACGACAAACTGGCAGAACGTATCCGTGAGGTATTAGACGGAAGTGAAAATCAGGACCACCCATCGTTCGTTAAATTGCCAGTATCAATTCAAAATGACAATTGACAAACTTAGAAGAGCCTTCAAAACGGGATTGTTCGAAAAGGGGGGGACTTCGCTTTGGGTCTATGGTGTGAAATAAGAAGTTGTCCATGACGGGGACGTGGATTGGATAGGGAAAAGTCACTTAAAACTTGACATTTCTGTTACGCATCGCTCGAGGTGTTACGGGTCGTTTATTTAGGTTCAATTGCTCGTTGTAGCTTTGCCCCAATCCTGTGATTCTTGTGATGTGACGAGGTACCAATGCAGAGTATAAAATCGCATTCAAGAAATTAGGCACGCATTACATCAAGGTCCGCCTTGAACGGAAAATGGTTCGAGAGGATGTTCTTGCGTATGGGTTCTCTGTCTGCCACTATCAACAGCTCGAGTCGTCCCCATCCCCTGCAAAATTTTTTCCGTGTCGTGAAAATGTTCAATAAGCTAAAAACAGTTACTCAAGCCAGCGTTTGGCCAAATTTTAGAAATTTAAAGTCGCGGATCAGTACCGCTGCTGAAAGAATCAGACATTGAACAACCAAATTGAAAAAAGAAATTTTGAAATCCTGATGGTAGAAGATAATCCGGGGGACGCCATCCTCATAAAGGAGGCATTCAAGGAAAATCGAATAGAGTGCCACTTGATTGTCGTGGGTGACGGCGAGGAGGCCCTTGACTATTTGAAGAAGCAGGGTAAATTCGCAGACGTTAAGAGACCGGACATCATTCTTTTAGACCTCAATCTTCCTGTAATGAATGGTTTTGAATTCCTGAGACGGGTCAAGAGCGAAAGTCTTTTCAAGTCGATTCCCGTCATTGTCCTGACAAGCTCAAGATCGGATTTGGATATCCGGGAGGTTTGGGAACTGAACGCAAACTGCTATATCGTCAAGCCTTCTGATCTCGATGGGTATATCGAAACCGTCAAAAAAATTCACGACTTTTGGATGAACTTGGTCCAGCTATCCCCCGACCAAACTCAGAGGCGTAAAGTTTTAGTATGAATTGGAGCCGGGATTCGAGTTTACCGAATATTTACGAGAAATCTTTGTTGGCGGAGGATAACCGGTTGATTCTGCTTGAAAACAATAAAAGGGCCTTAGCTGAAGGCGACGCAAAATGAAAATTAACTTAACCCAGGTAAATCATAAAAAAGGAACACATTTAAAGGCCGAATTTACCGCCGAAGTCACTTTCATCGAAGAAAAAATAGAATACAAATTTACTTTACTCAATCTAAACGCTGTTATCGGCGATAAAGGCCTTGTGGAGTTCTATGTGACTTTACCGGGTGAAACAGAGAGCGAAGAAACAAAGAAGGAGATTTTTTTTTGGGGGGGGGACAAATATACTAAAAACACTCATTTTTTTTACAATGACGCTATCAAAGACGCCATCGAAATTGAAATTGCAAGGTACCTTTCAAAAGTTGACATTGAATCACCTAAAGAGAGTGAAGGTCTTTAATTGTCCGAAACAACCATCTTGGAAGGAATGGGGGAGCCAAATATTTAGCTCCGAAGGCCAGGGGTTAACCTGCCCATTCCCGGGACCCGTCGTCGACAATATTTTTATGGCCTTTTTACCTTGGAATGTCCCCCTAAACACTTTTGACTTTTACCCATAATTTCTTCTAAATAGGAAAGTTGACCTATATTTTGATAACTATAAAGAGTACGATTATTCTGATAGGGCGTCTTATAATCCCTGATCTCCGGCCCCGGCGAATGTCTTTATGGAATCCGTTCCAAGCTTTTTAGCTCCTCTTGGTTCACAAAACTCGGCCCCTCAAACAACTATCACTTAGTTCCCTTAACCTTCGCCTTTTTAATGAAGGGGTCATTTGTGCGTGTGGAATATCTTGATTTTAAAAAGTTTTTGGAATTATTCCCTGGTGGAGAAAACAACACCTTGCGGGATATTATTACCACGCTGAAAAGCAGGGAAACCGAATTTCGTGAAAACATAAGCAAGCTAAAGGTCATACTCAAAATGGCACAGGACTCGACAGAACTCGTGCCGCAAAGCCCCGAGATGATAAAATTAATGGAACTGGCCAAGACCATCGCTGGCACCGATTCCACAGTGTTGATTACGGGTGAAAGCGGTACAGGTAAGGAACGGGTTGCGCGTTTTGTCCATGATCAATCCACCCGCGCGGATTGGCCTTTCATCGCTGTCAATTGTAGGGCTATTACCGAGACCCTTTTGGAAAGCGAGATTTTCGGCCATGCTCGCGGGGGGGGGACAACCGATCGTCCGGGACTTTTCGAGGCGGCCAACGGCGGAACTCTCTTTCTGGACGAAGTCGGCGAGATCACCCTTCCCATGCAGGTCAAACTTCTCCGGGCGCTTCAGGAACGGGAAATACGCCGGGTGGGCGAAAACAAAAGCCGCCCCATCAATGTACGTATCGTCAGCGCCACAAACAAAAACCTAAAGATCGAAGTGACGGAGAAAAGATTCCGAGAGGACTTTTATTACTGTCTCAATGTCGTCGAGTTGGTGGTCCCACCCTTGTGCCAGCGCCAGGAAGACATCCTTCCACTCGCGCGGCTTTTTCTCGCGGAAGCCGCAGTTCAAATGAGGAAATTCGTGGATGGAATAACTGCCTCGGCTGAGGAACAACTGCTTGGTTATTCCTGGCCCGGCAATGTACGCGAGTTGGCGGATATAATGGAGCGGTCGGTCGCGATGACCAAGACGAACCGTATCGATGTCGCGGATATTCCCCAAGCGGTGCGTCTGACCCCTTAGCTTCATTAAGCTGTCCACAACGGGGACCCTGAGGGGACAATAATTTTCGACGGCAAAGAGCTAAAATAGCATCTGTTATGTTGTTCCTTACGGGGACCCGCATTGGACAGGAGAATCGCAAAGGAAAAATGAAACAAGTTAATGGGAGCGTCAAATTTTTAATATTTTGTATTGGTGCTGTAGGTTTAGGTATTTGGGCTAATGGACCTTTATGGGCGATTGCTTGCGGAGCGGTTTTAGGGATTTTTGCAATCTATTCCATGATTAGACCGCTTTGTGAATACGACGATAAAATAATAAAAGTTCACCATTTTTTTAAAACCTATAAACATCGGTGGGAAGAAGTTAAAACGATCAGTTCCTCGAACTATTCTCGATGGACTTGGGTTTATTTTGATAACGGTGGAAGATTCATTTTAGGAAGTCTACTTACTAAAAATTATTCCAATGTGTTAAGAGATTTCATAAAGATCATTCAGGATAGGAATTTAAAAGCGTCTATTGATAAGGACACCATAAATTACTCAAAATCCAAGCGTGGTTTTCGTTTTTAACTGATTTTAAAGTTTTGACCTGTCCACGACGGGGACCCTTCGTGGATAAAACGAAATTAGAATGAAGGTCAATGAGTGAAAAAACGAATCTTTCCTTTATTTAATGTCATCTTTGGAACGGCTATTTTCGTCTCGTCTTACTTGAGCGGGACAGTTGCCCGAAGTTCTGTCTTGGTTCCGGCCAATGACCCCCAAATTCAGTACTCGGGACGATTTGATTTTTCCAATCCCCAGGCCCCCCGTTTCGACTGGCCGGCGGTTTCCATATCGGCTGTTTTCCAAGGAACCAGCATTGGAATTCTGCTGACCGATGGCAAAAACGACTACAACGCTTTCATCGACGGTCATCTTCAACAGGTGATAGTTACCGGCTCCGACACTCAATACACGATCAGCGGTCTTAGGGCCGGTGCCCATACTCTTCTTTTAACCAAGCGAACTGAAGCCTCGTTTGGAATCGCGACCTTCAATGGCCTGGTTCTTGAGGATGGAATGACCCTCCTGCGTACGACTCCACCGCCATCCCGCCGGATCGAGTTCGTGGGGGATTCCCTGGCCTGCGGGGCCGAGGTTGAAGACCCCAATACCAGCTGTGAGCCTTCCCATTTCCGCCCTACGGAAAATGGCTACCTGGCCTTTGGCCCCTTATCCGCTCGTGCGCTCAACGCCGATTACCGGGTCACTTCCTATTCCGGGACGGGAATATTGAAAAAATTTGGGACGGCAAATGTCTCCATGCCCGACTATTATCCCCGTGTCTTGGCCGGCCTCGAAACTCCAGTAATCGACCCAAAACAATGGGTGCCGGATGCCGTGGTGATTGAACTGGGTGGGAATGACTTTTTTTCGGGCGGAATCCCGCCCAGCCAGGATGAATTCGAGGACGCCTATAGAAAATTCATCGCCGTTCTTCGTGCCGATTATCCTAAGGCCTATATATTTTGCCTGACTTTCGGAACTTCGCCTCCCGTTGGAAATTTGATCCAAGACGTGGCGGAGCAGGAAAATAAAGCGGGGGACGATAAGATCAGTTTGATCGTATTGGATTACCCATCGACCCATATAACGGGATGCTATCAGCATTTTGACATCGTGGGTCAACGACAAGTGGCTGATGAACTGACAAAGGCGCTTCGCAAAGTCATTGGGTGGAACTAAGGCCGAAAGATGAGAAATGAAAAAACGGATTTCTAATTGGATTTTTGGGGTAGGCATTTTGGTAACGGTGTCCCTTATGCCTTTGCATTTATGGGCAAAGCCTGCCGATCCTAACGAAGTTAAAATCGACGACTTTGAAGACCCCAGCCGCAACGGTGTTCCTGCTGCCCGGACGAATCTTTGGGGAGGAAAATGGGCAACGGTTACTCAAAACAGCAGTATTGGAGTGACTTACAGCGGGCCAGGCGCCGATTCCAGTCGCTACTCAGCCGGTGTGACTGGAATATTGGGCGCTTATGGATATGCCATTTTCCAAAGTCCTTTATCATCGGAGGGTTTACAAGTTCCGTACGACGCAGCTTGCCATGGCCTCATTGGAATCCAATTTTGGATGAAGGGGGATGGGAATACCTACCGGGTGGGTGTTCCCAGCGCAGCTGTCAAAGATGGGGATGTGACCGGGGATTGGTATGCGGCGGATTTTACCCCACCTGCTGGCGTTTGGACTTTCTGCCAATTTCCTTTTAAAAGTTTAACACGTAAGTTTGGGAGAAGCGCTGTGGCGAATTTACCTGAACACCCGGATGGCAGTGACGTTACAGGAATCCAATTCTATCCTCTAAAACCTGGGGATTTTTCTTATAGTGTGGATCAGATTTCATTTTATGGTTCTTATGTACCGAACTGTTCTACTCCGGTGACTACAAAAGAAATTTCAACTCCTACCATTACTTTTTCTTCTCAAAGCATCCCCACTAGGGGGCAAATAGCTGTTGCCGGTGACGATGCGACCAAGATCTGGGTGAATAACAATTATCTTGGGTCAGAAGGCCTGTGCATTAACGGCTGCGATCCTATGACTATGAGTCTTCCAATCCCTTTTAGTTTGCTTCAAGGGCAACAAATTTGTCTGGCTATCGAAACTGACAATGTCCAACCTGATTATGTTTACAGCTCGTGGGAATTGGAAATTAACCGTGAGGGTGGAAAGCCCTTCTTGGTTTCTAGCGAAAACCCCTCGAATTCGGGAGTTTCGCTTTATTGGGATCCCACCGGAGCGGGTAACTGCGGTTCGGGAAGCCCGCCGCCCCTGGACAATCAGGGACATTCCTGGACGAATCTCCAATACAATCCCAACTCCAATCCGTTTAATTCAAATGGGGTAATTGTCACTAGCCACATTCCATGGGCTGGCCGACTCAATAATCTCATCACGAATGATGTCATTCCTTTAATTTCTTATGACAAGGATGGGTTTGGCTCGGGGTCGGACAAGAGCTGCGGTATTCTCTATTGGCGTCAGATAGTGACTTTGCCGAAAATGGTTCAAACAACCCCTACCATTACGCCCACCCCCCTAGGGAATGATTGCCTGGATCGGGTGATTGATGATTTTGATGACCCAAGCCGTAATGGCGTTTCTCCCGATCGCGTAAATCTATGGGGCGGCAAATGGAACACCATTACCGCCTCGGATACTGAAATAAATGTTTCTTATAGTGACCCTGGCGCGGAGGGGACCCGCTTTTGTGCCACTATGAAGGGAAGTAACTGGCAAACCGACGGCGGCGACGCTGTTTATCAAACCCATCTCTTCTCCAATGGCGCTCCCTTTAATTCAGTTATTCATGGCCTTGCTGGAATTCAATTTTGGGTAAAAGGCGACGGCAACAGTTATTGGTTTAACCTTTTTAGTTCGTCGGATACGAACAGCTATACGTTTAATATCGTTCCGCTCAAGGGTATTTGGACTTTGTTTAAGATTCCCTTTAAGAACATGAATCTCAAATCTTCCGAGGTGGGGGATGGTGAAGACAAACATCCCGATGGAAGCGACGTGACAGGAATTGGTTTCGAATTTAAAGATCGTGGGTCTTTCGCGTTGAGTGTGGATAAAATCGCTTTTTACGGTAACCCATCCAACTGTCCCCAGCCCAAAGCGCCGGAAGAACCCACTTTGGTTCCTACGGCATCGCCCACCCCGACATTGACCGCGATTTACACATTTACACCTTGGCCAACCGCCACTCCTTTTTCGACAGCTGCACCTCGTCCAATGCTTGTACCTTCTTTTAATTCCAGGCCATCACCGACGCCTATCATGCCGCTGATTCTTTCGTTTTCACAACCGACCTTTGTGCCCATCTCTACACCTACTCCCAGACCCTGGCCCAAACGAATTAAACTTAAACCCACACCGACTTGGGTTTGGAATCCGACAAGGACAACGGCCACGCCACTGCCAACCCGAACGCCTATTCTCAAAACCATGGTTGCCATACCCACCACGGTCGCACCCGCTTTGCTTAATCTTTTAGATAGGGAACAGATCATCCAATTTTCTGCCCCGCCCGCGAATATCTATGTGACCTTTGCGGATGGTCCCGGCTGGTATCAGTTGAAAATTGTGGACGGTCAGAACAATCTGATAAAAACAATTTATGACCACCATGTGGTCGCGGAATCGGACGCGTGGGCAGACTGGGATGGCCAGGATGCGAAAGGAAATGACATGCCTCCGGGTCAATATTTTGTGGTGATTTATAAAGATGGAACGGCTTTGAAAAGTCTTTTGGTGATTCGGTCGCCGGCAAATCAATGAAAGTTGAGATTTTTTTAAATAATATTACCCGGGTATATTGACAAATAGTTATACCCGGGTAATATTGGCCCATGGAAAACACACAAAGCTTTACCGCTTTCGCGGGAGACCGTCTGATTGCTTCGGGTGAACTTAAAACCACCTTATTGGCCACCAAGCGTCGTTTGGATAAAGGGGATAATGCCCCTATCTTGATCTTTGATGACAGTACTGGAAAACAAGTGGATTTTGATTTCCGTGGGACGCCGGAAGAGGTTTTGGCGCGGCTTTCTTCGCATCCTCTTTTCGCGCCAGCTGGACCGGGCCGTCCCAAACTGGGCGTTACCTGCCGTGAAATATCCTTACTGCCTCGCCATTGGGAATGGCTGGAGAAACAGCCCCAGGGCATTTCGGCGGCGCTGAGAAGACTGGTGGAAGAAGCCAAGCAAAAGGAACCGGATAAGGAACGAGCCGGAATGGCCAGGGATGCCGCTGGTAAGTTTATGTGGTCGATGGCGGGTAACCTTCCCGATTTTGAAGAAGCTTCACGCGCTCTTTACGCGATGGACCTGGGCCGCTTTGACAAATTGATTCGCCGCTGGCCCAAAGACATTCGAGCGCATCTGCGCAAGTTATTGGGTCATCCATCTATGGATAAACAAAGGTAATCATGTTCCTCTACCGCACCCGGTTCAAAAAAGAGATTGTGGCGGAGTTCCTGCCGCCTGCCCATAAAGTCAAACGGGACAAGGTCATCATCCTTTGCGACGGGATGCCGGTCATGCCTACCAAACAGGGGCTGGCGAGGTTCCTATCCTCAAAAGGCTTTTGGGTCATTTATCCCCGTTACCGGGGTTCTTGGGAAAGCGGAGGGCAATTCCTCAAAAAATCTCCACATCTGGATATTTCGGACATCATTGACGAACTGCCAAAAGGGTTGAAAGAAAACACCTTTGGGAAGAAATTCAAACTTTCCCCTGAGGAAATCTTTGTGATTGGCGGCAGTTTTGGGGGCGCGGCGGCGGCTTTAAGCGTTCTGGACCCGCGGGTCAAAAAAGCCATTGCCAATTGCCCGGTGGTGGATTGGTCGATTCTGCGCCATTCCGAGAAAAAGGAAACCTCCAACAAGAGTTATACGGCCTATATTCGGGAGGCTTTTGGGAATGGCTACCGCCTGAACCCGAAGGATTGGGCCAAGCTTTATACCGGCAATTTCTACAACCCCACTTTTCATATCAACGAAATCGACCCCAGCAAACTGATGCTCTTTCACGCCAAGGACGACCCCTATGTGCCCTGGAAGTCGGTGGCGGCTTTTGCCAACAAGACCGGCGCGAAGCTGAATCTATTCCAAAAGGGTGGTCATCTTTCGACCGATAGGATTGTGCGCAAGTATTGGAAAAAGATTCATCAGTTTTTTGAAAAATAAAAAGCGTTTCCTGCCTTACTAATCATCACGATTTTTGATTTAATTAAAAAAACTAGAACGGGAGAGAATCAATGGAATGGTTAAACGACACCGCTTACTTTTGGGGCGGCGCTTTTTTGACCAACGCGATCCCACATTTCGTGAGCGGAATGATGGGGAAGCCTTTTCAAAGCCCCTTTGCCAAACCGCCGGGAGAAGGGATTTCGTCCTCGACGATCAATGTGCTCTGGGGTTTCTTTAATATCGTGATCGGTTATCTGCTGATTTTTCAAGTCGGAAATTTTGACCCGCGCTCGGCCCAGCATGTGCTGGCGGCGGGAGCGGGTGTGCTGTTGATGTCGGTCATGATGTCCCGCGTTTTTGGCCGTTTCCACGGCGGTAACAGCCCGAAAAGCAATAAGTGAAATCAAAGAACGTCCTCGAAAGTTTAGAACAATCCGAAGCCAATAACGCCGGACTGCCGCCTTCCACGGGATGGAATAAAATCTTTTCCGCCCTGCGCAATCCCAATTACCGTTATTTTTATATCGGGCAGGGCGTTTCCATGATCGGCACCTGGACCCGTACCGCCGCTCTGGGCTGGGTCGCTTTTGAGGTGACCAAGTCGGAATTTTTGCTGGGTATTGTGTTTATGCTCAATTCGCTTCCGATTTTTCTTTTTGCCATTTATGCCGGTTCCCTGGCGGACCGAATTCCAAAGATCCGTATTTTTACCTTCACCAGCTGGTTTTCACTTCTATCCTCCCTAACTTTGGCTGTCATGCTGTTCCGCGGCCCGGTGCACATCGCCTATCTGATGATCTTCGCGGTGCTCTGGGGGCTTTCCACCACGTTTGAAATGCCGTCTCGCCAAACCCTGATGGTGGAACTGGTGGGAAAAAAAGACCTGGTGAACGCCATCGCCCTCAACAGTGCCATGGTGAATTCCACCCGGGTCATCGGCCCCGCTATTGGAGGGCTTTTGCTGGCTTCCCTAGGGTCCGCCTGGTGCTTTTTGTTGGACGCCCTGAGTTATTTCGCGGTGCTTTACGCCATTCACAAAATACAGCTTCCGGCTTCTCACTACGCGCCCAAAAAAGTCAAAGCCGACTGGAAATATACGTTGGAAGGATTCAAATATTTAAAAACCCATTCGGCTCTGGCCCAATCGGTCATTCTGCTTTTCGTCATGGGGGTGGGGGGCTGGGCCTATCAATCCCAGTTGTCCGCCTTTGTGGTCACCCAATTGCACATGGACGCCCAGGGATACGGTTGGCTGTTGGCCTTGAACGGATTGGGAGCTTGCACCGCTGCCTTGTTTGTCGCTTTCCAGGGGCCGAGAATTGTCCGCATGAAATCGCTTTATACGGGAGCGGGAATTTATGGGATTTTTATTATTCTTTTCGGCTTCATGAGCCAGCCGATTGGAGCGGCCTTTTTGCTTTATTTCGCTGGGTTCGGCATTATTTTGTTTTTTTCCATCGGCAACAGTTTTATCCAAACCCAGTCCCCGGATCATCTGCGGGGAAGGCTGATGGGAATCTGGGCCCTAGTTTTTGGCGGGGGAATGCCGATCGGCAGTTTTTGGATGGGACTTTTAGCCTCGCACACGTCTTCGGGTTTTTCTTTACAGATGGGGGGAGTGTTTTGCCTGCTGGGAGCCCTGGCGGTCTATTGGTTTTTCAGAAAATAGTCTTTAGCGGCCATCAGTTTTTTGGCGCAGAAAGAACATTTTGAAACGTAAATGGATCGAACTGGTTTTATCCCGATTGGGTAGACAAGTCTGGCTTTTAGCGCGGGTTTCACCTCAAACTAAAGAACTTTCACTTCTTTCGATGTGTTTAAATTCCCTCCATAGACTGGCGCAAAGCTGAATTTGTTCCAGAAGGGGTGGGCATCTTTCGACCGACCGAATTGTTCGCCAGCATTGAAAAAAATCCATAAATTTTTTAAGGGTTTGCCCTAAGGGTTTGCCCTAAGGGTTTGCCCTAAGGGTTTGCCCTAAGGGTTTGCCCTAAGGGTTTGCCCTAAGGGTTTGCCCTAAGGGTTTGCCC
>Ga0209483_1000754_pt1 | contig 26532 bp, 31 predicted proteins | sample NGEPerA_FD_184508 | JGI IMG/M metagenome (GOLD analysis project Ga0209483, IMG submission 184508) | Arctic peat soil microbial communities from the Barrow Environmental Observatory site, Barrow, Alaska, USA - NGEE PermafrostL2-A... | ecosystem: Environmental > Terrestrial > Soil > Wetlands >... | reverse complement strand
TTCTGGGTATTTTGCATGAACATAGTTCGAGTACGTTAGGTATACGGTCGAGTACATTCGCTCTGCCGGAACTCTCTGGTCCACGTCACTGCTTTGCAGAGCAATATTGTCTAGGGTGGTCCCTAAGCGTTTGTGGACGGTGATTTGCCTGACTTGAGCCTTCTTGAAGTCAGCCATGCTATTCCTGGCAAAATCCGCAAAATAGTCTTGAACGTACTTTTCTGCTTCAGGCTCCAACACACCTGTGTCGTCGCGGGCGTCTAGGACGAAATCAATATGAGTAGTGTATTCGACGACGGTTCGTACCAAAACCGCAATCTCTTGCGCGAAGCCGCCATGAGCAAGCGCGATTGCGGCGTTCAGCGCACTGATGACCCGGACTGCTTTAAGCAGGCAGAAGTGCCGGACATCCGGTTTTCCATAGCGAAAACCGTAGTGCTCTTGTCCGGAGTGGTAGAACAGCGGTGGGTGCAGACTGTTGGCGAGTGCCTGGACCAACCGTTCTAGCGGCTCGATCCTTGCCTTCATAGCCGCTAGTTCGGCCTCGAAACTGGTCTCAGGCATAGCACGATTGCGGCTGCCCCCAATTGGTTGGATCAGTGGAAGAACGCTGGCTCTTTCACGGTGACCCGCTGGCCAGTAATAGTCGCCGCCCGGCTGATCCTCTCAATATCCGCGGTTCAGGCCTGCGGATGACAATTGAGAGCGGCCCCTAACTAATACCCCTCGCGCTCCATGCGCTTGCGCAGCAGCTTGCGGTAGCGGCGCACCGCCTCGGCCTTTTCGCGCGCGCGGCGCTCGGAAGGTTTTTCGTAATTGCGCCGCAGCTTCATTTCCCGGAACACACCCTCGCGCTGCATTTTCTTCTTCAGTGCTCGCAGAGCCTGGTCGACATTGTTGTCGCGAACGAGGACTTGCACGGTGTTGCCGCTCCGCAGTTGGCCGTTTGGGGCGCGAACCCTATCACCTTCGGCCCATCCTGTGAAGCCGACCGGCACGGGTTTACCTGGCGCGCCGGCGATCACATATTCGGATCATGGCTTTGCTGAAGATCGCCCGCATGGGGCATCCGGTGCTGCGCGCCCGCGCGGCGGAGGTCGAGGATCCGAAGGCGCCGTGGGTGCGCCGGCTGGTCGAGGACATGCTCGAGACGATGGAGGATGCCGGCGGCACCGGTATCGCCGCGCCGCAGGTCCACGCGGCGCACCGCATCGTGGTGTTTTTTGTCGCCGGCGAGCGGACCAGCGATCTGCCCGGCGACGGGCCGCAGGATCTGACCGTGCTGATCAACCCGCTCGTCGAGCCCATCGGCGATGAAACAGCACTCGGCTGGGAAGGCTGCCTGTCGGTGCCGGGGCTGCGCGGTGTGGTGCCGCGGCCGTTGCGGGTGCGCTACCGCGGCGTCGGCCTCGACGGCGAGACAATCGAGCGCGACGCCGCCGGCTTCCATGCGCGCGTCGTGCAGCACGAGTGCGACCACCTCGACGGCATCCTCTACCCGCAGCGGATGACCGACCACCGGTTGCTCGTCTACCTCGAGGAATTGCAGCGCCATCCCATCGACCTTGCCGAACTCCTAAAAGGCGACGCCGCATGAAAAGCCCGCCATGAAAAGCCCATTGGCCGAACGCGACCGCGACCGGCTGGTCGAGGCGATGCTGCCCGAAATCGCGTTCGAGGGCTGGTCGCACGCGGCGCTGCGCGTCGCGGCGCGGCGGACCGGGATGCCGGTAGAGGAAGCCGGGGCGCTGTTCTCCCGCGGCGCGCCGGACCTTGTCGCCGGGTTCAGCCGCTGGGCCGACCGGCGCATGCTCGACTGGTTCGAGGCGGCGCCGGCGGAAAGCGCAGGCACCGCCGCGCGGATCAAGCGGGCGCTGGCGTTGCGCTTCGAAATCGTCACGCCGTGGCGCGAGGCGGTGCGCCGCGCGCTGTCGGTGCTCGCGCTGCCGCCGCACGCCGCGCTCGGCATGCGGCTCGTCTACGAGACGGTCGACGGCGTCTGGTACGCGGCCGGCGACACGGCGGCCGATTTCAGCTTCTACACCAAGCGCGCGACGCTCGCCGGGGTCTACGGCGCGGCAGTCCTGTTCTGGCTCGAGGACCGCTCCGAGGGGTTCGCTGACACGCAGGACTTCATCGATCGCAGGCTCGTCGATGTCGCGCGGCTCGGTGAGGCGCGGCAGCGCTTCGAAACCGCGCTGGAGCGTCTGCCCAACCCGCTGCGCCTGCTCCGTCCGGCGCGCTAGCTAAAACCCGGCCGGCTTTGTTACCTGCAGGCTCTGGCGCTCCGTCATCCTGCCGACCCAGGCGGCGAGCACGGGCAATTCGGCGAATTGCGTCTGTCCTTCGGCCAGCCCATTGAAATAATAGAGCTGCGGGATCGTCATCAGATCGGCGAGGGTGACGCTGTCCCCGGCGAGGAATTCCTGGTCGCCGGCCAAACGGGCGATCTCCGCGAGAACCTGCCGTACGCGCGGCAGCGCCGCCTCCACCGCGGTCTCGTCGGTGGGGCGGCCGAGCCGCGGCGCGACCAGCCGCTGGTACAAAACGCCGCCAAGCAGGCTCGGCGTCAGATAGGCATCGACGATGCCCATGATCTGGTTCATCCGCGCGAACGGGTGGACTTCCAGCGGCTGCAGCGGCGCCGCCGGGAACGCCTCGTCGACATAGCGCATGATCGCCTGCGTCTCGTAGAGCGCGAACCCGTCGTGCTCGAAGGCCGGCACCTTGCCGAAGGGATGGCGCGAGACATGCGGCTCCTCGCGAAACTCGCTCGGGCTCACACTGATCAGCTCGTGGGCGACCCCTTTTTCGGCGAGCGCCAGACGGACGCTCCACACGTAGGGGCTCATCGCCGGGCCATAGACGATCGGCCGCGCCATCGCATCTCTCCTCGCAGCAACAGAAGCTGGAAGATGTCAGCAGGTTTTGGCGCCGGTCAAGCCGGCCGGCGGGAAGCTCGCGTCAGTTGACCACCCGCCACTGCCCGTCCGCCGCCTTGCAGGCGGTGCCTAACACATCGCCCGCCCGCCCGGCGCCGGCGCCGGTTGTCTTGTACTCGCGACAGGTCTGCCCAGCCGAATTGATGAAGGCGGGCTTGTTGGTGTAGGTGACGCGAGGCTTTATCGCCGGGGCGGCGGCGTCCGCCGGGGGCGTGCCTATCGCGGGCCGCGCCGTCCAGCCTGCCGGCGGATTATAAGGCTGATTGTAAGATGGATCATAAGCCGGCGGCGTGTAGGCCGACGGCGAGGGGCCGGATGGCGGCGGATAGGCGCCGGCCGCCGGATACTCCGCCGGCGGGTAGTAGTAATCCTGCGGAGGCGCGGACGCATAAGGCGCCGGATAGTTGTAATACGGGCCCGGACCAGGGTAATAGCTTGGGAAGGGCCAGCCGATGCTGAACCAGACTCTGGCTTGCACCGGATGCGGCGCCAGGGCCAGCGCGACGACGGCGAGAGCGGCGGCATGGGCGGCGCGAGAAAATTGGGCACGCCAGCCTGTCCGGGTCGGGAAGATCATCGGGGGCCTCAATTCCTTTGGGGCGGTGTTGGTCGTCATTATACGATGCCAGACCGAATTATAGCGCCGCCCCCGCGTTTACCACCATAAAACGCTACGCTATCGTTTCCGAAACCTGCGACGCGGCGGCGGTTGCGTTGTGTCGCCCGCAAGGTCTAAGACCTTGAAGCAACAAAATGGCGATGGCGAGGAGACCTGCCGTGGCGCGCGGAGCCGACCAGCACAAGAACCCACAATCCGACATCGAGATTGCCCAGGCGGCGGCGATGCGACCGATCGGCGAGATCGCCGCCAAGCTCGGCATCCCCGATGAGGCGCTGTCGCCCTATGGCCGCTACAAGGCGAAAATTGGCCTCGATTACGTCGCGTCGCTGAAAGACCGGCCCGACGGCAAGCTGGTCCTTGTCACCGCGATCACCCCGACCCCCGCCGGCGAAGGCAAGACCACGACGACGGTGGGGCTCGGCGACGCGCTCAACCACATCGGCAAAAAGGCGATCCTCTGCCTGCGCGAGCCGAGCCTCGGCCCCAGTTTTGGCCAGAAGGGCGGGGCGGCCGGCGGCGGCTACGCCCAGGTCGTGCCGATGGAGGACATCAACCTCCATTTCACCGGCGATTTCCACGCGATCGGCGCCGCCAACAATTTGCTCGCGGCGATGGTCGATAACCACATCTATTGGGGCAACGAGCTCGGCATCGATTCGCGCCGCGTGACCTGGCGGCGCGGGCTCGACATGAACGACCGGGCGCTGCGCCAGATCAACTCGTCGCTCGGCGGCATCGCCAACGGCTTCCCGCGCGAGGACGGGTTCGACATCGTCGTCGCCTCAGAGGTGATGGCGATCTTCTGCCTCTCGACCGACCTCAACGATCTGAAGCGGCGGCTCGCCAACATCATCGTCGCCCAGACCCGGGCGCGCGAGCCGGTGCGCGCCGGCGAGCTGAAGGCCGCGGGGGCGATGGCGGTGCTGCTCAAGGATGCGGTCGCGCCCAATCTGGTGCAGACGCTGGAAAACAACCCGGCCTTCATTCACGGCGGGCCGTTCGCCAATATCGCGCATGGCTGCAACTCGGTGATCGCCACCAAGACGGCGTTGAAGCTCGCCGACTATGTCGTGACCGAGGCCGGGTTCGGCGCCGATCTCGGGGCCGAAAAGTTCATGGACATCAAATGCCGCAAGGCCGGGCTGAAGCCGGACGCGGCGGTCGTCGTCGCCACCGTGCGGGCGCTCAAGATGCATGGCGGCGTCGCCCGCGACCAGTTGCGCGTCGAGAACGTGGCGGCGGTCGAAGCCGGCTACGCCAATCTCGCGCGCCATCTGGAAAACCTGCGCGGCTTCGGGGTGCCGGCCGTCGTTTCGGTCAACCGCTTCAGCGCCGACACCGAGGCCGAGCACGCCAAACTGAAGGAACTCTGCGCGTCGCACGGCGTCGAGGCGGTGATCGCCGACCATTGGGCGAATGGCGGCGAGGGCGCGGCCGATCTGGCCCGCGCCGTGGTCAAGACCATCGACGGCACGCCCTCGAAGTTCCAGTTCCTCTACCCCGACGAGATGCCGCTGCGCGACAAGATCAAGACAATCGCGCAGAAGATCTATCGCGCGAAGGATATCGCCTGCGACGCGGCGGTCGAGAGCCGGCTGGCCGAGCTGCAGAAAAACGGCTTTGGCCATTTCCCGATCTGCGTCGCCAAGACCCAGTACAGCTTCTCGACCGACGCCAACGCCAAGGGCGCCCCGACCGACCACATCCTGCCGGTGCGCGAGTTGCGGCTATCGGCGGGGGCCGAATTCGTCGTCGCGATCTGCGGCGAGGTGATGACCATGCCGGGCCTGCCGCGAGTGCCCGCCGCCAATAGCATCGATTTGTCCGAAGACGGCCGGATTACCGGGCTGTTCTAACATTCATGCGAGGATTGAGCCGTGAGACTTGCCGAGGATGCCGGATTGGCATACCCGCGAAAGTTGATCGAGCATATCTTGGTCGGCCTGTCGGACCCGCTCAACGAGCATCTCGTCGAGTTCGTCGGTTTCGAGCTTCCCCAGGAAACGCGTCAACATTTTCAGCGTGAGATGCGGGCATGGCTGAAAAAAATACAGATACTGCGGTTCAAGCCCAGTTATCGAACCGGCTCGGCCAAGTTCTATTACGACGTGCTGTTCGACTATCCGTTCGGCGGTGTCGAACTTCAGAACATGACGAAGATCATGGAAGGGATTTCGGATGACTACGATAACGCGCGGCCGACGAAGACACCTGAAGAAATGGTCGAATGGCTGCGCAATTTTCACCAGGAGCTCGCCGAACATCTCCATCAGGGGGAAGACGTGCTCGACATGATCCCCGAGTGACCCCGGAATGGACCCGGTCGAAGTCAAAGCGTGGCGCCGGGCGGAACGCGAGCGGCTGCTTGCGGAGCGCATGGCGCTGTCGCCGGCGGTACGGCGCGAATGGGGCGAGCGGATCACGACGAGCCTGCAGCAAATCCTGGCCGGACGGCCCGGCGTCTTGGGGGTCTATTGGCCGTTCCGCGCGGAGTTCGATCCGCGGCCCTTGATCGACATGCTGGCGGCCGCCGGACGCTCGGTGGCGCTGCCGGTGGTGGTCGACCGGAAAGGCCCGCTCGAATACCGTTGCTGGGCGCCCGGCGAGCCGCTCGCCGCCGGGGTATGGGATATCCCGATCCCGGAAAAGCGCGAGATCGTGGCGCCGTCGATGGTGCTGGCGCCGGTCGTCGGGTTCGATCGTGACGGTTACCGCCTCGGCTATGGCGGCGGATATTTCGACCGCACGCTCGCGGCGCTGCAGCCGCGCCCGCTGGCGATCGGCGTCGGGTTTGCGTTTCAGGCGATCGAAACGATCCATCCGCAATCGTTCGACATAGCGATGGACATGGTCGTCACCGAAGCCGGCATCCGCCGGCGCTGACGTTCAGCCGGCGCGCTGACGGCGGCGCCGGCCGCCGGCGGCGCCGCGTCCGCCGCGGCCGAGCCCAAGCTCCTTCGCCAGGTTTGAGCGCTGCACCGAATAATTGGGCGCGGTCAACGGATGGTCGCCCGGCAGACTCCAGCGCTTCAGGTATTCGTCGCCGGAGAGCCCGTGCCGCGTCGTCAAATGGCGACGCAGCATCTTGCCCTTCCAGCCGCAGTCGAGACAGATCACCAGGTCGCGCTGCACCGAGCGGCGCACCGGCACAGCGGGGATCAGCGCGGAAGCGGTCTCCACCGGCTGGCCGAGAGCTGCGATCGCGCGATGCACCGAAGCGATCAGCTCCGGTATTTGATCGGGCGCAAGGTTGTGGTGCGAGACATAGCTGGCAATGATCCGGGCCACAAGGCGCGGCGCGGCACCTTGTACTGTTGTCTCCTCGGCCATGTCCGCCTCCCTGTTTGGGCTTGACTATACAAGGAGCGGTTAGCGCTGCCTAGGCGAGTATCGCTGTTGCGAGTACAATCCTTGATGTAATCCTGGGGTAAGGCCAACTCATGCGGCGAGGCGCTGCTTGCGGATCAGCGACAGGATTTCGGCCGCGGCGCGCGGGATATTGGTGCCCGGTCCGTAGATCGCGGCGACGCCGGCTTTTTTGAGGAATTCATAGTCGGCCGGCGGGATGACGCCGCCGCAGATAATAAGGATGTCGCCGGCGCCGTCGCGCTTCAGCGCCTCGATCAGCGCCGGGACCAGCGTCTTGTGCGCCGCTGCCTGGCTCGACACCCCGACAATATGGACATCGTTCTCGATTGCCTGGCGAGCGGCCTCCTCCGGCGTCTGGAACAACGGGCCGATATCGACGTCGAAGCCGATATCGGCGAAGGCGGTGGCGATCACCTTGGCGCCGCGGTCGTGCCCGTCCTGCCCCAGCTTGACCACCAGCAGGCGCGGCCGGCGGCCTTCCTCGCGCGCGAAGGTTTCGATCTCGCGCTGGATGCGCAGGAAGGCTTCGTCGTCGCGATACTGCCCGCCATAGACGCCGCTTACCGATTGGGTCGCGGCATGGTGACGGGTGAAAACGGTTTCGAGCGCGTCGGAAATCTCACCGACCGAGGCGCGCGCACGGCTGGCGGCGATCGACAATTCGAGCAGATTGCCCTTGCCGCTCTTCGCCCCCTCGGTCAGCGCGGCGAGAGCGGCGGCGCATTTATCTCCGTCGCGGATCTTCTTCACTCGGTTGAGCCGGGCGATCTGCGTCTTGCGCACCGCCTCGTTGTCGACATCGAGCAGCTGTACCTCGGCTGTGTCCTCGGCGCGGTATTTGTTGACCCCGACGATGACCTCCTCGCAGCGGTCGATCGCCGCCTGACGGCGCGCCGCCGAGGCCTCGATGCGCAGCTTGGGCATGCCGCTCTCGACCGCCTTGGTCATGCCGCCGAGCGCCTCGACCTCGTCGATCAGCGCCATCGCCGCCGCCGCGATCGCATGGGTGAGGCTCTCGACGTAATAGCTGCCGCCGAGCGGGTCGACGACGTGCGGTATGCCGCTTTCCTCGGCGAGGATCAGCTGGGTGTTGCGCGCGATCCCCATCGAGAACGGTGTCGGCAAGGCGAGTGCCTCGTCGAACGAATTGGTGTGCAGCGATTGGGTACCGCCGAGCACCGCCGCCAGCGCTTCGATCGTGGTGCGGACGATGTTGTTGTGCGGGCCCTGCTCGGTGAGGCTGACGCCCGAGGTCTGGCAGTGCGTCCTGAGCGCGAGACTCACCGGGTTCTTCGCGGCGAACGGCTCGATGAGCCGCGCCCACAGCAGCCGCGCGGCGCGCAGCTTGGCGATCTCCATGAAGAAATTCATGCCGATGCCGAAAAAGAACGACAGGCGCGGCGCGAATTCGTCGATGTTTAGCCCGCGCGCCAGCGCCGCGCGCACGTATTCGAGGCCGTCGGCGAGGGTGAAGGCCAGCTCTTGAACCGATGTCGCCCCGGCCTCCTCCATGTGGTAACCGGAGATCGAGATCGAGTTGAAGTGAGGCATGTGCCGCGCGGTGTACTCGATGATGTCGGCGACGATCCGCATCGAGGGGGCGGGCGGGTAGATGTAGGTGTTGCGGACCATGAACTCCTTGAGGATATCGTTCTGGATCGTCCCCTGGAGCTGTTCCTGCGCGACCCCTTGTTCCTCGGCGGCGACGATGAACCCGGCGAGCACCGGCAACACCGCGCCGTTCATCGTCATCGACACGCTCATCTTGTCCAGTGGGATGCCGTCGAACAGGATCTTCATGTCCTCGACCGAGTCGATCGCAACCCCAGCCTTGCCGACATCGCCGACGACGCGCGGATGGTCGCTGTCGTAGCCGCGATGGGTCGCGAGGTCGAAGGCGATCGATAGCCCCATCTGTCCCGCTTTGAGATTGTCGCGGTAGAAGCGGTTCGATTCCTCGGCGGTCGAGAACCCGGAATATTGCCGGATTGTCCACGGCCGGTTGGCATACATCGTCGCCCTTGGCCCCCGAAGATAGGGCGGCTCGCCGGGGACTGCGCCGCGAAACGGGAAACCCGCCGCGGCGATTTCCTCGAGGTCGGTCTCGGTATAGAGCGGCTTGACCGTGATGCCTTCCGGCGTCAGCCAATCGAGGTTCTCGATCGGCTTGCCGCGCAGCTCGGTCTCGGCCAGCTTCTGCCAGTCCTTGAGCGTCTTCGGAGATTTGCCTTTCGCCATCGCACTCTCCCGGCGGGAACGCGATTATAGGGCCGGGCGAGCAACGCCGTCCATTTGCGGCGCCGTTCGGGGCGGCAACCCCTTTCGCAAGGCGAGTCTCTCGCGGTCTTATGTGAAAATTTCTAACCGGTCGGGTGAGAAAACCCTCGTTTGTGAATAAACGCAGCAGCGACCAGAGCGGATACGCCGGTTCGCGCCGCATCGACGGAGCCGACCGGATTTAGGAGAACTCAGATGAAGACCTTACTCGCTGCCGCCAGCGCCGTGGCTTTGGCGGTCGTCATGAACCTCTTGCCGGCTTCGGCTGCGCAGTATTAGGGCGCGGCGGCCGGAACCCCGCATTACGAATGGCATACCACTATGCCGGCCACCATCCGCGGTACGAGGGCGGCTGGGTTCTGGTCAAATAGCTGGCAGAGACGAGACCACATATCGGGCGCGCGCCCATATGGGTCTTTCGCCTCATGGGTCGTCCGAGGCTTTTGTCGAATATTCACAATAATTTAACTATGAATTTTATGGAATTGCCGGCCCGCGAAGTTTAAGCATTTATTAAGGTCTAATTTTTTGGAGTGCCGCCCCGCGGTATCTTCGAAAGCGCGAGGGGCTGGATCGACATGAACCGAATTATCATGGCGTGCGTCGCGTTCGGGTTGATCGCGATCTTGGCTTTCCCGTTTGTCCGGGACGCCTACGCCCGGCATCAGCTCATGGGCAAGCTCGGTCGAACGATGACCCAACAGGATCACCAGGCGTTCCAATCGTGGAACGGCGACGCCAGTTCGTTTGCCCGGTCTTTGCTGAACCGCTGCAAGCTGGAAAACGGTCCTGACGCGGCCGCATGCGAGCCCTACCGCTTGGCGCTCAAGAACTAGACGCGCGGCGGCTCATCGTCCAGGTGCGGGATCATCGTCAGGCCGCGTTTCCGCGTGTCGAATCAAAGCGATGATCGTCTTCGGTCGATCGCAGCAGCCGGATGACGGCCACATCGCCGGCGATGCCAAGCAACAGACCGGCGGCTGCCCCATAGAGGCCAAAAGACCATTCACCGGCCAGCGTTAGCACCGCAATCAACAGAATCATGTTGATGACATTGCCGACATTGCGCATGACGTCCTCTCACCAATCGCAGCATCGAGTCCGAGCGCGGATCGCTCTCTTGGAAATCGTCTCGTAAACCGCAACAGCCGCCGGTGAGTAAATCAAATCCGAGCGCGCCGTCGGCGGGACGGCGCGGCTTGTCCTTGCCGCCGCGCCGGGGCGGCGGATTAAACCATGTTCGGCGGCTCCTGCCACGGGGATATTGGGGCAACCGCGCAGCGATCAGCCGCATTTGCCCGCCGCTGGGCATAGGCGGCGCCTGCCTGTTTTCGCGCCGGCCGACTGACGCGTCGACATTGCACCGGGTGATTCGCGGCGACCGAGGGCGGCGCGCGGTCCCAACAGGGAGGTAACCGTCTGAATCAGCGGGCCTCGGCGCGCCCGCGTCTTCGGCTGCTCCGGTTCCCCTACAATCGTACTCGGTCGTCGAGGACCTACAGCCAACCTCACTGCCCTCGAACCTGGAGAGGGACCAATGAAGTCGCTATTGCTCGCCGCCATGGTTAGCGTTTCAGCCGTGGGGGCAGCCCTGGAGCCGGGCAGTCTGACCAGTTTTATCAATGAGATCTACCCGCTCGATGTCGCGAAGCGGCAGGCATTGAACCTCTGCATGCTGAGGGACCCGAACTTCAATCGGCTTGCCCCGTCTGCGCGCGAGGCGTGCTACGGGCACGAGCTGAACGAGCCGAGGCTCGCGGCGGCGCGGGCGACAACCGGCGTCGCACCCAACGACGTGGAACTGCATCAGGCCGCTGCGTGGGAAAATGCGCCGCGCAACGATATCCGCGTCATCGAAGCGTCCCAAGGCTTCAGCCCCAGTCTGTCGGACGGCCCGGTGCGATAGCGGACGTGGCGCGGCGTGTCCTAAAGGCCCGGACCCGGCTACTGTCGTTACCGGTTTCTAAATAGGGTTTCAAAGACAGTGCGTCGTCTACAAGTGTCCGGGTGGTGATTGCCGCGTTCGTCCCTGATAATTTCCCGCTATCGTCAGGATTATCAGGTGGCCGCCCCGGTCAGCCGGCGGGTTTGCCGTACCCCGCCCGCCGCAAGCTCTCGGCGATTTCCGGCAGGATGGCGGGGTCGTCGATCGTCGCCGGCACGCGGTAGTCCCCGCCATCGGCGATGGCGCGCATCGTGCCGCGCAAGATCTTGCCGGAGCGGGTTTTCGGCAGGCGCTCGACGACCAGCGCGGCCTTGAAGCTGGCCACCGGCCCGATGCGCTCGCGCACCAGCGCCACCGCCTCGGCCTCGATCTCGGCCGGCGCCCGCGCCACCCCCGCTTTGAGCACCAGGAGCCCCAGCGGCACCTGGCCCTTGAGCGCGTCGGCAACCCCCATCACCGCGCATTCGGCGACATCGGGGTGCGCGGCCAATACTTCCTCCATGCCGCCGGTCGAGAGCCGGTGGCCGGCGACGTTGATGATGTCGTCGGTGCGGGTCATCACCTGGATGTAACCGTCGCTGTCGATGAACCCGGCGTCACCGGTCTGGTAATAGCCCGGGTAGGTGGCGAGATAGCTCTCGACGAAGCGCTCGTCGGCCTGCCACAGCGTCGGCAGCGCGCCCGGCGGCAGCGGCAGCTTGATCGAGATCGCCCCGATCTCGCTCGGCTTGACCTCGCGCGCCTCGCCGACCGCGTCGGCCTCCAACACCCGCACGTCCCAGCCGGGCACCGCGCGGGTGCATGAGCCGGGCTTCACCGGCAGCTTCTCGATGCCGAGGCAATTGGCGCCGATCGGCCAGCCGGTCTCGGTCTGCCACCAATGGTCGATCACCGGCACACGCAGCATCTCCTCGGCCCAGGCGACGGTCGGCGGGTCGGCCCGCTCGCCGGCGAGGAAGAGGGCGCGGAAATGAGAGAGGTCGCGGGCGCGGATCAGTCTGCCCTCCGGGTCCTCGCGCTTGATCGCGCGGAACGCGGTCGGCGCGGTGAAGAACACCCGCACCTTGTGCTGCTCGATGACCCGCCAGAACGCGCCGGCGTCGGGGGTGCCGACCGGCTTGCCCTCGTAGAGCACCGAGGTGCAGCCGTGAATTAGCGGCGCATAGACGATGTACGAGTGCCCGACCACCCAGCCGACATCGGACGCGGTCCAGAACACCTCATCGGGCTTGACGCCGTAGATGTTGCGCATCGACCAGGCGAGCGCCACCGCGTGGCCGCCATTGTCGCGCACCACGCCCTTGGGGATGCCGGTGGTGCCCGAGGTGTAGAGGATGTAGAGCGGATCGGTCGCCAGCACCGGCACGCAATCGGCGGGCTCGGCGGCGGCTTCGAGCTCGTGCCAGTCATGATCGCGGTCGGGAATCATCTCCGCCCGGCACATCGGCCGCTGCAGCACGACGCAGGCTCGCGGCTTCGAGCGCGCCTCGTCGATCGCGGCGTCGAGCAGCGGCTTATAGGGGACCACCCGGTTGATTTCGACCCCGCACGAGGCCGACACGACAACCCGCGGCTTGGCGTCGTCGATGCGGGTCGCCAGCTCATGCGCGGCGAACCCGCCGAACACCACCGAATGCACCGCGCCGATCCGCGCGCAGGCGAGCATCGCGATCGCCGCCTCGGGCACCATCGGCAGGTAGACCAGCACCCGGTCGCCCTTCTGGACGCCGAGCCCCTGCAGCGCACCGGCAAAGCGCGCGACCCGGTCGCGCAGCTTGCGGTAGGTGAACGCGGCGACTGTGTCGGTGACCGGGCTGTCGTAAATGAGGGCCACTCGCTCGCCATTGCCGGCGGCGACATGGCGGTCGAGCGCGTTCCAGCAGGTGTTGAGCCGTGCCCCCGAAAACCAGCGGTAGAACGGCGGCTTCGTATCGTCGAGCACGCGGTCCCAGCGCCGCTCCCAGTCGATCGCCTCGGCCGCCTCGGCCCAGAATTCCTCGGGCTGATCGAGCGAGCGGCGGTAGACCTCGGCAATGCCCATATCCGGCCTCCCTCCAGCGATGCCTCGCGACGCCTATCCGGTGTACCGCTCCAGCATCGCACGTTGAACGCTGGGATCGCTTGGCCATTGGCCGCCCCGACGCCCCGCGTGGGTTACATAGTCGTCAACCCGATCCGGATCGGGTTGGACGACCTCGCCGTCGTGCAGGAACAAAAGACCCAGCTTGGCCGTCGGCATACGCACTACAAATTCCTCCGCTCTATCGAGAGCGGCGCGCACACGATCCAATACGGATTTAGGATCGACCGGCGCGCTGAATTCCAGACTGTCCCATTCGGCCTTCGAGTGGTGAAGATTGCGCCGAATTTCGGCAATCAGTCCCTCCGGAGTGAAACCGGGCGATTTCTCCACCGCCGCCCAGATGAGGGCCCCCAGAGGCAAAATTTTATCGTCGATCATCGCAAGGTCGGCGATGTCGCGCACTTCGCGCCGCCCAACGGCGGCCATTACTTTGTTGATCGCAAGGTCCACCGGATGCAGGACGAAGCCGAAAACCTCATCCTTCATCGTCGGGAAGAATCGGTAATCGCTGTCGACGACCCATTCCAACCGGGTGCCGGCGCCGTCCCTGGTTATGTTGGCGGTGTAGATCGCGGGGAGTCGGCGCAACCAGATCACGGCGTACCCTGCGGCTTGGAGCGCTTCGCTGTCTCCCTCCGCGGCCTGCGCCACCCGCTCCTCTCGATCGTTGAATAGATCGATGTCTTGAGAAAAACGGGGGGTATCGCGGTTGAAAGGCGTCGCCCCCGCAACATAGCTTTCCGGATTCCGCCGTTCTGCAATCACCCGCAAGATGTCGATCTGGATGTTAGACAGCGGCACGACAGGCGAGCTCCAATTGCTCGGCCAGGCGACGGGCGCCGCGGTCGCCATGCACGCGTAACGCGCGAGCCACGACCAGCGCATCCTCGCGCGTCGGATTTTCGATGGCCCGCCTGTTCCACAGCGCCCGAGTGCCGTACTCGCTAAACGCTTGCCGGTAGAGGCTGCGTAAATCGCCAGTTTGCCCGCGATCCGAGGTCATCCCTTCAAGTAGCATAACCTGCGAACGCTCGCGAGCAGCCTCACTTACCATGTCGATTGCTGCTGGTGCATGCCAACCGCCTCGACACGTTTCGCGGCGCGGAGGAAAATGGCGCGAACATCGGGGAGGGTGGCATGGAGCGCGTCGCGGAGTGCCATTGCGGCCAGTTGAAGGCGATCGCGGCCGGCGAGCCCGAGCGCGTCTATGTCTGCCACTGCAAATCGTGCCAGCGGCGCACCGGCGCCGTGGTCCATTCCGGCTCGCGTTGGCTGAAAAGCCAGGTGCGGATTGAAGGCGACGAAAGAATCTATGGCCGCGTGGCGGATAGCGGCTTCGAAATCCGTTTTCATTTCTGCCCGAATTGCAGCAGCAGCGTCTTCTGGGAAGGTGACCGTGGCCCCGATCATTACGGGATCGCGGTCGGATGCTTTGCCGATCCGAACTTTCCGCCGCCGATCTACTCCTCCTACGAGGATGCGATGCATCCGTGGCTCGATGTCGGTACGGCGAAGGAGCACTACCCAGGCGCGCGGCCGGCCGACCCCCCGGCCGGCGGTTGACGATGGGCGCGCCTGCCTCCGGTCCTTACGTGCAGGGCCTCGACAAGAACGCGGCCAATTTCGTGCCGCTGTCGCCGATCGGGTTTCTGCGGCGCACGGCCGAAATCTATCCACGGCGCATCTCGGTGATCCACGGCGAGCGTCGCTACACCTGGCGCGAGACGCTGGAGCGGTGCCGCCGGCTCGCCTCGGCGCTCGCCAGGCTGGGCGTCGGGCGCGGCGACACGGTCGCGGTGATGGCGCCCAACGTGCCGGAAGCGTTCGAGGCGACCTATGGCGTGCCGATGGCCGGGGCGGTGTTGAACGCGCTGAACATCCGGCTCGATGCCGACACGATCGCCTTCATCCTCAAGCACGGCGAGGTCAAGGTGCTGCTGACCGACGGCGAATTCGCGCCGGTCGTCAAGGCGGCGCTTGCCCAACTCGACGAGAAGCCGCTGGTCATCGACATCGCCGATCCGCTGGCGTCGGGCGCCAATGGGCCTGAAAGCCGACTAGGTGCGATGGATTATGAGGCGTTCCTCGCCGGCGGCGACCTCGATTTCGCCGAATTGATGCCGCAAGACGAATGGGACGCGATCGCGCTCAACTACACCTCGGGCACCACCGGCAACCCTAAGGGCGTCGTCTACCACCACCGCGGCGCCTATCTGAACGCGCTCGGCAACATCCTCGTCTGGGGCATGGCGCAGCACCCGGTCTATCTGTGGACCCTGCCGATGTTCCACTGCAACGGCTGGTGCTTTCCGTGGACGGTGACCGCGCTCGCCGGGACGCATGTCTGCCTGCGGCGGATCGAAGCCGGCGCGGTCTACGACGCGATCGAGCAGCACGGCGTGACGCATCTCTGCGGCGCGCCGGTGGTGATGAACATGCTGTTGAACGACCGCGCCGCCGAAGGCCGCACCCTGCCGCGTCCGGTCGCGATGATGACCGCCGGCGCCGCGCCGCCGGCCGCGGTGATCGAGGGCATGGAGGCGCGCGGTTTCCGGGTCACCCACGTCTATGGGCTGACCGAGGTCTATGGCCCGGCGGTCGTCTGCGCCTGGCACGACGAATGGGATGCGCTATCGGGCGAGGAGCGGGCGCGGCTGAAATCGCGCCAAGGGGCCGCCTACCCGGTGCTGGACGGGCTGATGGTCGGCGACCCCGAGAGCCTCGTGCCGGTGCCGTGGGACGGCGCGACGATGGGCGAAGTCCACATGCGCGGCAACATCGTGATGAAGGGCTACCTGAAAAATCCGCACGCCACCGAGGAAGCTTTCGCCGGCGGCTGGTTCCACTCGGGGGACCTCGCGGTGCAGCACCCCGACGGCTATATCGAGATCAAGGACCGCTCCAAGGATATCATCATCTCGGGCGGTGAGAACATCTCGACGATCGAGCTCGAGGACGTGCTGTACCGGCATCCGGCGGTGCTCGAGGCCGCGGTCGTCGCCAAGCCGGACGAGCGCTGGGGCGAGACGCCCTGCGCCTTCGTCACGCTGAAATCGGGCGCGGCAGCCGGCGCCGCGGACATCATCGCCTTCTGCCGCCAGCACATGGCGCATTACAAGGCGCCGCGCACGGTGGTGTTCGGCCCGCTGCCCAAGACCTCAACCGGAAAAATCCAGAAATTCGTGCTGCGCGAGCAGGCGAAGGACGCGCCGTAGGGCCGCTGCGCTTACCCATCCTACGGCTGTCGTGGCCGGCCCGGCGATGCGGGAGCGCACCTAAGCAAGCAGGGTGAAGCCGAGCGCGGTATTGACGGCTTTGTTCAGCGCGTCGACGATCGCATTGACGATTGTTTGGGCCTCCAATACGGCCAGCGAGACCATCGTCTCGACCAATGTCTGAATCGAATCTTCCTGGGAATCGATCAGCGCCTTCGCCGTCGCGTCGGTATAGGTTCCGGCCAGCCGCTGCTCGACGATCGAGGCGAGCTGAAGCCCGATATCCTTCAGATGAGGCACGACAAAAATGGTGATGTCCTGCCTGAGGTCCTTTGCCCCCGTGCTTGCCGCCGCGGCTCCGGCATTGGCGCCAGCCTGAAGGGCGCTGGTAAGATCGTCGACCAGTGACATGGCATTCCTCCTGGGGTTACTTGGAGGTCGGCGCCTCCCGGCCTTCGCGATAGATAATCGCGTCGAGGTCGACAATAAGCGGGGACAACAGGTTCCCGTGAGCGCTCCCCGCTGGCGGAACGAATAGGGCGCTGCATTGCGTTTTGGCGTTCGCCTGTTGTGCCGGGGTTGGGGTTCCGGCTTTGGCCGAAACGGTGCTCGGCCGCGCTGGCGTCGCTGCTCCCGCCGTCGCGCGCGCCTCTTGCAGTGCAGCAAAATAATCGTCCGACAGCCATGGCAGCTTGCATTGCTGGTCGAGGATGAAGGGGATGCCCGCGTTATCGGCGGTGCTGCCGGTCACTTGTTTGATCATCCGCGTGAAGATCCCCGGCAAGGTCTCACAGTGCGTAATCGGCTTTGCCGTAGAACCGGCCGCGGTTGGAGCGGTCGGGAGGATTTTCTTCAGCCCGTCCGAGATCGAGCCGCTGATTGTCGCCAGGAATTTGTCGCAAACCGTGGAGCCGGGATCGATGCCAAGCTCGATCTCGCTCATGGCCTCTATTTCGCCTTGCCATTGCTGAAGCCTGGATTGGACATCGGGGTTGCGCGGATCGGCCGCGGCGCTGCCCGCCGCGCTGCGCATCGCGCTCTCCCAGGTGACGACGTTGGAGAGCATAGTGGTCGCCTTTTTTTGCAGATCGGCGCTGTATGGCGACACCCATTGGACGTCGCATCCGGCTAACCCTAACCCCGTTATCGCCAGGAGCGCCGCCACACCCCAGCCGGCCGCCAATGCCCCGCTTACTGAATTGAGCTTTCGGGGAATTCCCATGGCATCCTAGCCATCTGCAAATACGGAACTAGCGAGGCCGCTGCTGCACTGGTGCGCAAAAAAATGGGCCGCTGGGCAATGCTCAAGAAAATGCGAGCATCGGCACAACCATATCCGCATTTAATCGAACCTCGTCAATTTTTCTGTGCCCGCCCGGCATCGCAAGGCGGTCTCACAACTCGATCTGCCGGCTGATCTCGACGAAGTTGGCGGGGGGCAGGTTGAAGATGTCGACCGCGCGCACCGCGTTGCGGAACAGAAAGGAAAACAGCGGCAGCTGCCAGCGCCACAGATGCCGGTTCTTGCGGTCGCCGATGACGCGGTCGCGCGTGCCGAAAAACACCGCCTTCGACAGATCGATCGGGCAGCCATGCAGCTTCGCGCTGCGCAGCGCCGCCGGCAGGTTGGGAACCTCGACAAAGCCATAGCGCACCGTCATTTCCCAAAACCCGTCGAACACCTCGGCCAGCTCCAGCCGCTTGTCGGGGTCGATGCGCGGCGTGTCCGCGAACGCCAGGGTCAGCGCGACGAGGGTCTCCGGCAGCGCGCCGAACTGCTCGGCCTGCTGGATGATCTGGAGCGGCACCAGCTTGGTCATCCGCGTCAGGAAGATCGCGGTGCCGGGCAGGCGCGGGGTCTTGCGCCGCCGCAGCCAGGCGCGAAAGCGGCGCGGCGTCATCGCCGCCGCCATTTGTTCGCGCTGGGTCGCCGCCACCCCGGCATGCCAGGTGGTCATGATGATGAAGACGATCGCACCAAAGGTCAGCGGCACCCAGCCGCCATCGGCGATCTTCAACAGATTGGCCGAGAAGAACACGAGATCGACCAGCAGGAACACGCCCGCCGCCAAGAGCGCCAGCGGCGTCGGCCATTTCCACTGCTCGCGCATCAGGTTGTAGAGCAGCGCCGTCGTCAGCATCATCGTCGTCGACACTGCGGTGCCGTAGGCGCCGGAAAGCCGCTCCGAGCTGCCGAAGCCGATGGTCAGCAACACCGTCAGCAGCATCATCGTCCAGTTGACGAAGGGCACGTAGATCTGCCCGTACTCGGTGTCCGAGGTCTGCCGGATATTGAGGCCGGGGAACCAGCCGAGCTGCATTGCCTGCCGGGTCAGCGAGAACGAGCCGGTGATGATCGCCTGGCTGGCGATGATCGTCGCCGCGGTCGCCAGCACCACCATCGGGTAGATCGCCCAGCCCGGCGCCAGGCGGAAGAATGGGCTGCCGCCATGTCCGGGCTCGGCGGTCATCAGCGCGATCTGGCCGGCGTAGTTCAGGAGGAGCGCCGGCAGGACCACGAGATACCAGGTCATGCGGATCGGGTTGCGCCCCACATGCCCCATATCGGCGTAGAGCGCCTCGCCGCCGGTAATTGCGAGAAACACCCCGCCCAGGATCGCGAAACCCTGCCAGCCGCCCCTGGCGAGGAAGCGGATGCCGTGGAGCGGGTCGATTGCGGCGATCACCGCCGGATGGCGCAAAATCCCACCGACCCCCAGCACGGCGATGACCACGAACCAGAGCAGCATCACCGGGCCGAGCACCGCGCCGAGCCGAGCCGTGCCGCGGTTCTGCACGGCGAAAAGCGTCACGAGGATGGCCACCGCGAGCGGCACCACATAGGGCTTTAGCGCAGCGCTCGCGACGTTGACGCCCTCCAATGCGCTCAGCACCGAGATCGCCGGGGTGATGATGCCGTCGCCGTAGATCAGCGCCGCGCCGAACAGACCCATCACCACCAGCACCGGCGCGCGGCCGTACCCCCGGCCGGCGACCAGCGACATCAGCGCCAGGATGCCGCCCTCGCCGTGATTGTCGGCGCGCATCACGAAGAGGCAGTATTTGATCGAGACGGTGATTATAAGCGCCCAGAAGATCAGCGACAGGATTCCCAGCCCCATTTCCGGCGAAAAGCTGCCGCCGGTGCTGTCGATGATCGCCGACAGCGTGTAGAGCGGGCTGGTGCCGAGATCGCCGTAGACGATGCCGAGCGCCGCCAGCGCGGCCGTCGCGGTGATCGGCCGCGAGATCGACGATGCCGGCTTTTGCTCTTGCGTGAGCGCAGTATCGCTCATTGACCTCCGGCGACCTTTCCCGGCGATGTACCGCACCGTCATCCGCCGATCGTTTGATTATAGCCCAGTCGGTGCGGCGGACTGACGCCGTTCGGGAAAACGCCGCGGGCGGCGCGACGGTTGCGCCAGCTTCCGGGTTGCTGGCATTTTGCCCGGACAGGCGGGGCGAGGGAATCGACAGCCATGACGAGGGGGGACGCCGCCAGCGCGCGGCCGCGAGCGGCACGCTGCCGCGCGCTGGTTTTCGGCATTGCCGCGGCGCTCGCGGCGCCCGTCGCCGCCGCGGCCCAGAATGCGGGTGCGCCGCCGATCGTCATCCCGCCGGCCCAGGTCACGCCGGCCCAGGTCACGCCGGCCCAGGTCACGCCGCCCGGCGCGGCCGGCGAGACGGGCCCCGGCCAGCCCCCGGGCCAGCCCCCGGGCCAGCCGGCCATGCGCGCGCTGCTGCCGGCCAACTTGCAGATACTGCACGATTCGCAGGGTCCCGGCCTCGTCATGTACGGCGTCCTGGCGGCCAAGGCCGCTTCGGCGCTGGCGGTGCTGCAGGGGGTCTTTACCTACTCCCAGGCGTTCGATCCGATACCCGCCCTGCGGCTCGTCCTCGCCGACCAGGACGACAGGCATGCCCAGGCGCTGTTCACCGCGACCGTACACGGCGCGCCAGTCACCGGGATCGCCGTTGTCTCGCTTGGCGATCCGGGCGGCAGCCCGGGCGGCGATGTCAGCGTCTTCTACGACCGCGCCGACGGTTTCGCCGCGTCGTTCGAGCGCATGCGGCAGGCGCTCGCCGAGAGCGCCGGCGCCGCCACCCTCGTCCTGACGCCGATCCGCCTCGGCGACGGCAACCAGGTTGCAATTCCCCGCGGCTGGCGGCTCATCGGCCAAGGCGCGGGCCTTATCGACCTGATGGGAACCCAAGGCGAATTCGTTTCGCTGGGCGCGGCGACCCCGGTCCACGCGCGCCCCTCGCCGCTTGGCGGCAATGGGCTGCAAGGCCCGTGTTGCGATCCCGTCAAGGCGCTGCAGGCCGTCTATCCCCAGCTCAACGCCAATGCGCAGCATCTGGGCTCGCCGGCGCAGCTGCTCACCCAGATCGTCGAATCGCAGCGGACGCCGGCGGCCGGCGGCGGCGAAGGGGCATTTGTCCTCAGCAAGCTGGCCGTCGGCGGCCGGCCTTATTCGTATTTCGCGCGGGTCGAGGCGGTCGGCGGCTTCACCGAGCCGTGGACCCTCGTGTTGTCCGGCGTGACCGCGCCGCAGCCGGTCTTCGCCGAGGAATTCCCCACCCTGCTGCAAATCTGGCGCTCGTATTCCGGAAACCCGCCGGGCTTCTCCGATCATCTGCAACAGGCGCTGCACACCATGACGGCGACGCAGCAGATCGTCCGATCGGCGAGCGTCACTCGCCAAACCGCCGGCTACAACGCCGATGCCGGCTGGAGCCAGGTCATCGGCGCCCTGCCGAACACGGGGCAGGCGCAAATCGACGCTTCCGTGGCTGGGAAAATCGTCGACCAGCTGGCGGCCGACAGCGGCCGGCCGTGGCGGATCGTCCCGCCGTCGGAGCTGAAATGAGCCGCGCCTAATGCGCGTGGTTCTTCGCCCGCAGCGAATCGAGCAGACCGCCGGTCGCGCGGGCGAGCGAATCGAGCGGATGCGAGGCGCAATAATCGTCGATCCAGGAAAACAGCGCGCCCGGGTTGGTGCCGTCGGCGACGTCCTGGTTGACTGTCAGCACATTGGCGTTGACGCTGGTGATGTAACCCAGCACCCAGCTTTGCAGCACCGCGCTGTCGGGGTTGGTCTGGTTGCGTACCTGCAGCCAGGAGCCGCAGGGCCGGCTGCCGGCGCCAACGATGACATACTGGTTGGCGGCCTCGGCCGTGGGGCAACTCAAGAAAACGGCCAGGGCAGCGGTCGCGGCGGCTCTCGGAGGGCAATGCCGCCTCATCCGCTGCCGCAACAAATGTTCCTCAAGCCATTGACTTATGTGTGGGCTTTTTCAAGTTGCACGATTTCGTCTTTGACGCGGAGTTTCTGGCGCTTCAGATCGTAGATCGCCGCTTGGTCGGGAAGCGGGCGGTGGGTTTCCTCATCGATGGCGCGTTCGAGCGTTGCGTGCTTTTCTTTGAGCGCCTCGATGCGATCTTGCTGCGACATGCAGTTTCCTCCTGTGGACACTCGCGGGGTCGATGGTAGCGCCGGCCAACGGTTTGCGACAGGGGTTTCGACCCGTGCTGGCGCTGGCAGTCGTCGGGATATGTGATGCCGTCCAGGCTCGATTGAAGAGGCCATGATGCCACGGAATAAACGCCGCCCGCGCCTCATCGTCGGCATCAGCGGCGCCTCCGGCGTCGTCTACGGCGCGCGGCTTTTGACCTTGCTCCGGGACCTGCCGGTCGAGACGCACCTGGTCGTCAGCCGCTCGGCCGAATTGACCCTCGCGCTCGAAACCGAACTCAAGCCGGCCGAGTTGCGCGCGCGCGCCGACGTGGCGTACGCGATCGGCGACATGGCGGCGCCGATCGCCTCGGGGTCGTTCCAGACCATCGGCATGATCGTCGCGCCGTGCTCGATCCGCAGCATGAGCGAGATCGCCACCGGGGTGACGACGACGCTCCTCACCCGCGCCGCCGATGTCGTGCTCAAGGAACGCCGCCGGCTCGTCCTCGCGGTGCGCGAGACGCCGCTCCATACCGGGCATTTGCGGACGATGGCCGCGCTCTCCGAGATGGGCGCGGTGATCGCCCCGCCGGTCCCGGCACTGTATGCCAAGCCGCAAAGCCTCGACGAGATGATCGACCACACCCTCGGGCGCCTCCTCGATCTGTTCGAGCTCGATACCGGCACCGTCCGCCGCTGGGGCGAGCCGCCGGCGGGCTGAAGGGCTAAACGCCGACCATTGCATCCCGCAGCGCTGTGGCTTCTGCCGACCCGGCATCGTCTCCGAGAATCAGCCGCAGATTGGCTTTGGCGAGCGCGGCGCGGTCCGCTGCCTTCACTGCGGGACGCGTCTTCACGCTTGCCGCGAGCCGCGCTTGCACGCGGCGCTCGGCGGCGAGTTCGAGCACCAGAATGCGCCGGCGCATGTCCCGGATATCGGGATCGGGATCGGCGGCCTTGAGCGCGCGGCGCAGCCGGCGCAATGGCGCGACCACATCGCGGTCGAGACCGCTCAGCGCCGCGCGGGCGCGCGTCAACCCCGCGGCGTCCAGCTTTCGTCCGCCGCAAACCGCCCGCCACAGCCCGAACAGGATCAGATTGACATTGTGCCCGCCCGCGTCCTGCAGGCGGATCAGCGCCTCCGCCGCACCCGGTCGCGCATAGACCAGCAGCGAGAACCGCCAGAACGACTCAGCAGCCTTGTCGTGCGCCATATCGATCAGCGAGCAATGAAACGGGCGCGCATTGTGCTATAATCCGTGCGGTGCGGCGGCATCCCCCGTGAAGCCGCGAGCCAGCCAATCGCCAACCCTGCGCGGCGCCGCGATGGACCTCGATATCGAAGCCTTAAAGGCAAAACTGGCCGTCCTCGCGACCGAGCACCGCGACCTCGACGACGTCATCTCGCGGATCGTCGAGCGCATGCCCTTCGATCAGCTGCAGTTGCAGCGCCTCAAGAAACGCAAGCTGGCGTTGAAGGACCAGATCTCGAAGATCGAAAGCGAGCTGCTTCCCGACATCATCGCGTAGGCGGAAACTTCAATCCGATCGGGCGGCGCGCTTCTTCTGTTCGTACATCGCCTTGTCGGCGGCCTCGATCGCGATCTGCGGATCGTCGCTGCCCGAGAACGAGTAGACGCCGTAGGCGGCGCTGACGGTGATCTTGACCTTGCCCCAGCGCAGCGTCGTCGTGCGGATCGCCTCGGCCAGGGCAATCGCCTTGGCTGTCGCCTGCTCCTGGCTGGTCTGCGCCAGGATGACGCCGAATTCGTCGCCGCCCAGCCGGCCGACGATGTCGCTCTGCCGCACGTTGTTGCACAGGATCTCGGCGACATGGCGCAGCGCCGCGTCTCCGGCCGGATGCCCGTGCGTGTCGTTGATCTGCTTCATACCGTTGACGTCGAAATAGATGACGCTCGACGGCGGCCCGTAGCGCCGGGTGAAGGCGATCATCCGCGACAGCTCACGGACGAAGGCGCGGCGATTCGCGATCGGCGCCAGCGAATCCTCGTCGGCAAGGCGTTCGAGCTGGGCGATGCGGGTCCGCGCCTCCTCCAACTCGCGACGCGTCGCCTCGCCCTCTTCGTGCATCCGGGTGAGCGCCTCGCGGACCTCCGGCGCCAGCTCGTGCACGGCGATCCCCGGCAGCTTCAGGGCAAGTTTCAGGACGGTTTTCCGTGCGGCCGCCCGGTCGCCCGCGCGCCGCGTCTTGGACGCGCCGCTTGCCGCCGGCCTCGACCGCTCCGTCAACATCCGCGTGGCCCGCCCCCGCCGGCAAGCAGTTTCCTTGCTTTGTCTATAAACGAGTGGCGGCGGTTCGCACATGCGAAATTAGCGCCGCCGCGCGGCGGCGCGGCGCGGCTTGTGCGCGGGAGGCGCGACCTTATAATACCGGCTCCGCAACCGGGGCAGAGACAAGCGGCATGGCCGAATCCGGTCACGCGGCCGGAACCATTCCGGTCGGCGTAATCCCAGTCGGCATCATAATGGGCAGCCAGTCCGACTGGGAGACGATGCAGCATACCGCCCAGACGCTCGACCGGCTCGGCGTCGCCCATGAGACGCACATCGTCTCGGCCCACCGCACGCCGAAGCGGCTCTACGACTACGCGACCAGCGCCAAATCGCGCGGCCTCAAGGTGATCATCGCCGGCGCCGGCGGCGCCGCGCATCTGCCGGGAATGGCGGCGGCGCTGACCCCGCTCCCGGTGCTCGGCGTGCCGGTGCAGAGCCGCGCGCTCAACGGCATGGACAGCCTGCTGTCGATCGTGCAGATGCCGGCGGGCGTGCCGGTGGCGACCTTCGCGATCGGCCAGGCCGGGGCGGTCAACGCCGCGCTCTGCGCCGCCGCGATCCTGGCGCTCGGCGACCCGGCGGTGGCCGAGGCGCTCGACCGCTGGCGCCAGGTCCAGACCGACGCCGTCGCGGACCAGCCCGCCTGATGCGGGGGTGCTGATGCTGGCGCGTTCATGTTGAGCCCAGGCGCCACGATCGGGATTCTCGGCGGCGGCCAGCTCGGCCGCATGACCGCGATGGCGGCTGCGCGGCTCGGCTATCGCGTGCACATCTTCGCCGGCGAGCCGGACAGCCCCGCGTCGCAAGTGTCTGCCGCCGCGACCGTCGCTTCCTACGACGACACCGCAAAGCTCGATGAATTCGCCGCCGCGATCGATGTCGCGACCTTCGAGTTCGAGAACATCCCGGCCGAGGCGGTGCGTCAGGTCGCGGCGCGCAAGCCGGTCATGCCGCGGCCGGAGATTCTTGAAATCGCCCAGGACCGCCTCAGCGAGAAGGGTTTCCTGCGAGGCATCGGCATCGCCACCGCCGATTACCGGGAAATCGCCGATGCCGCGGCGCTCGGCAACGCCCTGGCCGGGCTCGAATCCCGCGCCGTGCTCAAGAGCGCGCGGATGGGCTACGACGGCAAGGGCCAGGTGAATGTCGACGCCGCAACCAACCCCGGCCGCGCCTGGGCCGAGATGGGAGCGTCGCGCGGCATCCTCGAAGCCTTTGTCGATTTCCGCTGCGAAGTCTCGGTCGTGGTCGCGCGCGCCGCCGACGGGACCACCGCGTTCTACCCGCCGGTCGAGAACCGGCATGTGAGCCATATCCTGGACACCACAATAGCCCCGGCCTCGCTTCCGGCCGGGACGGCGCGGGCGGCCGAGGCCATTGCGCGGGATATCGCGGCCCGCCTCGATCTCGTCGGCGTGCTCGCGGTCGAGATGTTCGTGACCCGCGACGGCAGGCTCTTGGTCAACGAGCTGGCGCCGCGGCCGCACAATTCCGGCCATTGGACGATCGATGCCTGCGCCACCAGCCAATTCGAGCAATTGGTGCGCGCGATCTGCGGCCTGCCCTTGGGATCGGCCGAGCGCCATGCCGACGCGGTGATGAAGAACCTGATCGGCGACGAGGTCGAGACCTGGCGGGGCGCCATCGCCGACCCGGCCGCGCATCTGCATCTTTACGGCAAACGCACCATCCGCCCCGGGCGCAAGATGGGCCACGTCACGCGGCTGCTGCCGCGCCAATAGCGCCCCGGCTTCTAGCGAAAGACGTCGAGCCGCGGGTACGGCCGATTTCCCTGGAGCACCTTCAAGATGCAGCCGAGCAATTCGGACGTCCGAAACGGCTTTGGCACAAAGTCGTCGAGTTCCGGATTGCAGACGATCGGTGCAGCCTGTCCCGACATGAACAGGCATTTGAGCGAGGGCTTGTTGCACCTGGCTTGCTGCGCCATTTCAAGACCGCTCAGACCGCCCGGAAGCCGTATGTCCGCGACGACGAGGTCGAATTGCCCGCGGTCGATCATGTCGAGGGCGTCGTTACCGTTGCCGACGGTTTCCACCCGAAATCCAGTCCTGACCAGCATGTCCTTGACCGTATCCCGGACCGCTTCGTCGTCGTCGACTACAAGTATTGAGTGTTCATATACCTGCATGTCCAATCTCCGCGAGAATTGAACCGCGAAGGATGGAACAACGCCCGCCGAGCCCGGTTCCTCTCGATCGGCTGGCATTTGAGATAACGCGATCTTCGGCGACCGATAGCGGTCGGGCTCGACCGCAGCCTTACAAGCCCTGCGGCGCGGCCGGATCGGCGGGCGGCATGCTGGGG
>Ga0209483_1000753_pt1 | contig 26538 bp, 18 predicted proteins | sample NGEPerA_FD_184508 | JGI IMG/M metagenome (GOLD analysis project Ga0209483, IMG submission 184508) | Arctic peat soil microbial communities from the Barrow Environmental Observatory site, Barrow, Alaska, USA - NGEE PermafrostL2-A... | ecosystem: Environmental > Terrestrial > Soil > Wetlands >... | reverse complement strand
GCCTGACCGCCCGGATCGCCGCCGATGACGAGGCTTTGGCCATCGACCACCAGCGTTTCCGGCTGCGGCCGTTCGGTGTTCTTCTCGAGATGGTCGGGCGCCACGTAGATCAGCGTACCCGAGGATTCGAGCGGCTGGCTGAGCATGCGCAGATATTTGCGCTCGACGAACTTGTTCTGAGAAGTCTTGACCCGCTGGAGATCGCTCATGATCAGCTGCAGATCGGCATCGGCGCCGGGATAGGCCGCAGCGCCGTCGGCGCGCGCCGGCACGATGAATCCCGAGCCGCCGACCACGCAGAGAAAGGCAAGAAGGATCACGACGGGAGAGCGCATCGGTCTATTTCCAGAAATCGTAGAAGTTGAACCAGTTGTACGGCGCGGCGCGGCAATAATGCTCGAGCCGCTTCACATAGGCGGCCAAGGCTTGCTGCGCGGCATGGCTGCGCCCATCCGGCGACGCATTCGACCAATCGGTCAGGCGCTCGAAATGGACGTCGTAGCGCCGGCCGCCGCGATAGAGGGCACACATCAGGACAATGGGGCGCCGCAGCATGGCGGCAATCTGGAACGGGCCGAGCGGAAACGCCGCCGGTTGGCCGAGGAAGGATGCCCGTACCTGGCCTTCGTCGCCGAGGCTGCGGTCGGCCAGCATGCCGACAAAGTCGCCGCGCTCCAGCGTCGCCTCGACCTTGAGCATCGAATCGGGGCGGCCCAAGGGGATGATCTCGACGTCATGCCGGGCATTGATCGCATTGAGCGCCGCATTGATCTTGCGCGCGTTCTCTTCATACATGACGAGAACGACGCGCAGGCCCGGCTTGCGGGCGCCGAGCGAGCGCAAGACCTCGAAACTGCCGAGATGTGCGCCGAGCAGCAGACACCCCTCGCCGCGCGCGATCAGTTCATCGGCGAATTCCTCGCCTTCAATGCGGAGATCGAAGATGCCCGTCTGGTCATTGAGCAGGAAAATCCGGTCCAGCGCGCAGGCGGCGAAGGCGTGGTAATGGCGGAATGAATCCCACAGCAGCGGCCGGCGGCCGAGCACCTTCGCCAGATATTGCCGCGAGGCGCGGCGCGAGCTCGACGAAAAGATCAGGAAATATAGACAGATCGGATAGAGCAGCAGCCGCGCCGCGCGTCGGCCGAGCCGCAGCGCCACCCAGACGATGAGCTTGATGGGTGCCATGGCGCTGCGCTCGCGCCGCGCCAGCCATTCCTGGGTCGTTTCCCGCGGTTTGGTCACCGCGACCGGGCGCGCAGGCGGAGCGTACCGGTCGCGGCCGGTTGGTCGGGCGCCAGGAGGCATTGGAACTTGATCTGGCCGGAAGCAGCGCTTTCCCAGCGCAGGGTCACGCGCGCACCGGGCCGCACCGGCCGGAGAAACTTGACCGAGAGTATCTCCAAGGCAGCGATTTCCCCGCTGGCGGAAGCGCCGATGGCGCCGACGATTTCGTCGAGCAGCGCGGCGCCGGGAATGATCGGATTGCCCGGGAAATGGCCCGATGCCGCGGGATGGTCGGCGGCGAAGAATATTTCGGCGGAATTCGACACCTAGCGTTCCGCGAATTCGGCGGCCAGTTTCTCGATGGCCTCTTGCGGCAGCTTGCCCGTGGAATTCCGCGGTAGCGCATCGACTCGATGGAGCGGGCGCGGCAGGAACACGGGATCGATGCGCCGGCGCAGCTCGCTCAGGATGGCCTGGCTCGTCAAGCCGGGTGCCACGACGAAGGCAATCAGGCGCGTCACCGTGCCGTGATCTTCCGGCGGCATGACAAAGACGCCGTCGCGCACGCCATCGATGGAATTCAGGTGATAGTCGAGATGGGCAAGCGAGGTGCGCTTGCCCGCGACATTGACCAGATCGGATGTGCGGCCATGTAGCAGGAACCGCTCCGGCCCGCGCAGCTCGATGACGTCGTTGAGCAGGACTTCTTTCGGGATGACGGCGCCCGTCGCCCAGGTGCCGGTGTCGTCCTGACGCAAGGCGATGCCTTGGAAGCAGCGCCATTCCTCGCTGGAGGCGGTCCGCCGCTGGGCGACCTGCCCCGCCTCGGAGCAGCCATAGATCTCGTAAAGCGGCACGCCGAAGCGCGCTTCGGCCGCGATCGCGAGCTGCGGCGCCAAGGGCGCGGTGGCGCAGAGCAGGAACTCGGCCGATAGGGTCGTCGCGGCATCCGTCAAAAGCGCGCGCAAATGGACCGGCGTGGTGACGAGCATGCGCGGCCGGGGCAACTCCTCCAGGCAGGCGCAGATATCGGCAGGATAGAAGGGTTGCCCGGCATAGAACGCCAGACCGTGCTGCAGCGCCAGCAGCACGGTCGATTCGAAGCCGTACATATGTTGCGGCGGCACCGTGCCGACCAGAACCGCCTGGGGAATGGATGCCACGCCCAGCGCATCGCCGGCGGCGATGGCGCTCCGCGCCAAGGCGCCCCAGAGTTTCGCATTCGGCACCGGCACCCCCGTGGAGCCGGAGGTAAACACCAGCGCCGCGAGCTGATCGGCCGGAAATGCGGGGATTTCGACGGCGGTTGCCGCGGCCGCCGGCAATTTTTCTGGATAAGCCAGCACGGGCAGCGCGCCGCCATCGAACGCCGAATCCGTCAGGCCGTAAACGTCCGGATAATGCGCAGCAATTTGCTCGAGCAGCGCCGGGGTCTTGTTGGGCAACAGGAGGCTGACCTGCCCGCGCGACAAAGCGGCGCCGAACGCCACGGCAAAGCGGTAGCGATCCGTGCAGAGATTGACCACATAGCTGCGCGCGGGCAGCGCCTGGCTCAGCGCCGCGATGTCGGCGCAAAACGCGCGCACGGTGACCGGTCCGTCCTTCCGGTAGGCGAGCGCCGCGTCGGGATCGGCGTGCCGGAAAAACGGGATTGCCGTCAGGATGTCAGGCATTCGGATTGACCGGCTCGGCGCGCGGCGCATTCCGTTGGGTGAAGACCCGGATGATCTGGGGAATGGTGGAATTCGGCCGGTTGGGAATATGCGCGATGCGATAAAGGTATTCGCCGGTGAACATAAGGGCGATCAAGGGCAGATCGAGGACATTGACGTAGAGCGACCACATCACCAGCGGCGCTGCAAGAAACAGCGTCAGCGACACGCACAGCTGGAAGGCGAAGAAGCAGCACCAGGCGATGGTGACGCCGCGCGTGTAGCGGGCGATGTCAGGACGCAGCGTGCCGTGAATCCTGCGCGCGACGCCGGAGATCAGCGGCTCGCGCCCCGGCAGCAGGGACGCCCCGAACAGCGTCAACAATCCGGTATAGGCGACAACATAAGGAACGCCCGCCGTGGCGAAGAGGCCGTATTGGCCGGAAAAATATGCAACGGCGAGGAACAGCGCGACGGCGGCGGCGGCGATCCACCATTTATGCCGATAGGTCGCGCGCGCGGTCAGAATGGCGCCGAAGATGATAACCTGGACGGCGCTGACACCGACGGCCAGCGCCATCGAGTGACCAAGCGCCAACAGAGTGTGGGTCAAAAGCGGAAACGCCCCCAGCAGCACGCAGCCCAGGATATTTCGGGTCCAGTTGCCCATTCACTTCGGCCGGTGTTCCCAGATGTGCCGATTGAGGTTTCGCAAGGAGCTGAAGATGCGGTCGTTGTTCTTGTCGTCCGAGCGCAGCTTGATGCCATAGGCCTTGGAAACGGCCAGCGCGATTTCAAGAATGTCGATCGAATCCAGGCCCATGCCCTCGCCGAACAGCGGCGCCTCGGGATCGATATCCGCGGGCCGCACTTCCAGATTGAGCGTCGTGACGATCAATTGCGACAGTGCGAGTTCCTGCGCGGCTCGGGTGTTCTCATCGGTCATGGCAATTTGGACCACAAATGGCGGCGGAGGCTCTTTGGTGTGGGCGGAACGAGGCGTTTTCTAGTATCCCACTGTACCGAAATCGGCGAAAGGACGTTTCGCGCCGAAGCTTTCCGAAAGTATCCCTTTTGGGGCTATTGCAGGCCCTTGGAATCGCAGGAAAAACGGCTGATTATCGGCCGTTGCTTATTGGCCGCTCTGGAGCGGCTGGGCGACTGGCCGCCGTGCCTGTTGCGGACGGGCTGGCCCGTAGACGCTGGCGCAAGCGTTCCGGTCGCCGAGGCCGACATTGATCAGCGGCAGCAGGGCCGCCGGCGGGAACAGCACCGCCAGGCCGACCGCGGCGCCGGCCCGCACCGCCAGCTCGCCGCTCACGATGCTGAAATTGGGATGCGCGAAGGTGCCCAGCACCCGTAACGGCGAATGCAACGCTAGCAGGCTCGGATTCTTGTTCCGCGGCACCAGCGTCAAATCGATCGCCTCGTTGCGGAAGTCGAGATTGCCCGAGGCGGTAATCGTCGTCTCCGTCGTGTCGAGTAGGAAGGTTGAGGACGTGGCGATGCCGTCCTTGACGTCGAAGTGGGCGACGAAGCAATTGATCGGCAGCGGCTGGTCGCTGCCCGTCGCATAGAGGCCGAGCGTCTTCATCACGTCGAGATTAGCCAGGGCCTGCAGCAGCTCGCTCAGCCGCCCATTCTGCAGGAAGATGCCGCCATTGCCGTTCATCCGCGCCAGGATTTCACGCGGCGAGGTGCCACTGCTGTCGATATCGAGGAAGCCGCCGGCGGTACCGGCAGTAGCACGCACCATCTCGGGATAGGTGGAACCGCTCAACAGCTTGTGTAGATCGACGTGGCGGATGTCGATCTTGCCCGTGAAGTGCTGCGCGCCATCCTTGACCGATTTATAATCCGCGTTGAGATCGACATCGCCGTCGGCGGCGTGGAAGCGCAGCGGCCGCAACGACATAGTGCCGTCCTTGAGATGCAGCATGAGTACGATCTGCTCGAGGGCGAGACCGCCCGGCTGCGCGATCCGCGTGCCGTAGTAATGCAAATCGGCATTGAATCCCCCGAGCTTTTCGATCTCGATACGGCTGTTGGGAATGACCTTGACGCCGACATCCGGCGCGGCTGGCTTGGGCGCGATCGTACCCTTCGGATTGCCGCCGTAGACGCCCTTGAAATTGGCGAGATCGAGGTAGCTCGATTCAAGATTGGCCTCGATATAGGGTCGCGTGCCCGTCACGTCGATGGCGATGCCGCCTTCGAGATCGCTGCGGTCGAGCTTGAGCGACAGCGATTCAAGTATGTACTTGCCGTCGCCGCCCTTGAGCACCGCGGTGCCGCGAAAATCGGGCATCGCCGGCATCGGCATGCCGAGCACCTCGGTCAGATCGTCGAACCGCTTGCCTGTAAAGCTGAGCCGCAGATCGAGGCCGTTGAAATCGAGCGGCTCGGCTAAAGTGCCCGCCGCCTTGAGATCGGTATCGGCGAGCCGGCCGACGAGGTCGACCGGGTATTGCGTCGTGGCGTCGCGCAATTGCTGGACCGAGCCCAGCGTGCCAGTGACGCGCAACGCCCGCTTCTGCAGCGTGCCCTCGCCGGTGATTTCCACCGCCGCACCGGACGCGGGCTCGTCGAGCGTGAGGGCGGCGATGCCGAGTTCGGTGTGCGTCTGATTCTCGGCGTTATGATAGACGAATCGGCTGTCATGAACGACGAATTGCTCGATCTGCGGAAACTGCGCGCGGCGCGTCGGGATGGGGTTGCCCATCAGGAAATTCCAGTTCGGCTGGCCGTCCTTCCCAATCTCAAGCAACAGGCTGCCGCCATCGAGCCGCACCACCGGCACACGCGCGGACCCGATCAGCAGGCTTAATGGCTCGAAATCGATCTCGAGCCGCTTGGCGGCGAAGAAATCCGGCGCAGAGCCCCAATCGGCGTTGGCGACATGCACGTCCTCGGCGATGAAGCGGCTCGGACGGCCCCAGCTAAGCGTTAGTGGGCCACTGAGCGTGATCTGTCGCCCGGCGGCGCGGCTCAGCGGATGTTCGAGCAGCCAGGCGAGTATCGGCGCGCCGCCCCAATAAAGCGCGCCGCCGCCAGCCAGCAGGAGAGCGGCAATGACGAGGAGCACCGCCGCGGCGATCTTGACGGCGCGCGCATGGGTGGAGAAAGACATTCGAAAGGACCAAGAGTTGCAGGGACTCAACCCCTGGGGCGGCGTAAGGTTTCATCATTCGGGCAAACGTTAGGCGCCACCGCCGGCTTCCACGCCCTTGTGCTTGTTCGGGAAGGCGTCGTTTCGCCGCGCGGCGGTCGCTTGAGGCGCTATTTCCTCAAGCGCTGGACCCAGCCGGCGAGGTTCTTGAGGAGATCGGTAATGAGCTTGCGCGCGGTCTCGTCGGTGAGCTTGCCCTGCGCGTCGAATTTGTTCTGTGCCTGGGCGATCATCACCTCGGGCCGGTTGATCGGGAACATGTTGAGGAAGACGCACATCTGCCGCAAATGGTATTGGGCGCGCGCCGAGCCCAGCAAGCTGATGCTTGCACCCATCATGGCGCAGGGCTTGCTGTCGAGTGGCGGCTCGGGCGGGCGCGAGGCCCAATCGATCGCATTCTTGAGCACGCCGGGCACCGAGTAGTTGTATTCCGGGGTCACGAACAGGATAGCGTCCGCCGCTTTGACGCGCTTGCGCAAATCCTCGACGACGGGCGGATAGCCCTTCTCGCGCACATCGTCGTTGTAGGGTGGGATGTCGCCGAGATTCTCATAGTGGTCGATGCTCATGCCCGGCGGCGCGAGCTCGATCGCCGCCTTGAGCACCAGGCGGTTGAACGATCCCTTGCGCAGGCTGCCGCTGATCGCAAAGACCTTGGTCGCTTCAGCCATCCCCGGCTCCCTCATTTGATTGGACGGAGAGTAAGTGGCGCCGCCCTCCTGTTTCCGTCAAGCAGCGGAAAATTAGCGGCCGGAATCGGCGGTATGCTGCTGGTCAGTTTGATGACAGTTCAGAGCCTGGAGGAGAAGCGGATGCCGGCGTAACTGTCCTCGCCTTGCTGGCCGTAGAATTCCTTGGTTCGGCTCAGCAGCCCGATATCGAGCCGCGCGTCGTCCTTCCAGAAAAGCGCGACACCGGCGGTGAGATCGCCGACCAGGGGCTTCTTGTCCACGCTGCGGCTGGTGGCGAAGGTATTGCCGTCGAGGAAAATGTTGCGCGCGACCGCCCGCCCCTCGCCGCCGAAAAACACGTACCAGCCCAGCGGATGCAGCAGCTTGGCGCTGTCGAACCAATCGGTACCGGACGGGCCGGGCCGGATGCGCGCGCTGCCGTAATCGACGCCGAGATCGCTGCCGATACGCAAAATGGTGCCGGCCGAGCCATAGGTGAGAACGTTGCCGGCGGTGATGCCCACTTCCGGGACGATGTCCATGCCGACGACGCCGAGCGAGACGATATCGAAGCGCCAGCGCTTTTCATAAGACAACGCCAGGCCCGGCTCGTTCTTCAATTGATTGTGCCAACCCTGGCCGCCCGGGATGCCGACGACGAATTGGTGCCAGTCGTTCTGGGTCTGCTGGGCGAAAGAGCCTGGGCCGACGATGCCGACCAACAGCTCGAGGTTGGTGAGCTGGTTGCCGCCATCCTCCTGCATCAGCGACGCGCCGGTATAGAGCCAGCCGGCATAGGGTCGGTCGGTGGGGCTCGGCGGGTTGAGATGGAGATTGCTCGGGGTGTAGATGCTCTGGCCGAGCACAACATCGAAGCGACGCTGGCGGTCACCGTCGGCGGCGAAGAAAGGCAGCACGTCATTGGCGAAGTCAAAGGCGTTATAGCGCCAGCCCTCGATCAGCGGATCGGACAGATACCCCAGCCGCAGGCCCTGGGTGTAGTGCTTGTCGGACTTGGAAAAGAGTGAATCGTTCTCTTCGAGGATGGAAAATTGGCCGGCAAAGGCCGGCGCCATGGCAACGGCCTGAGCGAGCCAAAAGGCCGCGACAATGATAAGCCGACGATGATACATCCAGAGCCTAATGCGCGGGCACAAGGGAAGGTTCCGTCCCGGCCTGGCGCAATTCGGGCCGCTCCCACCAGCCGCCGCCCATGGCGAGGAAAAGCTGCGCCGTATCGAGATAGCGCTGCGCCTGGGCCCGGATATAGGCGATGCGCGCCCGCTGGCTGACGCGCGACGCATCGAGCACCGGCAGCAGCGCCAAATCGCCCGCCTGATAGGCGCGCCGGGTCAGCTCGAGCGAACGGCCGGCCGCTTCGACCGATTGGCGCGTTTCGTTCAGATATTCGGTGTCGTGCTGTAGCGCGTCCAGCGTGTCGGCAACCTGGGCGAAGGAGACGAGCACCGTCTGCTGGTAGCTCGCCAGCGCCGCGTTGAAATTATCCTCGGCGCCGCGTTTCTGGGCCTCCAAGGCACCGCCGTGGAAAAGCGGCAGCGTGAGCCCGCCGGCGATGTTCCAGGCGTTATTGCCCGCCGTCAGCAGGGCGCCCGTGCCGGTGGCGATCTGCTCGATCCCGCCGGTCAGGGTGATGTTGGGATAGAGCTGCGCCGTGGCGACCCCGATCGCGGCGGAGGCGGCGTGGAGCTCGGCCTCGGATGCCAGGATATCGGGCCGGCGGTGGACCAACTCGGAAGGCAGACTCACCGGCACTCGGGCCGGCAAGGTCAGCGAATCGAGTGTGAAATCGGGCGGGCTCCATTCGGCCGGCGATTTGCCGACCAGCACCGAAAGCGCGTGGCGCGCGACACTGAGCTGCTGGCGCAAGGGCGGCAGCAGCGTGCGGTCGGTGGCCAATTGGCTGCGCGCGGTCTCGACATCCATCTGCGTCGCAGCGCCGCCCTGGACCGCCTTGCGTGCGAGGTCGAGCGTGTTCTCATCGTCGCGGATGATGTCTTCGGTCGTTTTGATTTGCGCGCGAAGCGAGGCGACAAGCAGCGCGTCGCTGACCGTATTGCCGGTGAGCGAGAGATAGATCGCGGCCGTTTGGTAGTTCTGCACCTCGGCCTGGGCAGCGCGCTCCTCGACCAGGCGGCGATTCTTGCCGAAGGGATCGAGCGAATAGCTCACCGTCGGACCGATCGAGAAGATGTTGAAGGTTTCGGGCGGCTGCTTCAGGCCGAAGGCAGCGAAATTGAGCTTCTGGCGTTCGGCGGTGCCGGCGAGATCGATTTGCGGAAACAGGCCGCCACGCGCCTCATTGACCACCTCATGCGCGGCGTCGAGGCTGGACCGGGCGGCCGCCAGATCGCGATTCTGCGCCACGGCGTCTTGCAATACCGCGTTGAGCGCGGGCGAGCGGAACATCGTCCACCAATCGCCGGCGGCCTCGTCGCCGAACGCCAGATGCTGCGCCGGCACGCCGGGCGGAGTCGCAAGATCGGCCGCGCCGCCCGGCCGATAGCCGGCGTCGGGAGTTGCCGGCGGCGGGGCAAAGTCAGGACCGACCGTGCAACCGGCAAGCAGCGCCGATAGAGAAAGCACGGCACGGGAAGGCCGCCGAAGCATCCGGAAACTCCGCAAAAAGGTAAGGCGCAAACGAGACTTATCAATAAGTCCCGCAGCAGCGCTTTTCAATGGTGGCGCCGCCCGGGAGCCGGGCGGCGGGCGAGCGGAAGAACGGAAAGAGCGGCCTAGGCCGCGACGGAAGGCGCGATGATGCGCGCGGCGGGCAGCGTCAGCCGCGCCGTGGTGCCGTAGCCGACAGCGCTTTCCAGCCTCAACGTGCCGCCATGCAACTCGGCGAGCGAGCGGGCGATCGGCAGACCGAGGCCGGTGCCTTCCTCCTGGCGCGCGAGCGAGCCGTCCACTTGGTAGAACGGCTCCATGACGCGAGCGATCTGGTCGGGCGGGATGCCGATGCCGGTATCCTCGACGTCGAATTCGATGCCCCCCGCGGCGTTGACCCGCGTCAGCAAGCGGACTTCGCGGCCGGACGGCGTGAACTTGACCGCGTTCGAGAGCAAATTCAGCAGGATCTGCCGCAGGCGGCGCTCGTCGCCGCGGAAATTCGGGACATTGCTCGCCACGTCGCTGCTGAGCGAAACGCCTTTCTTCGCGGCCGCGGTCGTGACGAAGCGCACGCTTTCCGCGACCAGAATCTGCGGATCGACATCGCCCTCGCTGAGCGAGAGCTGCTTGGCGTCGGCCTTGGCGAAATCGAGGATGTCGTTGATGATCGAGAGCAGCTGCGCGCCGCTGCGGTGGATGTCCTTGGAATAGTCGCGATACTTGCCCTCGCTCAGCCTGCCCTTGATGTCGTTGACCATCATCTCGGAGAAACCAAGGATGGCGTTGAGCGGCGTGCGCAACTCGTGATTCATGTTGGCGATGAATTCACTCTTGAGGCGGCTCGCGTCTTCAGAGATCTGCTTGGCGCGGCGCAATTCCTCGGCGGAACGCTCGCGCTCGGTCACGTCGTGGAAGGTCAGCAGCACGCCGGCGATCGAGGGCTCGTGGATGAGGTTGGACGCCGTCACTTCGAAATCGCGCAGCGTGCCGTCGCCCATGCGGATCATCAGCCGATCGATATGCGCGGCGGCAGAGCGCGGACCGTGCGTGATGAGCGCATGGCGCAGCGCGTCGACGCCGCGGCCGCTGACGATGTCGAAGATGGTGCCGTTCTCGATCGCCGGAAGATCGAAGCCGGCAAGCCCTTGCGTCGGCGCGGCGAAGAGGATTTTTCCGGTTCGACTCGCCACCAGGATGATGTCGTAGGAGCTCTGCACCAGCTTGCGGAAGCGCTCGGTCGAGAGCTGGAGGATGTGCTGCTCGCGCTCGCGGAAATCGTTCGTGCGTTTGTGAAATTTCGAGGAAAAGAGCTCGAGACTGAGAATGAAGGTTGCGGTGAGGGCGATGATGGTGGCGAGGGAGCCGCGCTCGAACGCCAAGGCGTCGGGACTCGGGATGGTCGAAGCGGAGGTAAAGCAGACGGCGAGCATGCCGGTGTAATGCATGCCGTAGACGGCCGCGCCCATGATGACGGCCGCGCCGACGCGCCACCAGGCACCCTTGTCGTTGAGCGCAATCCACAACGCCGCCGTCGCGGCGACGCAGGCGATGGCGACCGATGCAGCGACCAGGATCGGATCGTAAGTCATCTCGGCCGGCAGGCGGAGCGCCGCCATGCCGGTGTAGTGCATGCCGGCCACGCCGCAGCCCATGATGAATCCCGCCGTGATCAGCCGCAGGAGACTTCGGCCGCCGGCGATGATGGAGAAGCCGATGGCGGTGACATCGATGGCGATGAAGAGCGACAGCAGGGTGGTGATGGCGTCATAGCCGACAAAGCTCACCGGCAGCGAGAGCGCCAGCATGGCGATGAAATGCATCGACCAGATGCCGCCGCCCAGCGCAGTGGCGGCCGCCAGGATCCACGCCATTCGCGCCCGTCCTTCGGAGCGCCAGATGCGCCCCGCGACATGGAGCGAGACAAACGAGGCCCAGGTCGCGACGCCCATCGACAAGAGGACGAGCATCGGATCGTAGGCCGGTTGGAATGTGCCGGTCATTCAGGAATCTCGGGCCAGCGAAATTGCGATGGCAAGGATACGGGCCAAATTCTTAAGAGAGCGTTGCGATCCGCCCGCCGGGTTCCCGGCATGGTCAAGATAGGGTAAAAGGCGCCTCGGGAGGCCGAGATGGGACTCGCAGCAGCGAATATCCGAATCGTCCGGCGAGGCACGGGCCCCGCGCTCGTCCTGCTGCATTGCCTGGGCGTCGACCATCGCCTGTGGGATATCGCCGCCGCCGGGCTGGAGCGGGATTTTACCCTGATCGCCTATGATTTCCCGGGCCATGGCGCGGCCGCCGTGCCGGCGTCGCCCTATGGCATCGCCGATCTCTCGGCCGCCCTCGCCGTCCTGCTCGACCGCGCCGGCATCGCCCGGGCGCATGTCGCCGGCATTTCGCTGGGGGGACTCATCGCGCAGGATTTCGCCGCCAACCATCCGGCACGCGTCGAGCGCCTGGCGCTCATCGACACGACGCCGCGCTATACCGACGAGATGCGGCAGATGTGGGCGGTGCGCGCCGCGCAGGCACGCCGGGACGGGGTCAAATCCTTGATCCCCGGCCTGCTCGATATCTGGTTCACCAAGGATTTCGTGGCGCAGGATCCGCCGGCGGTACGCTATGTGCGGGACGCCTTGGCCGCCTGTTCGGACGAGGGCTATGCGCTGGCCTGCGCGGCGCTGGCGGCGGCCGATCTGCGCGATCGAGCGCCGCGGATCTCGGCGCCCACGCTGGTGGTCTGCGGCGAGCAGGACATTCCGAGCTTCCTCGACGCCGCGCGCTGGCTCAACGGAAATATCAAAGAATCGCGCCTCGCCTGGCTCGGGCCGGCGCGGCATTGCTCGGTCCTTGAGCAGCCGGACGCCTTCCAAAAAGCACTACGCGAATTTCTTGCCTTCTAGCGCGGCAGCTCGGAACTTCCCATGAGGAATTCGTCGACGCCGCGGGCGCATTGCCGGCCCTCGCGGATCGCCCAGACGACGAGCGACTGGCCGCGCCGCGCGTCGCCGCAGGCGAAGACCTTGTCCAACGAGCTGCGGTAGTTCTCGGTGTTGGCGCGAATGTTGCCGCGCGGATCGTGCTCGAGCTTGAGCGAAGCGACGGCGCCCGGCTTCACCGGATGCAGGAATCCCATGGCGAGCAGCACGAGGTCGGCCTTGATGCGGAAGGTCGAGCCCGGCAGCTCGACCATCTGCAGGCGGCCCTCGGCGCCGCTCTGCCATTCGACGCGCGCCGCTTCGAGTCCGGCGACATGGCCGTCCTTGCCGTAGAAAGCGCGCGTCGCGACCGACCAGTCGCGCCCGACGCCTTCTTCCTGCGACGACGAAACCCGGAGCTTCATCGGCCAGTCAGGCCAGGTCATCAGCTTGTTCTCGTGCTCGGGCGGCTGCGCCAGGATTTCGATCTGCGTCACGGAGCGGGCACCCTGGCGGTTCGAGGTGCCGATGCAGTCGGAGCCGGTGTCGCCGCCACCGATCACCAGCACGTCGGCGCCGGTCGCCAGGATGTCATGCCCGTCGAGCGTGTCGCCGGCGACGCGGCGATTCTGCTGCATCAAAAAGTCCATCGCAAAATGGATACCCTTGAGTTCCCGCCCCGGCACCGAAAGATCGCGCGGGTGCTCGGCGCCGATGGCGAAGACGACCGCGTCGTACTCCTGCATCAGCTTTTCGACCGGGACGTTGCCGCCGACATGGCTGTTGACGTGGAAGACGACGCCCTCGGCGCGCATCTGGGCGATGCGCCGATCGACGACGTGCTTCTCGAGCTTGAAGTCGGGAATGCCGTAGCGCAGCAACCCGCCGATCCGCGAGCTCTTCTCATAGACCGCGACGTCGTGGCCGATTCGGGCCAATTGCTGCGCGCAGGCCAGGCCGGCGGGCCCCGAGCCGATCACCGCGACGCGCTTGCCGGTGCGGTGCGTCGCCGGCTGAGGCTCGACCCAGCCGCGGCTCCAGCCGGTATCGGCGATGGTATGCTCGATGGTCTTGATGGTGACCGGCGCCTCGATCAGGTTGAGCGTGCAGGCCGCTTCGCAGGGCGCCGGGCAGATGCGGCCGGTGACCTCGGGAAAATTATTGGTCGAATGCAGCACGTCGAGCGCGGCGCGCATATCGCCTTCGAACACCAGATCGTTCCAGTCGGGGATGATGTTGTTGACCGGACAGGCGGGGTGGCAGAAGGGCGTGCCGCAATCCATGCAGCGGCCGCCTTGGCGCTTCAGCTCGTCGGGCGACAGCGGCTCAACGAATTCCCGATAGTGCTTGAGGCGCTCGTCGACCGGCGCATAGTCGCGGTCGCGGCGCTCGAATTCGAGAAAACCCGTCGGCTTGGCCATGGATGGTTCAGGCGCCGACCGCGACGCCCATGGCCGGCGCCCCACCCGCACGCTTCTCGTCCATCTTCTGGAGCGCGCGGCGGTATTCGATGGGCATGATCTTGACGAAGCGCCCCTGCCAAAGATTCCAATCCGCCAGGATCATCCGGGCGCGCGGGCTGCCGGTGAGCCGAGCATGGCGCTCGATCAGGCGCCGCAGCAATCGCACGTCGTTTTCCTGCAGCGAATAGGAAAACTCAATCGGCGAATCCGCATCGACCGGCCCGTCGTCGCCGATCAGCGGCTCGAGGGTCACCATGGTGGTGTTGCAGCGCTCGGCAAAGCTGCCGCGCTCGTCCAGCGCATAGGCTACGCCGCCGCTCATGCCGGCGGCGAAATTCTGGCCCGCCTCGCCCAGCACGGCGACGATGCCGCCGGTCATGTATTCGCAGGCGTGCGCGCCGGCGCCCTCGACCACGGCGACGGCGCCCGAATTCCGCACCGCGAAGCGCTCGCCGGCGACGCCGCTGAAATAGCATTCGCCGGCGATCGCGCCATAGAGAACCGTGTTGCCGACGATGATGCTGCGCTCGCGGTCGAGCGTGCTCTTGGCCGGCGGATAGATTACCAGCCTGCCGCCCGAGAGGCCCTTGCCGACATAGTCGTTGGCGGCGCCTTCGAGGGTGAAGGATATCCCGCGCGCAAGGAAGGCGCCGAAGCTCTGACCGGCGGTGCCCGTGAAGCGCACGTCGATCGTCGCATCGGGCAGGCCCGTATCGCCGTAGCGGCGCGCCACCTCGCCCGACAGCATCGCGCCGACCACGCGGTTGACGTTGCGAATGCTCTCCTTGAGCGCGACGCGCTTGCCGTGCTCCAGCGCCGGCCGCGCCAGCTTGATCAGCTTGTGGTCGAGCGCCTTGTCGAGATGATGGTTCTGCTCCTCGCATTTGAAGGTCTTGGTGCCGGCCGGCACCTTCGGCCGGTGCAGCACGCGCGTCAGATCGACGTGGCGCGCCTTCGGCTGATTGGAGCCGCGCCGCATCACCAGCTTTTCGGTATGGCCGATCATCTCGTTGACGGTGCGGAAGCCGAGCTTGGCCATCAGCTCGCGGGTTTCCTCGGCGACGAAGCGGAAATAGGTGATGACGTCCTCGGGCTTGCCGACAAAGCGGCCGCGCAGCACCGGGTCCTGCGTCGCAACGCCGACGGGACAGGTGTTGAGATGACATTTGCGCATCATCACGCAGCCTTCGGCGATCAAGGCAGCGGTTGCAAATCCAAACTCGTCCGCCCCCAAGAGCGCGCCGACGACGACGTCGCGCCCGGTGCGCAACCCGCCGTCGACCTGAACCGCGATTCGCCCGCGCAGGCCGTTCAGCACCAGGGTCTGGTGGGTTTCGGCCAAGCCGATTTCCCAAGGCTCGCCGGCGTGATGAATCGAGGTCAGCGGCGAGGCGCCCGTGCCGCCGTCCTGCCCGGCGATGGTGACGTGATCAGCATAGGCCTTGGCGACGCCGGCGGCGATGGTGCCGACGCCGATCTCGGAGACCAGCTTGACCGAGATCGCGGCGCGCGGATTGGCGTTCTTCAGATCGTGGATGAGCTGCGCCAGATCCTCGATCGAATAGATGTCGTGATGCGGCGGCGGCGAGATCAACCCCACGCCCGGGACCGAATGCCGCGTCTTGGCGATCCAGTCGTCGACCTTGTGGCCGGGAAGCTGGCCGCCCTCGCCCGGCTTGGCGCCCTGCGCCATCTTGATCTGCAGCATGTCGGCGTTGACCAGGTATTCGGCATTGACGCCGAAGCGCCCCGACGCCACCTGCTTGATCTTCGAGCGCATGGAATCGCCGTTTTCAAGCGGCTTGTAGCGCCGCGCATCCTCGCCGCCCTCGCCGGTGTTCGAGCGGCCGCCGATGCGGTTCATGGCGATGGCCAGCGTGGTATGCGCCTCCCACGAGATCGAGCCGAAGGACATCGCGCCGGTCGAGAAGCGCTTCATGATCTCCGCGGCGGGCTCGACCTGATCAAGCGGAATCGCGGTCTCGGCGAAGTCGAAATCCAGAAGACCGCGCAGCGAAATCAGGCCATCTTCCTGGTCGCCGGCGCGGCGCGCGTATTCCTTGTACTTACGGTAGTTGTTGCCGCGCACCGCATGCTGCAGCAGCGACACAGTATCGGATGTCCAGACATGGCGCTCGCCGCGCACGCGGTAAAGGACCTCGCCGCCGACATCGAGCGCGTTCTTGTAGATCGGCGAATCGCCGTAGGCGAGCGCGTGGCGCCGCACCGTCTCCTCGGCGATTTCGGCCAGACCGACGCCTTCGACCGGCGACACCGTGCCGGTGAAATAGCGGTCGAGAAATTCGTGACTGAGGCCGACGGCGTCGAAAATCTGCGCGCCGCAATAGGATTGGAAGGTGCAGATGCCCATCTTGGACATCACCTTCAAAATTCCTTTGCCGATCGCCTTGATGTAGCGCTTGTGCCCTTCGTCCTCGCTGGTCAGCGCGTCGCCCAGCTCGCGCCGGATGCCCGAGATCGAATCGAGGGCGAGATAGGGGTTGATCGCCTCGGCGCCGTAGCCGGCGAGCAGGCAGAAATCATGGAGCTGCCGCGCCTCGCCGGTCTCGACGACCAAGCCCACTTCGGTGCGCAGCCCGTCGCGGATGAGCTGGTGATGGACCGCGGCCACCGCGAGCAGCGCCGGCACGGCGATGTTCTCGGCATCAACCGCGCGATCGGACAGCACGATGATGTTGGAGCCGCCGAGCACCGCCTCCTTGGCGGCGGCACAGAGCCGCGCCACGGCCTTTTCCATGCCGTCGGCACCCTCGGCCGCCGGATAGCACATCGACAGCGCGGCGCTCTTGAAGGCGCCGTTGGAATTGTCCTCGATGCGGCGGATGCGCTCGAGATCGACGTTGTTGAGCACCGGCTGGTTCAGCTCGAGACGGATGTGCTTGCCGCCGCTGGCCAGGTCAAGGAGGTTCGGCCGCGGGCCGACCAGCGACACCAGCGACATCACCAGCTGCTCGCGGATCGAATCGATCGGCGGGTTCGTCACCTGGGCGAAGCGCTGCTGGAAATAATCGGAGAGCAGCTTCGGCCGGTCCGATAGCACGGCCAGGGGCGTGTCGCGGCCCATCGAGCCGACGGTGTCCTCGCCCGAGAGCGCCATCGGCTTGAGGAAGAACTTGATGTCCTCCTGCGTGTAACCGAAGGCCTGCTGGCGGTCGAGCAGCACGTCCGGCGGCGGCGCCATCGGCGCCACTTCTTCCGGCAGGGTCTCGAGCTTGATCTGCGTCTTGTCGAGCCATTGCTGATACGGCTTGGCGCGCGAAATCTCGGTCTTGAGCTCAGCGTCGTCGATGATCTTGCCCTTCTCGAGATCGACCAGCAGCATCTTGCCGGGCTCGAGCCGCCATTTGCGGATGATGCGCTCCTCCGGCACGTCGAGCACGCCGGCTTCGGACGCCATCACCACCAGATCGTCGGATGTGACGAAGAAGCGCGCCGGCCGCAGCCCGTTGCGGTCGAGCGTCGCGCCGATTTGGCGGCCGTCGGTGAAGGCGAGCGCCGCCGGCCCGTCCCACGGCTCCATCAGCGCCGCGTGATATTCGTAGAAGGCGCGCCGATCCTTATCCATCAGCGGATTGTCCGCCCAGGCCTCGGGAATCATCATCATCAGCGCATGGGTCAGCGGATAGCCGCCGGCAATCAGCAGCTCGAGGCAGTTGTCGAGCGTCGCCGAATCCGAATTGCCGTCACCGATGAGCGGCCACAGCTTCGCCAAATCGTCGCCGAGCAGCTTCGAGGTCATCGAATGCCGGCGCGCCATCATCCAGTTGATGTTGCCGCGCAGCGTGTTGATCTCGCCGTTATGGGCGAGATAGCGGAAGGGATGCGCCAGCTCCCATGATGGAAAAGTATTGGTCGAGAACCGCGCATGGACCAGGGCGAGCGCCGATTCCGTGCGCGAATCCTTGAGATCCTTGAAATAGGCCGCGAGACGCTCGGCGATCATCATGCCCTTGTAGATGACGGTGCGGGTCGAGATGCCGACGATGTAGAAGGCGGCGCTGTCCGGCAGCTTCCGCGAGCGGATCGCCATGTGGGATTGCTTGCGAATGACGTAGAGCTTGCGCTCGAAGGCGTCGGTGTCGACGCAATTCGCGCCGCGCGCGATGAAGAATTGCCGAATCACCGGCTCGATCGGCTTGATGCTCTCGCCCAGCATCGATGAATCGACCGGCACGTCGCGCCAGCCGAGCAGGGTCTGGCCCTCGGCGGCGATGAGCTTGGTGATCGCGGCCTCGCATTGGCCGCGCGTCTCGGCATTGCGCGGCAGGAACACCATGCCGACGCCGTAGCTGCCGGCCTTCGGCAGCGCGAAGCCCAGGCGCTTGGCCTCGTCGCGGAACAGGCGGTCGGGAAGCTGAATCAAGATACCGGCGCCGTCGCCGGCCAAGGGATCGGCGCCCACCGCGCCGCGATGCGCGAGGTTATCCAGGATGCGGATGCCGCTGGCGACCAGATCGTGGCTTTTGCGATTCTTGATATGTGCAATGAAGCCGACGCCGCAGGCATCGTGTTCCCGCGCCGGATCGTACAGACCTTGGCGCTCTGGCCAAGCACGCCCTTCCACCTGAACCTCCTGGCTCGATTGCCCTAGGTCGCGTACCCGATCGGCCGGGCATTCCCGCCCCGCCGCATAATGATCGGCGCCGGGCGGCCACGCGATTTCCCTTTATGTCGCAGCATCGCGGCAGGGCGCCGGGGAGTCAAGGCGGCGGTGGGCGAATCGCCCCCGCAAAGGCGCGGAAAACCGGCCCTGGCGCGGCGCTCTCCGGTGGGCGGCGCGGGACCGGTTTGCAGCCCAACGCACGGCCGCGCGACGTTGACTTTCGTGCTGCCCAAGAAGCATGTTTAGGCAAGACCGCAACCGGGACAAGGCGATGGCCGGGCAAAGCATCGCCCACCGGCCCGCCTTTGCTCCGGCGCCCCAAGAAGCGCCAAGCCAGGGAAGCCCGCGTGAAGACCTCGCCACAATTGAAGCCCGTCGCCCGCAGCAATGACGAGCTGAACGAGGCGCAGCGTCTCGAACTCTATCGCTTGCAGGTCGAGATCCGCGACTGCGAGCAGCGCGCCTACGACCTTTTCCTGCAAGGCCTGGTGAAGGGCACGAGCCACCTCTCGCTCGGACAAGAGGCAGTGGCCGCGGGTTTTGCCGGCGCCATGGTAAAGGGCGATCTCAGCTTCTGCACCTATCGGGGGCACGCCCATACCCTGGCGCGCGGCGTGCCGATGGAGCAGGTGCTGGGCGAGCTGATGCAGCGCGACAACGGGCTGATGCGCGGCAAGGGCGGCTCGATGCATTTGACCTCGGTCGAGCACGGCGTGATGGGCTCCTACGCCATCATCGGCGCGCATCTGCCGATCGCCTGCGGCGCCGCATGGCGCGCGCAATACAAGGGCCAGACGGACGTCTCGGTCTGCTTCTTCGGCGACGGCACGACCAATATCGGCGCCTTTCACGAGGCGCTTAATTTCGCGGCGGTATGGAAGCTGCCGGTGATCTTCGTCTGCGAGAACAATCTCTATATGGAATACACGCCGATCAAGGACGTGACGGCGGTCGAGCATCCCGCCGCCGACCGCGCGAGCGCCTATGGCCTGCCGCGCATCGTCATCGACGGCAACGACGCCGACGAAGTATTCCGCACCGCGCGCAGCGCCTACGCCAAGGCGCGGGCCGGCGACGGCCCGTCGCTGATCGAGTGCATGACCTATCGCTACAGCGGCCATTCGCGTGCCGATCCCGCCAAGTATCGTCCGGCCGGCGAACTCGAAGCCTGGAAGAAGCGCGACCCGATCAAGCTCTATCGCCAGCGCCTGACCGAGTTCGGCATCGGCGAAGCGCAGATCAAGCGGATCGAGGACGAATCGATGCGCAAGGTCGATTCGGCGACCGAGACTTGCAAGGCAGCACCGCCGCCGCCGGCCGATATCCTGACCACCGACGTCTATGCCGATGGAGGCTGGGCGTGGCGGAACTGACTTATCGGGACGCCGTCGCCCGAGGGATTGCGCAGGAGATGGAACGCGATCCGGACGTGGTGTTCCTCGGCGAGGACGTCGGCAGCGCCGGCGGCGTATTCAAGGCAACCGTGGGCCTCTTGGAGAAATTCGGCCCGAAGCGCGTGCGCGACACGCCGATCTCGGAACAGGCGATCTTGGGTGCCGCCATGGGCGCGGCGATGACGGGGCTGAAGCCGATCGCCGAGATCATGTTCTCGGATTTCTTCGCCGTCTGCTTCGACTACATCGCCAATGAATTCCCCAAGTCGCGCTATATGAGCAACGGCCAGGTCAAGTGCCCTCTGGTGGTGCGGACCGGCAACGGCGCGGGCTCGCGCTTCGGCGCGCAGCACAGCCAGAGCATCGAGAATTGGGCGATGATGATTCCCGGCCTCAAGGTCGTGGCGCCGTCGAGTCCGGTCGACGTGGTGGGTTTGATGGCCGCCGCAGTGCGCGACCCCGACCCGGTGATCTTCTTCGAGCATAAATCGCTCTATGCCACCAAGGGCGAGGTGCCGGACGGCGAGATCCTCGACAAGCTCGGCACGGCGAAGATTTTGCGGCCCGGCAAGGACGCGACGGTGCTGGCGCTGGCGCTGATGGTGCCGCGCGCGCTCGAAGCGGCGGAGATTCTCGCCCGCGAGCACGGCATCGAGGTCGAGGTGATCGATCTGCGCTCGCTGGTGCCGCTCGATCTGCAGACCGTCCTCGGCTCGGTCGCGCGCACCCACCATCTCTTCACGGTCGAGGAAAACCCGCGACTCTGCGGCTGGGGCGCCGAGCTCGCATCCATTGCCGCTGACGAGGCATTTTACGACCTCGACGGGCCGGTGGTGCGTATCACCACGCCGCATATCCCGCTGCCGGCGGCAGACAATCTCGAGGATCTGGCGCTGCCCAATGCGGCGCGCATCATCGACAAGATCCGCCGCTGCCTGAACGCGTGAAGGATAATCCGATGAAGAACGGCAGGATCACGCTCAAGGATGCGCCCGACATCGAGGTGCCGACCGGCCTCTATATCGACGGCAGGTTCCGCGAGGCGTCGGACGGCGGCCGTTTCGACGTGCTCAACCCGGCGACGGAACAGCCGCTGTGCAGCGTGGCCGACGGCACCGTCGAGGACGCGAAGGCGGCGCTCGACGCCGCCGACCGAGCGTTTCCCTCCTGGGCCGCCAGGAGTCCACGCGAGCGCGGCGAAATTCTGCGCAAATGCTTCGAGCTCTTCACCGAGCGGAAGGAATATTTCGCCCGGCTGATGACGCTGGAGAATGGCAAGGCGCTGGTCGATTCGCGCGCCGAGGCGACTTATGCCGCCGAGTTCTTCCGCTGGTACTCGGAGGAGGCGCCGCGCAACATCGGCGAGATGTCGCGGGCGCCGTCGACGGGCGCGCGCATCCTGGTGCAGCACAAGCCCGCCGGCATCGCCGTGCTGGTGACGCCGTGGAATTTCCCGGCTGCCATGGGCACGCGCAAGATCGCGCCGGCGCTGGCCGCGGGTTGCCCGGTGGTGCTGAAGCCGGCCTCGGAGACGCCGCTGACCATGCTGGCGCTGGCCGAGCTCTTCGAGAAAGCCGGCGTGCCACCCGGCGTCGTCAACATCCTGCCGTCGCGCAAATCGGGCGCGGTGGTCAGCGCCATGCTGCACGATCCGCGCGTGCGGGTGATTTCCTTCACCGGCTCGACCGAGGTCGGCCGCAAGCTGCTGCGCGAAGCCGCCGACAACGTCGTGCGGCCGGCGATGGAGCTGGGCGGCAACGCACCCTTCATCGTCTGCGAGGACGCCGACATCGACGCCGCGGTCGAGGGCGCGATGATCGCCAAGATGCGCAACATGGGCGAGGCCTGCACCGCCGCCAACCGCTTTTATGTCCACGAGACGGTGCATGATTCCTTCGTCGAGAAATTCGCCGCCAAGATGAAGGCGCTGAAGGTTGGCAACGGCCTCGAGGAGGGCGTATCGGTCGGCCCGCTGGTCAATGCCGAGACGCGCGACAAGGTGGTGCATCTCGTCGAGGACGCGCTCAACAAGGGCGCCAAGGCGGTGATCGGCGGCAGCCGGCTCAACCGCACCGGCTATTACTATCCGCCGACCGTGCTGGTCGACGTGCCGGAGAGCGCCAAATGCCTGAGCGAGGAAATCTTCGGGCCGGTGGCGCCGATCCAGAAATTCCGCGACGAGGACGAGGCGATCCGCAAGGCCAACGCCACCGAGTTCGGCCTGATCTCCTACGTCTATACCAAGGATCTATCGCGCGGCCTCAAGATCTCCGAACGGCTCGACGCCGGCATGATCGGCCTCAACCGCGGCGTCGCCTCGGATCCGGCGGCGCCTTTTGGCGGCGCGAAACAATCGGGCATCGGCCGCGAGGGCGCGCATGAGGGCATGCTCGAATTCCTCGAGACGCAATACATCTCGGTAACCTGGTAGGCGCCGCCGCTATGAACGTCATCATGCCGCAGCTCGGCGAGACCGTCGCCGAGGGCAAGATCGCGAAATGGTTCAAGACCGCCGGCGAGAAGGTCCAGGCCGGCGAGAATTTGTTCGAGATCGAAACCGACAAGGTGACGATGGAGGTGCAGGCCACCGAATCCGGCGTGCTGTCCGAGATCCGCGTCGCCGAAGGCGAGACCGTGCCGGTCGGCACCATCGTCGCGGTGCTGGGCAGCGCCGGCGATCCGGTCAATGCAGCTCCGGCGGCCACACCCGCAGCCAAACACCCCGCGACGCCGGCCCCGAACTCCACCGCACCCGCAACCCCGATGGCGGTGCCGGCGCGTCAATACCAACCCTTCTTTCTTCAGCCCTTCGAAGAAGTGCGCACGCCAATGGGAAATTACGGGAGTGCCACGCTCGACGGCCTCAAGGTCACGCCGCTGGCGCGCCGCCTGAGCAAGGAAAGCGGCGTTGCCCTCTCCGTCGTCGCCAACGCGGTGCGAGCGCGCGGCGGCTGGCGCATCGCCGCCGCCGACATCAGGACGGCGCCGACGGCGCGCGCCGAAGCCGCTTCGCGGCGCGCGCCGACCGTATTGGGACCGGGCGACACGATCGAGAAGCTGAGCCGCATCCGGGCGCAGACCGCAGCGCATCTCGCCGAGGCCTGGCGGACGATCCCGCACGCCTTCCAGGCGGTGGAGGTCGATTTTTCGGCCATCGCCAAGGCGCGCGACGCGGCGAAGCCGGGCTTCGCCGAGCGCAACGGCCTCGCGCTGACCTATCTGCCCTTCGTCGCGCGAGCGGTCTGCCTCGCGCTCGCCGATTTTCCGCGAGTCAACGCCAGCTTCGATCACGACCGGCTGATCCTGCACAAGGGCGTCGGCCTCGGCATCGCCGCCGATCTCGACCATGAGGGCCTGGTGGTGCCGGTGGTGCATCGCGCCGACGAGATGAGCGCCGCCGGGCTCGCCAAGGCGATCGCGCGCCAGATCGAGAAGGCGCGCGACAACAAGCTGACGCCCGACGACCTCGCGGGCGGTACCTATTCGATCACCAACAACGGCAGTTTCGGCACGTTCTTCACCGCGCCGATCATCAACGCGCCGCAGGTGGCGATCCTGTCCTTCGACGCGGTGCGCCGCCAGCCGGTGGCGATCGACGGCAAGGACGGCGAGAGCGTCGCCATCCGGCCGGTAGCGATGCTCGGCCAGAGCTTCGACCATCGCGCCTTCGACGGCGGCTATGCCGCCTCGTTCCTCGCACGGGTGAAAGAGATCGCCGAGACCCGCGACTGGGCCGCCGAGCTCGGCTGAGCCTTATTCCGCCGCTTCGCGGCTTCGCCTGGCCGGCGGGAGTTTTTCCGGCTGGATGACCAGGCCCGTCTTATTGGCCGCGACCAGCACATTCTGCCCGTCGGCGATGTCGCCCTTGAGGATCATCTCGGCGAGCTTGTTCTGCAGCTCGCGCTGGATGACGCGCTTCAGCGGACGCGCGCCATAGACCGGGTCATAGCCCGCCTCGGCGAGCCATTGACGCGCATTGGCGTCGATCTCGAGCTTGATCTTGCGGTCGACCAGCAGCTTTTCCAGGCTGCGGAGCTGGATGGCGACGATGCTTTCCATGTCGGCGCGCGACAGGCGGCGGAAGATCAGAATCTCGTCGAGCCGGTTGAGGAATTCCGGCCGGAAGGCGGCACGCACCGCTTCCATCACCGGGCCGCGCACGGCTTCGATATCGCCGCCCTCGGGCAGATTGGCGAGATATTCGCTGCCCAGATTCGATGTCAGGATGATGAGCGTGTTGCGGAAATCGACCGTGCGGCCCTGCCCGTCGGTCAGGCGGCCGTCATCGAGCACCTGCAGCAGGACGTTGAACACGTCGGGATGCGCCTTCTCGACCTCGTCGAACAGGATCACCTGGTAGGGCCGGCGGCGCACCGCTTCGGTCAGCGTGCCGCCTTCCTCGTAGCCGACATAGCCCGGCGGCGCACCGATCAATCGGGCGACGGCGTGTTTCTCCATGAACTCCGACATGTCGATGCGCAACATGGCGTTGTCGGCGTCGAACAGAAATTCCGCCAGGGCCTTGGCCAACTCGGTCTTGCCGACACCGGTGGGGCCAAGGAAGAGAAACGAGCCCATCGGCCGGTTCGGATCCTGCAACCCGGCGCGGGCGCGGCGGATGGCGTTCGAGACAGCCGTGACGGCTTCGTCCTGGCCGACCACGCGCCGGCGGAGATTCTCCTCCATCTTGAGCAGCTTCTCGCGCTGGCCTTCGAGCATCCGGTCGACGGGGATGCCGGTCCAGCGCGACACCACGCCGGCGATATGCTGTTCGGTCACCGCCTCGTCGATCATGCGGTGGGATTCGGCCCCTTCGGCGGTCTTGATCTTCTTTTCGAGCGCGGGAATGACGGCATAGGTCAATTCGCCCGCACGGGTGAAGTCGCCCCTGCGTTGCGCCTGCTCCAGCTCGATTCGCGCGCGATCGAGTTGCTCCTTCAGTTTCTGCGCGCTCGCCATCTGCTCCTTCTCGGCGCGCCATTGCGAGGTGAGCTCGGCCGAGCGCTTTTCCAGATCCTTCAGCTCGGCGGCGAGCTTTTTCAGCCGGTCCTTGGACGCCGCGTCGCTTTCCTTCTTCAGTGCTTCCTGCTCGATCTTGAGCTGCAGGATGCGGCGGTCGAGCTCGTCGATCGCCTCGGGCTTCGATTCAGCCTCCATGCGCAGGCGCGACGCGGCCTCGTCCATCAAATCGATGGCCTTGTCCGGCAGAAAGCGGTCGGTGATGTAGCGGTTCGACAGTGTCGCCGCGGCGACGATGGCGCCGTCGGTGATGCGCACGCCGTGATGGAGCTCGTACTTCTCCTTGATGCCGCGCAGGATCGATATCGTGTCCTCGACCGAAGGCTCGTTGACGAAAACGGGTTGGAAGCGCCGCGCCAGAGCGGCGTCCTTTTCGATGTGCTTGCGGTATTCGTCCAGCGTGGTGGCGCCGACGCAATGCAACTCGCCGCGCGCCAGCGCCGGCTTAAGCATGTTGGAGGCATCCATCGCTCCCTCGGCCTTGCCGGCGCCGACCAGCGTGTGCAGCTCGTCGATGAAGACGATTATCTCGCCCTGGCTGGCGGTGATCTCCGACAGCACGGCCTTCAGCCGCTCCTCGAACTCGCCGCGGAACTTGGCGCCGGCAATGAGGGCGCCGAGGTCCAGCGCCAGCAGGCGCTTTTCCTTGAGACTCTCGGGCACGTCGCCCTGGACGATGCGCAGCGCCAGGCCCTCGACAATGGCGGTCTTGCCGACGCCGGGCTCGCCGATCAGGACGGGATTGTTCTTGGTGCGGCGCGACAGCACCTGGATGGTGCGGCGGATTTCCTCGTCGCGGCCAATGACCGGATCGAGCTTGCCGTCGCGCGCCGCCGCGGTGAGGTCGCGGGCGTATTTCTTGAGCGCGTCGTAGCTCTCCTCGGCGGAGACGCTGTCGGCGGTGCGGCCCTTGCGGATCTGTTCGATGGCAGTGTTCAAGTTCTGCGGCGTCAGGCCGGTACCAGCGAGCGCCTTGCCGGCCGCGCTGTTTTTGTCGAGCGCCAGTGCCAGCAACAGCCGCTCGGCGGTCACGAAGCTGTCGCCCGCCTTGTCGGCGATCTTCTCGGCCTCGCCGAAGAGTCGCGCCAGGTCGGATGACAGGAACGTCTGGCCAGCGCCCGTACCCTCGACGCGCGGCAGTTTCGCCAGCGCCGCTTCGGTGGCGCTCAGCGCCAGCACGGGATCGCCGCCGGATGCCCGGATCAGGTTAGCCGCAAGGCCTTCCTTATCATCGAGCAGCACCTTGAGCAGATGCTCGGGCAGGATTTGCTGATGGCCGGAGCGCTGGGCAAGCGTCTGCGCCGCCTGCGTGAAGCCTTTCGAGCGCTCGGTATATTTTTCGAAGTCCATTACAGACCCCCGTCATGAACTGACCCGTCCGCCCTTCATGGAGAAGCGACGGCCGTGTCTTCCGTTCATCGATATGGGGTCGTTTTCGCGCTCCGGCAAGGGGAGCGGCGTGCCGCAAAAGTCGAGCGATCGAGCTTGCTCTAGGCCTCAGCCTTCCGATGGACGCGACGGATTGAGAATGCTCGGCGGCAGGCCCAAATCATCGTTCTGCGGCGCACGCGGCTGCGGCTGATGCTGCTGTGGCTGCTGTGGCTGATGTTGCTGCTGGTGACCGCCGCCCTGATGGTGGTTGCCACCCTGATTGTAGTTGCCGCCCTGCTGCGGCTGATGCTGCTGCGGCGGCTGCTGATTGCCGTATTGCGGCGGCTGCTGTTGGTAGGATTGCTGCTGCTGATACGGCTGTTGCTGGCCGCCCTGACC
>Ga0209483_1000752_pt1 | contig 26552 bp, 22 predicted proteins | sample NGEPerA_FD_184508 | JGI IMG/M metagenome (GOLD analysis project Ga0209483, IMG submission 184508) | Arctic peat soil microbial communities from the Barrow Environmental Observatory site, Barrow, Alaska, USA - NGEE PermafrostL2-A... | ecosystem: Environmental > Terrestrial > Soil > Wetlands >... | reverse complement strand
CCATCCCAACCCGCTCCCGCTTCTTCCAGGATGCGCGCTCCATCTCCGCCTACATCGTCTTCCCCTCATGGCAAAGCCTCATGATAACCCTCAGTTCAGGCAAGCCTCCGCCCATTTAGAACTGCTGCTCCTCTTCGCAGCAATCCACTCCCATACCTCTGTGTCGGCTCGACCATAGTAATTCTCAACGCGAACCAATACACCACTACCGTTGCTTCCGTCCGTTATACCCAGAGCATCCGAAACCTCCTTTGTAGTGATCGCGCTTTTTGTGATGAGAAACCAGCTGTCAAGTGAAACGGTTTGCGAAAGGATGGCGAACGGAAGGTCTAAGGCTGCAAGCCGCGCCTTGATTGCGGAAGGATTTGAGACGTCAAACAGAGCGAACAAATTGTTTTGCGTTGCCATCGGAACAATAGTATCCCCGCTGCATCATTCAGATGCAAGCGGGGATGATAAATTTGATCGGTGAGCGTTAAAGACAAACCGAATCCCGAGCACGAGAAGTTTACGGCAGCGTCGGCTTCCGTCCTCTCCGCATCTCCCGAACAAATCCGGGAAAGTCGCGCTCAAGCCAAGGCCGAGAAGCCTTCGCCTCATATCCGATACACCTACGCCCCCAAAGAGGGCCAGCCTTACAAAGGTTTGGCCGCCTCCTTCACGGTCAACTCCACCCACGTCAAACGCTTGCCGGCGGGTGGCCCACTCATCACTACGGGTGCCCCATTAATGCGCATAGTTTGCGCATGAGTGGGAACGAGGCAACTTACTGTTTGGGCAGGGCGAAAGCCACCAATGCATCGGAGACCGGAGTGCCGAAGGCGCCGTGCCCGCCGGCTGCGATGACGACAAACTGGCGGCCGTCGATCGTGTAACTCATCGGAGTGGACTGCGCGGGGACCGGCAGCGCCCCGTCCCACACCTCTTCGCCGGTGGCTGCGTTGAAGGCGCGCAGCAACGGCTGCTCGGAGGCGGCGGTGAAGACCAGGCCGGAGGCCGTGACAATGGTCCCACCCAGATTGACGGTGCCAGTGTGCTGGCCGGCGATCAATGTGCCGAGCGGGGTCTGCCAGACGGACTTTCCGGTGTCCAGGTTGACCGCCGAAACCGTTCCCCAGGGCTGGACGGTGCAGGGCATGCCGCTCGGAGCGACGATCGGAGCGCGGTCCAGCAGATAAGGCGTTTCAAGCTGCGCGCTCAATTCGTGCCCAAAGTGCTCCACGGAGGTAGGGCGCCTAAGCGAAGGCGCAACGAGATATTGCAGCGCTCCGAAGCCAATCAAGATGACGGCCAAAGCGGTTGCAAGTGCGGTTTTCCTTAGCGACAGGAATCGTCGGAAGAAGCTGAACACAAGCAGAACAATCAGTATCGCCGTGAGAGTCCAGAAAGCGATTACGGCTGGATCATGAAGGAGGTTCGGACGCGGATCCAGGCTCACTCGGAAGGCGTACCGATTGGTGTTGGCGTAGAGAATGCCGCTGGAGGGGTCGAACGAGGCGCCTCCCCAGTCGACTCCACCGAGCGATCCCGGAAACATGAGTGAACCGCGCGTTGTGGGCGGGGTATAGATGCCGTCGTAACGCAGCGCCTTGAAAGCCTGGCGGCAGTAAGCATCGTCCTGGGGAGAAGCTCCGAAGTGTGCGTCCGGAGGGAATGCGGTTGGGGAGAGGCTGGCGATGTCCTGAAAAGGCTGGGTGGGCGAAGCCTGTTCGCCGGGGATGTCGCTGGCCGGCACGGGACGCTCTGCGATGGGATAGAGGGGATCTCCGGTGAGGCGGTTGAGCACGAACAGGAGGCCCATCTTGGTCGTGATGGCGATGGCCGGGACCTTGCCGCGAAAGGTGAACAGCAAGGGCTCGGAGGCGACATCGTAGTCCCATAGATCGTGGTGGACGACCTGAAATCCCCAGACGCGGCGGCCGGTAGTGGCTTCGAGCGCGACGACGGAGTTGGCGTCGCGGTTGTCGCCGGGCCGCGTGACGCCGTAGAAGTCGGGACTGGGTGCGCCGGTGGGGATGAATACCAGATTGTGTGCGGGGTCCGCGGCGATCACGCTCCAGGCGTTGGCGGCGCCGGTGTGCAGCTTCTGCCGTTGTGCCCAGGGGATGGGGTCCCACGACCAGACGAGGCGACCGGAGCGGCAGTCGAAAGCGCGCACCACACCGGAGTCGATGTCGACCCGCATATTGTCGCCTACCGCCGAGCCGACGATGACGAGATCGCCGATGACGGTCGGCGGTGACGTGAAGTAGTAGGGATCGTTCTTATGGAAGTTGCCGACATTCTTTCGGAGGTCGATCGTGCCCGCGTCTCCGAAATCCTGACAAGGGGCGCCGGTGGCGGCGTCCAGCGCGATAAGGCGAGCATCCATCGTCGCCACGAAGATGCGTCCCGCGCACGCTCCGGAAGTGTTCTCCATGCGCGCGCCGGAGGTCGCGGCGGGCCACGCGGCCACGCCCCGGGAGGTGAGCAATCCGAGGTCGGGGTCGATCTTGATGTTTGGGTCGAACCGCCAGAGGCCCGCCCCGTTGGACGGATTGACGGCGAATACCTCGTCGAAGGGCGAGGTGAGATACAGCATCCCGCGGAACAGGATCGGCGTGGCCTCGAACGAGGCTTTGGCCGTCTCGACGCTCTGCTTCGCAATCGCACCCGTATGGAAGGTCCACGCCGGAGTGAGTGTGGAAACATTGGACGGCGTGATCTGTTGCGCGGTGGTGTAGCGCATGCCTCCCGCGTCTCCGCCGTAGGTGGGCCAATCGCCGGCCGGGTGTTGCGGGGATTGAGCGCCCCCAACACCGAGGGACACAGCAAGGAGCCAGAACAGGCTGCCACCACGGCGCTTCATAGCGATAGGACCTCGTGTCGGAGGAACCGACATCCTTATGCAGTGTACTTGCACCTATCGATGCCGATTGAAGCCGCCGGACGCCCGTTCACGCGCAGCACCGGTCGAGCGCACATGCAGACGGCGGGGCCGCATCTATACTTCGTAGATGTCCATCACTCCAGCAGAGCAAACTATTTCGAGCACGCTGGTCGTGGGCGCGACGGGCCAGGTCGGACTGCAGATGGTGAAGGCGCTGGAGTCGCGCGGACGCGGCGTCATTCCAACCGCGCGAGCGCCAAAGGACGACGGCTGGTTGCAGCTTGATCTCGGCGAGCTTGAGGCAGGGCCGCAGGCGGCGGCGTTGCTGGACGAACATTCTCTCGATGCGGTGTTGTGTGTCGCGGGAATGACCCATGTCGATGGCTGCGAGTCGGAGCCTGACCGGGCGTACCGGGTGAACGCTCGCGGTCCGGCGGTGCTGGCCGCTTATGCGCGGCGGCGCGCATTGCCTTTCGTTTACTTTTCCACGGACTACGTTTTTGATGGGCTGAGGGAAAATCCGGGGCCGTATGGCGAGGACGCGTCGCCCAATCCGCTGAGTGTGTACGGGCGAAGCAAACTGATGGGCGAACGTGAGGTACTCGATGCGCACCCGGATGCGCTGGTGGTTCGCACAACGGTCGTGTACGGGCCTGATGATCGCCGGATGAACTACACCTGCAGCCTGATGCGGAACCTTGCGAACGGGACCGCGATGCGTGTCCCGCAAGACCAGATCTCGACGCCGACGTATAACCGCGATCTTGCGCAGACAACGCTGGCCCTCGTCGCCGCGGGTGCTCGCGGAGTCTTTCATGTGGCCGGGCCGGAGCTGATGGATCGCCTCGAGTTCGCCCAGCGAGTCGCGGAGACGTTCGCGCTGGACACGTCGCTGTTGCAAGGTGTCTCGACTGCTGAACTGGGACAGGCAGCCCCGAGGCCGTTGTGGTCCGGCCTGGCGACGAACAAGCTGACGGGCATGTTCCCGAGGTTCCGTATGCGTTCGCTCACTGAGAGTTTGCAAGACTGCGAGGCCGAGCTTCGCGCGTTCATAAATGATGAGAGGCGGCCCGGATAATACAGACTTTGTCTGGGACAGAACCGCCTCTTCCAGTCAATGGGCCATGGGCCCTATCGCGTCCAGCGTTCTTTCAGGTTGAGGAATGGCGTCTCGAAGAACCGGTAGCTGAGGCGTGCGATCAACAGGGTCGACACCAGGGCGATAAACGGAATCAGCAGGCGCGGGTCCAATCGGGCCGACCATGGATAGTGATGGACCATTCTCTTTACAAGTCCGTCATAGAGCAGGTGAGGGATGTCATGAAAGACATACGCCCCGTAGCTGATACGGCCGACCCAGCGCATTCCCGAGAGATGAAAAAGGCGATACGCAAATGAGCCGGGGACCAAGGCGCACACAATAAGAGCTGCGGCATAGACATTGATGAACGTAAGGCCCCAGGTGTGATGCCATTCCGGGTAAACGTAGGCCGCCGAAAAAATGCGGCTAAAAAAATGGGGTTTTGTCGGATGGAGTGTGGCGGCGAGATATCCGATGGCCGCGATTGTGCATAGGACCGCAACGACTCGGGCAACGACAAACAGCAGGCGGCGGTGCTCTCCGCGCCACAAAACTGCGAGCAGCGCGCCCAGCAGAAGGGAGTCGAGTTGAAACGGCGTCGCGCGGTAGAGCAAATCCGAGTCGAGCATCCAGCCCGGTGCGTGGTGCAAGGTCAGGACGCGCAGCAGGGGATCGGCAACGACGGTGATGGCACAAATCCAAAGTATCGTCCGCGTCGACCGAACGCGGAACACGATCCATGGCCAAATGAGATAGAACTGCTCTTCCACGCATAGAGACCAGAAGTGGCCCAGATACAGTGTAGGCAGGCCTCGTAGATCTCCGAAAACATCCATCCACTCGTGAGAGTGAAACGGTGTGGGCTTCAGGAAGGGCAAAAAGTTGCCCAGATAAAGCGGCCACGCCAGCCAATGCCAGGACCATCGCCAATGCAAGAGTGGGGTGAGCAGAAGAAGAAAGAGAAGAATCCCGTAATACAGTGGAAAGATCCGCAGGGTGCGGCGGACGTAAAAGTTGCGAATGCGGTGGGGTCGATCGCGCGTATCGATCAGGATGCCGGTAATCAGGAAGCCGGACAGAACGAAGAAGAAATTGACCCCGCTCCAGCCCCAGGCGAGCCACATATAGTGCTGGAGAAAGACGAGCAGAAATGCCGCCGCACGGATGCCGTCGAGAGCGGGAAAATAGACGCGATTTGCGGGAGCGGTATGCTCGGTGTTCCCAGCGACGAGCTCACTCATCCTGCTGTGGCACTCCTTCTCCACATGCAGCCATCTTAGCGAACGAATAGAAGTCAGACGCAAAGGCCTCCCGAGCGGGAGGCCTTTGCATCTTTCTGCAATCGTAAATTACATTTCCTTGACGCCGTCGACAAACGCCTTCAGCTTGCGGCTGCGGCTGGGGTGACGGAGCTTGCGGAGCGCCTTCGCCTCAATCTGGCGGATGCGCTCGCGGGTGACCTGGAAGGACTGGCCGACTTCTTCCAGCGTGTGCTCGGAGCCGTCTTCGAGGCCGAAACGCATCTTGATGACCCGCTCTTCGCGAGGCGTCAGGGTGCGCAGGACCTGCGACGTGTACTCCTTCAGGTTGACCGAAATGACGGCATCGGACGGGCTGACGGCCATGCGGTCTTCGATGAAGTCGCCGAGATGCGAGTCTTCCTCTTCACCGATAGGAGTCTCAAGCGAGATAGGCTCCTGCGCGATCTTGAGCACCTTGCGGACCTTCGCGACAGGGATGTCCATGCGCTTGGCGATCTCTTCCGAGGACGCTTCGCGGCCGAGTTCCTGCACCAGCTGACGCGACGTGCGGATCAGCTTGTTGATCGTCTCGATCATGTGTACCGGGATGCGGATCGTGCGGGCCTGGTCGGCGATGGCGCGCGTGATGGCCTGACGGATCCACCACGTTGCGTACGTCGAGAACTTGTAGCCGCGGCGGTACTCGAACTTGTCCACGGCCTTCATCAGGCCGATGTTGCCTTCCTGGATGAGGTCGAGGAACTGCAGGCCGCGGTTGGTGTACTTCTTCGCGATGGAGACGACGAGGCGAAGGTTCGCCTCGATCAGCTCGCGCTTGGCGCGCTCGGCGTCCATGTCGCCCTGGACCATTTCGCGCTGCGTGCGCTTCAGGTCGTCGAGCGCGATGCCCGAGTCCTGCTCCACGCGCTCGAGGTCGACGCGGCAGTTCTTCTGCTGGCGCTTGTACTCCTTCTTGAGCTCTTCGGAGCGCGACGCCTCAAACTTCGCGTCGAGGGCCTTGATCTGGCGCTCCAGCGTGCGCATCGAGTCGACCGTCTTGTTGACCTTGTCGAGCAGCCGCTTCTTCTCCGCGTTGGTGTACTTCAGCTCGCGGATAATGCGGTTGACGAACACCTGCTCACGGCCCATCAGCCAGAGGTGCTTGCGCTCGTAGCGATGCTTCGCCTTGGCGTCCTTGCCCTGCGGGTCGTTGGTCTTGGCGAGTTGCTCGCCAGCCTTCTTCTGGTGTTTGACCAGCTCGTCGATCTTGGCGACGGTGGACTTGACGCGGGTCTGCAGGATCTCTTCGGTGAGTTCTTCCTCGTCGAAGACGACCACTTCCTTAATGTTGCGGACGCCGCGCTTGAGGTCTTCACCCAGCCCCACAATTTCGCGAATCACGATCGGCGAGCGGGAGATGGCCTTCATCACGCGCATCTGTCCGCGCTCGATGCGCTTGGCGATTTCGACTTCGCCTTCGCGCGTCAGCAGCGGCACGGTGCCCATCTCGCGCAGGTACATGCGGACGGGGTCGTTGGTCTTTTCGAGCGTGCCCGGCGAAAGGTCGAGCTCGACGTCGTCGGACTCTTCGCCATGCTCGGACTCGGAGTCGGCATCGCGCTCGGCGTCCTTGCCGCGGCGGCCTTCCGACGAGAGCACGTCGATGCCCTGGGTGTTGATGGTGGTCATCAGGTCGTCGAGCTCGTCGGGCGACGTGATGTCGCCGGGCAGCAGGTCGTTGACTTCGCCGTAGGTGAGGTAGCCCTTCTCCTTGCCGGTGTCGATGATGCGGTCTACGTCTTCTTCGTACTTATCGTGTTCTTCAGCCACGGTGGGCGCTCCTGAGTCTCGCGCGCCTCGAAAGGCCGGCGCGAGATAAAATTTTCATGGAACCGGACGCGCACGGATAAAGGGCGCGAGGGACTCCCTGAGTTGAGACGGGGTTCGCCGGGACGGGGGTTGCGGTCAAGGCCGCGGGCGCGGGCGGAAGCGGATATGACTTTCGTCAGGGAAAGCTTCGGCAACTCTAAGGCGCACGTCTCCAGCGAAACATAGTGTAGCACTTATTTAGACGGTTTTGCGGCGAAAAAGATGCAGGAACCGGCAGCGGCATCGCCCGCCGGACTCTTCTCACCCAAAATTCAAGGGGGGGACAATTTGTCCCCCCTTCGCTCCTGTTTGAAGAAGCCTGACCCCACTTGACAGCGTGCGGTACAATTAAACGAGTAGAACTCTTGACCCGGCCCCCCGCCGGGTCGAACGGTTTAAGGGGTGGGGTACCTCGAAAAGTCTAAGTCGCATCGTTTGAATATTTTGAGCCATAAAGTACCCCCGGGGGGAGGGGTGGGGGGCTATGCCACCGGAGTTCCCGCCGAGTTATAGATTGCCTCGATTGCGAGCAGGTCCTTCAGGCCTTCTTCGCCGGGGGTCCGGGGCTGGGTGTTGTTGCGGACGCAGCTTGCAAAGTGGTCGGCTTCGAGGACGAACTGGAACGGCTTCCGGCCCGGAGCGGGCTCGTCGATCGGTCCCTGTAGCGTTTTGCCTCTGAGATGCAGGCCATCGTATCCGAACGCCGGCTGGACCTGTAGGTGGCCTTTGTCTCCACAGACGGTGAGGAAATTTTCGCCGTCCTGTCCGTAAGACGAGCTGCACGAAGCCAGAATGCCGCTGGGAAACTTCATGGTCCATGCGATGCTCTGCTCCATCTCGGCGAAGCGCCCGGAAGTGTCTCTTGTGGCCACTTTGGCCGCATAGGACGCTGGTTCTTCGCCAGTGAGGAAGCGGATGGTGTTGAGCGGATAGATGCCGAGATCGAACATCGAACCGCCACCCGCGAGCTTGCGGTTATAGCGCCAGCCAGGAGGCATGTTGCCGGGAAACGCGCCATCGAAGGCCTGAATCTGTCCAAGCGCTCCAGAGTGGATGAGTTCGGCGACGCGCGCGAACGTTGGGTCGTACTGAATGCGGTACGCGATCATCAGCTTGACGTTGGCTTTGCGGCAGGCGTCGATCATGCGACGGCATTCGGCTGAAGAGATGGCCATCGGCTTCTCGCAGAGCACATGCTTGCCGGCTTCGGCGGCGCGGATGGTGTACTCGCAGTGCATGGAGTTGGGCAGGCCGATGTAGACCGCGTCGATCTCGGGGTTGTCGCGGATGCGGTCGAAGGTCTCGTAGGTGTAGATGGACTTCGCCGGGACGTTGTATTGCGCGGCATAGCGTTTGCCCTTGTCGGCTGGGTGTCCCGTGACGAGGCCCGTGACTTTGGCGCTCTGCGACTGCGAGCAGGCTGTCATGAAGATGTCGGAGATGATGCCAAGGCCAACCGCGGCGTAGCCGACGCGCTTTACGGGTTGCGCGGGCAGTCTGGTCGCGGCGAGTGCCATGGCGGAGAGCTGAGTGAAGTGGCGGCGGTTGAGGGAGGTTGTGGACATGCGAACACTGTACTCCGCCGATTTCCTTCACTCAACGCTGGGAAATCGGGCTGGGAAAGCGAATGCGCTGCTAGACTCGAAGATGCAGGCGGCCGGGCGATCGCCGCCACTTGGACCGCAAGGTGTTGAGTGGGGGAGGAAAGTCCGAACTCCGCAGGGCAGTGTGCCGGATAACGTCCGGGGACCTGGCGTCAAGGCCAGGTTACGGCCAGTGCAACAGAAAGCAAACCGCCTCGGATTGTTGGGTGACTCGCTATGCGGCACTCATGCAAGCGGTCCGAGGTAAGGGTGAAAGGGTGGGGTAAGAGCCCACCGCGCCGGCAGTAATGCCGACGGCATGGTAAACCCCACACGGAGCAAGACCAAATAGGCAGGGACTCGTTGGCCCCTCTTCGGCGGCGAGCTCGTACCGGCCCGGTGCGACAAGGTGAGGAGTTGAACGGCTGCAACCGCAAGGACGCAGCGGCCGGAACCTGCGGGTAGGTTGCTGGAGCGCGTCAGTAATGACGAGCCTAGAGGAATGATCGCTTAGAACAGAATTCGGCTTACGGGCCGCCTGCAAAATTCTCTTCTTTGGAAATCGCGACGGGATGGGGTCGCGCGCATCGAATACGGTATAGCTGCGATGAGCGGGAAGCAGGTCCTTCGCTGCGCTCAGGATGACATATTTAGAGGAGAGTTGAAGATGGAATATCGTTCGCTGGGCCGGTCTGGCCTGAAGGTTCCGGAGTTGTGCTTTGGGACGGGGACGTTTGGTGGAGGCAGCGAGTTCTTCAAGGCCTGGGGCGAGACGTCGCAGGAAGACGCGAAGAGGCTGATCGATATTTGCATGGAGGCTGGATGCAATTTTTTCGATACGGCCGACATCTACTCCGATGGTGCGAGCGAGTCGATGCTGGGTAAGGCGATCTCGCATTTGAAGCGCGAAGACGTGCTGATTTCGACCAAGGCTACATTCCGGTTCGGCGATGGGCCGAACGATGTGGGAAGCTCGCGCTACCACCTGACGCAGGCGCTGGAAGGGTCGTTGAAGCGGCTGGGGACGGACTATATCGACGTCTATCATCTGCACGCCTTCGATGCGACGACGCCGGTGGAGGAGACTCTGAACACGCTGGACAAGATGGTGCGCGAGGGCAAGGTGCGGTACATTGCGTGCTCGAATTTTTCGGGCTGGCACCTGATGAAGTCGCTGAGCGTGAGCGAGCGTTACGGGTGGGCGAAGTATGTTGGGCACCAGGTCTACTACTCGCTGATCGGGCGCGATTATGAGTGGGAGTTGATGCCGCTGGCGCTCGACCAAGGCGTTGGTGCCCTGGTGTGGTCGCCGCTGGGTTGGGGGCGGCTGACGGGGAAGATTCGGCGTGGACAGCCGCTGCCGGAGACCAGCCGGCTGAAGGAAAAGAGTGTTGTGGAGAATGGGCCGCAACCTGACGACGAGTATGTTTACAAGGTCGTCGACGCGCTGGACGAAGTGGCGAAGGAGACGGGCAAGACGGTTCCGCAGATTGCCCTGAACTGGGTGCTGCGGCGGCCGAGCGTGGCGACGGTGGTGATGGGGGCCCGCAATGAGAAGCAGTTGCGCGCGAATCTGGGCGCCGCCGGATGGAAGCTGACGGCGGAACAGATTGCGAAGCTGGATGCGGCGAGCGAGACGCCACTGGCGTATCCGTACTGGCATCAGCGGCAGTTCGAGGAGCGGAATCCGTTCCCGGTGAAGCAGGGCTAATCAACGAATATCTCCCATATGGGAGATGCGCCTTTGGGTCGTCGGAGGAGACTCTGACAGTAACCTTCACGACCCAAAGGAGCTTCCATTGCGAGTCCGCCTGATCATCTTTCTTTCCGCCCTGCTCGCCGTCCCGTCCGCGGCTCTCGCAGACACGACCTACACATATACGGGTAACCCATTTACATCCTTCGGTACAGGAACCAACAACCCATATACTGCTTCCGATTCCGTGAGCGGTTCTTTTACTCTCGCCACTCCTCTCGGGGCGAATTACAACGGCAACCTAACAATTGACCCCACCGGATTTAGCTTTTCCGATGGCATCAATACAATCACAATCCAGAATGTGAATGCCGGTCTCTTCGGCCACGACACTTTGCGCGTGTTTTCGACAGACGCCAACGGTGTGGTTACTGGCTGGGATATTGAGCTAGCCGGCCAGCCAGCACTCGATGGGACGGAGCCATATATAGCGACCTGGGGCTATATCACACCGCCTGCCGGAGTATTTCTTACTCCTGCCGACCTTGGGCGACAGGCTGACAGTCTTCTTATCGCAGGTTTTAATAACAACGATTCGGGCACATGGATCATGAGCTCGAATTCGACTCATGTGGGATCGGCATCGGTCACTCCGGAGCCTTCCAGCGTGCTTCTGCTCGGCACCGGCCTGCTCGGAGCCTTCGGCGCGGCTCGCCGCAAATTGCGAAGTTAGAGCAGTTTTCTCGGGTATGCAAAGGCGAATCGCCGACCTATCCCCGTGCTGCAAAGCCAAGCCGAACGAATATCTCCCATCTGGGAGACGCGCTACGGGGCCGGGAAGGAGGATTCTGATCCTGTAATTCTCTCCGTAACGGATTGCCCTTCCTACAGCCCCACTCAACGAGGCTCTAAACGAAGCACATTCTCAATAAATTCCATGAGGACAGGTCAACGACATGAAGATGAAGTTTCGCACTTCTACGATTGCGGTCATAGCTCTTTCCGTGTCATTTTTTCAAGCCGGCGCGCACGCTGAAACAGTGACCGACATCTCGATTCCATATTCAACCTCTACCTCCGGTTGCTGTGGCTACAATGGCAACTGGGCCAATGCCCTCCAGGGCAGCCAAATTGCCGCCGCTCCGAAAAGTGGCAGCACAGGGACCGGCGTTACCTTCGCTGACTGGAATGGCGGGTTTTATGAGACCGTCCAGGGAAGCTCGACGACTTTCAATCTGGGCGGTGTGGCGTTGACGTCAGACAGCGTCGTCTATAGCCTGGTGAACACATTTCGCGGGTCGGGCAACGAAGATGCGATCCTTATCTTCACCAACAGCCTCAATCAAACGGCAACCTACGGTTTAGTAGGTGACCAGACGGTCCGCGACTACTATAACAACACTGGCAATAATTTTGCGAACGGTCTGCAAGGATATAACACAGACTCCTCCCTTGGAGATGTGACCACCCAGACCTGGTGGACTAACTTTAATGGAAGCAGCGGGTATGTCCGCTTGGATATGCAGACGTTCGTTCTCCCGGCGAGTTGGAACGGTACCAGGCTCGATTCTCTGACAATCGAAAATCCATCCAACTCGAATTCGTCCGACGTCCTTTCGGCGCTACAGGTGGATACCAGTGTGGTTGCGTCTCCAGTACCTGAGCCGTCGTCGCTTGCCTTGCTGGGAACTGGCGTCGTCAGTCTGATCGGCGTCCTGCGGCGTCGTGCGAGGTAACAGACGAAAACAGAAAACGGTCTTGACGAAGACGGGGAGGATGATTTCTTCGCCCGTGCGCCCAGGTTCCGGAGATCACCGCTCATTCATTGACCGAAGGCCGGCCCAGCGCCGGCCTTCGCCATTTCCGACGCCTATTCCCCCGGCATCAACAGCATCAGCCGCATCAGTTCCGGCTGGCGGCGCATTCCCGTCTTCCCGAGCACGCGCTTCACATGGAATCGCGCCGTCTCCAGCGTAATGTGCATGCGTCCTGCAAGCTCTCGCGCATCACGGCCCGCCAGTAGATGTTCGGCCACGCGAATCTCGGTTGGCGTCAGGCCATAAAGCACTCGCATGGCATCGCCGCGCGAGCCTGCCGGTTGCGCGGCGTCGTGCACGAAGACCAGCGCCGCCACGCCGTTCACCCAAGTCTCGCGTCCACTGACGAATGGCGCCGCAGCTATCCTTAGCGGTGGCCCTCCACTTTTTCGCTCCAGCAGAAGGAAGCTGCGTTCCGGGGCCGCAGCGCGCTCGAACGTCAGCGCGCTCACCGCGGCCGCCAGCGTCCTCTGCAGCGCACCCTCCATTTCCGGCAGCGTGGCGTGCAGCCTCTGGTTGCGGAGGCGAAGCGCGTCCGCTCGCTGCAATAGCGCTTCGGCGCGGCCGTTGGCGGAAAGCACGCGGCCGTCTCGGCCCAGGCAGAAGACGGCCTGGCCGCAGGCATCGAGCGCCGCCGCCAGGCCGAGAGTCTTCGAATTCATTTCAGACATCTTGTGGTGCAGGGAGAAGGCGCGTTGCAGATGCGGGCGCAGCGCCTGCATGACGGCGTCGGCCTGCATACCGAACGCGCCCGCTCTCTTGGATCGCTGGCAGGTGAGCGACCCGGCCGCCTCCCCACCCAGCGGAAGCCGCAGCCCGATGGTGTAGTACATGTCGTGCGGACGGAAAAAATCGTTGTAAAACTCCGTGGTTTCCAGTTCAACGTCCGGCACGGCGCGGTCGCTCATCCAACTGGTTCCGGGCAGGAACTTCTGTTCGCATTTCTGCATGATCGGATTGATGGCGGCATAATAGCCCGCAAAATCTCTCCAGGAATCCTCCGTCGTTTCGCGGGCCAGGATGATCGGAGTCTTTACATTCGGAAAGTTGGCGAACAGCACGATCGAATCGCCCTCGAGCGTCCCGCAGATTTCCTTGACCAAGGAATCCCAAAGCCCCGGCTGATCGATCGTTGCATAGATCTTTTCGACGAGGCCGAGCAATCTATCTCGGCCGCCAAACTCCACCTCCGGATTTGAGAACACGGGAAACCTTTCCTCGCGATGAATTTTTCCAAGCGCTGTCTTCAAATGTGCAAGTAGCTAAATAATTTCGCAGGGATGATGCCACAGCCTATCAATCGCCGTCATCGTAGGCAACGGCAGCAGCCGGTGTAAGGTAGGGGAATGGCGAGAAGCGCCGGCGCGAAGGTGAGAATCGGCACGGCTGGCTGGGGGGTGCCGAAGCTCCACGCACATGCGGTTGCAGCGGAGGGCTCGCATTTGCAGCGTTATGCGGGGGTGGCGAATTGCGTCGAGATTAATTCGACGTTCTATCGGCCGCACCTGGCGCGGACGTTTGAGCGGTGGGCTGCGACGACTCCCGATGACTTTCGTTTCGCGGTGAAGCTGTCGAAGGCTGTCACACATGGAGCGAAGCTCTGCCGGTGCGGCGCGGAGTTGGTGGCTTTCTTCGATAACGTGCGGCCGCTGGGAGAGAAACTGGGGCCGGTGCTGGTGCAGTTGCCTCCGAAGCTGGCGTTTGATGAGGGCACGGCGAGAGAGTTTTTTGAGACGGTGCGCGAGTTGCATCAGGGGCAGGTTGTTGTCGAGGCGCGCAACGCATCGTGGTTCGCGCCGGCGGTCGAGCGGCTGCTGAAAGAGTTTGAGGTGGCGCGGGCGATGGCCGATCCGCCGCAGGGATCGGCTCTGGCGAGCGAGCCCGGTGGATGGGCGGGGCTGAAGTACTACAGGCTGCATGGATCGCCGCGGAAGTACTGGTCCGAGTATGGTGAGGACTTTCTGCGGGCGATGGCGAAGCGCATCGAGAGTGAGAAGCGGGCGAAAGAGGTGTGGGTGATCTTCGACAACACGGCGTCGAACCATGCGCTGGGAAACGCCATGACGCTGCGGAAAATGGTGGACCGGTGAGAATTGCGGACCTTTCTCCACGTTTCTGGGGAGACTTGCGATGGGCAATGTCCGGGCGTAAAATTCGCCCATGAAACGCTGTGTGCTGTGCTGTTTCGTGCTCGCCATCCCCGGTTGCGCCGCTCTGGTGGGGTGTGGGCCGGTAGCTTCCTTGGGCAGCACGGCGTGTAGCTTCAGTCTCTCGATCACTCCCACGACTGCGACTCTCGACCACACCGTGGCCGACAACGCCCAAACGTACACCCTCAACGTTGCTGTTCCGAAGGGATGTCCGCTACCGCCATTGCCGGCGCCCAGGTGGACCGTCTCCGACAGCATCGATGCCTCGATCACGACGGGGGGTGTCGCAACATGCAAGGCCGCGGCGATGAATCCGATTGTGGTGAGTACCGGAAGCGCGGAGCCGACGGCAACGCTCATCTGCAACTAGTTTCGGCCGATCGAAGGCTGATTAGTGCCCGGCGCTGGGCGAGGCGTTCTTGGGCGGGCGTGGGATGAAGACCAGCAGCGGGATCATGCAGGCGCAAAAGATCGCCATGTACTGAATGATGTCGACGTAGGCCAGCGTTGCGGCCTGGCGGTGCAGCTGGTTATAGAGGAATGCCTGTGCCGCGTGTATGGCGCCGAGCGAAGGTCCACCGCCCTTCGGTCCCGCGCCGTTTCCCGCGCTGAACATGTGGGCGAACGCGCGCACGCGGTCGTTGAAGCCGCTGTTCGCGGTGGTGAGGTTGCGGGTCATCATGGACTCGTGCGTCGCAGTGCGGCGGGTGAGCATCGTCGCAAGGAACGCAGTGCCGCATGAGCCGCCGATGTTGCGCGCGAGGTTGGTGAGGCCGGAGACGTCGTTGTTCTCGCTTTGCTTCACGCCCACATAGGAGATCATGTTGATCGGTATGAAGAGGAACGCGAGCCCCGAGGCCTGGAACATGCGCATGAAGACAAGCTGTCCGTAACTGAGGCCGAGGTTGAGGTGCGCCAGCCACACAAGGCTCGACGTCAGCAGGATGAAGCCGAAGGCGATCAGCTTGCGCGGGTCGACCTTGCTGGACAGGAAGCCCACCACGGGCATCATCGCCATCATCATGAAGCCGGCTGGAGACAGTACTTTCCCCGCCAGTTCCGCGGTATACCCGAGCAGCGTCTGCACGAACTGCGGGATGAGGACGGTGGTGCCGTAGAGCGAAAATCCCAGCACGAACATCAGCGTGAAGCTGAAGGCGAAGCTCCGCCGCTTGAAGAGCGTGAGGTTCAGGATGGGGCGGTGATTTTCTCGAAGCTGCTTGAGCTCCCACCAGATCATCGAAACGAACGCGATGATCATCAGGACGAGAAAGAACGTGATGATCGGCGACGAGAACCAGTCGTCTTCCTGGCCTTTGTCGAGAACGAACTCGAGCGAGCCGAAGGTCATGGCGAGCAGGGAGAAGCCGATCAGGTCGAGCTTGATGCCGCCCTTTTGCGAGATCGCGACCTGCTTTTTGACGTACGGCGGGTCTTCGACGATGCGGTTGGTGAGGTAGAGCGAGAGCAGACAGATAGGGACGTTGAGGAAGAAGATCCAGCGCCAGTTGAAGTGGTCGGTGATGTAGCCGCCCAGCGTGGGGCCGATGGCCGGCGCGCACACCACGGCGAGGCCGTACATGGCGAAGGCCTGACCGCGCTTTTCGGGCGGGAAGGTGTCGGCGAGGATGGCCTGCTCGGATGGGGCGAGGCCGCCGCCGCCGATGCCCTGGAGGACTCGGAAGAAGACCAGCAGCGGGAGCGTCGGCGCGAAGCCGCACATGGCGGAGCTGATGCCGAACAGCGCGACGCAGATCATGTAGAACTTCTTGCGCCCGATGAAGGTCGTCATGTAGGCGCCGGCGGGTAGGACGATGGCGTTGGCGACGAGGTACGCGGTCAGCACCCATGTCGCTTCGTCCTGCGTGGCGCCGAGCCCGCCGGCGATATGCGGCAGGGCGACGTTGGCGATGGAGCTGTCGAGCACCTCCATGAACGTTGCCAGGGTGACGGTCATGGCGACGATCCACGGATTGATGCTCGGGCGCCATGGGACCTCTGCTGCCGGGGGCGCAACATTTAGGTGCTCAGCTGTCGGGAATTCTATGGTTGCAGCGGCCATTGGGTCGTCTTTGTAGATTCTACGGACGGGCGCGAAGATTCAGAAATGCGGCAAAGCATATCATCGTCTGGAGTGTGCTTCCGCAAGACGGTCTGATCGGCCTCAACGGAGGCATTCGCAGCCCTATACCTGCGGATCGGACATTAACTTCGGCGTCGCTCGCCAAGACATTTGACATCCCTCGCGCAGTAGCGCAGTATTGGTCAACTTAATACCAATTTCAAACGCAGAGGTGTACATTGGTTTCTCGTCGGGGTTTTATTACGCAAGCAGGGCTTGCTTCTGGAGTGGCTTTAGGAATTGTTTCTGAGCCTCTCTCCGCCAAAGGATCGTCGTCCGTATCATCCATTTCAAATTCCGTGCATGTTTCCACCACGCGGATCATTCGCAGACATTTCAAGAAACTCCTGAAGAATCCCAAGCACAATATTTTTGAATCGGGGGAACTCGCGGCGGCTTTCCGTATCCATTGCGATGCCTTATAGTCTTCCGGCATCAACAAGACGATGACCGGAGCGCTTCGCACTTCAGGTACACCACCTGGACTGAGGCAGGAACATCTTGACGGCAGCTTTTCTACCCTCGAGCAACTCGGGATACATTTGCCTGCGGATGCGAAACAGGCTGTTTCGAGTTACATTCTCAGTGCAAATCAACAGGTTGCACCAACAGTGGCTGCAATGCTTCAGCACCATACCGTTCTGAAGCTACAACGTCAGGCTCATGGTCTGATGGTTCGGGCTAAAGTCCTGCATGACGCTAATTTGACGCAGGTGAGTATGGAACAGCGCCAGCATATTCATGCAAAGTTCATTGCTGGACCTTATGTTCCCAAGTTTGGTCCGAAATTGACGTCTGTCGGCACATGGGTTGAAGAAGACGATGGGGACGACGGTGATGGCTGGGCGGACGGCGATGGTGACACTACCGAGCAAGGTTCCGGCGACGAGGGCGGTGGCGGTGGCGGCGGAGACGGCGGCGAGGGCGGTGGCGAGGGCGGTGGCGACGGATACGACTCCGGATTCAGCTTCTCGGCACCTGTCTTCACAACCCCCAGCGGGGGAACACTGTCGATGTGCCAGGTCTTCTGGGGAATTATTGCATTGGGATCAGGCGGGCTTGCCGGTGGAATAGCGATTGCAGATGCCCTCGGAGCCGCTGGTTCCCTGACGATCGCCGGTGCGATTCTTACGCCACCGGTACTGATTGGTCTCTTGGTAATCCTGGCCGCTTATGCAGCCTGGTGTTACATCTGGTGCTAGAAAGAGCGTTCTGAATGCGACCTAACCTGTCCGTATCTTGCACCGTTATTGGTGTGGCAGGCCTAATGCTTATGATTAGGTCTGCCTATGTTTCCAAGAATCTGCTGGTTGCTGCACCCTTGTTGATCCTCGCGGCCATCGTAATTGGAATTGTCCTTGTACTCCAACACCTGCTCGTGAAGCAAGTTCGTCGTTTACAACCGGAGATCGCGCGGATCGCGGGATACATCGCGCTCTTTGCGGTACTCGGCACATTTGTTGGATTTTGCGCGGGCGAAGTCAGTCACAAGGATGTTCACGGTTCAGCCATATATCGGACTCTCACTGATAATTCCCTTCGGTAAAGTCTGCTGCAATCATTGCGCCTAATGTGCGGCCATTTGTTCGGGATCGACGGGTAGGTTCTTCGCGGGGAGACGCATGATCCAGCCATCATCGACGGCATGAGGAGCGCGCCGGCGAGGATGGCGAACGCGTTCTTGCAGGACAACATGCAGGCCTGCTGCAACATCTGGCGGTAGATTTACAAGGATCGCGATGTGCGGGAGCACGACGTTGGCGAGCGTAACCGTCAAGGCAATCAGCGAGGTTTTGTGCTTCGGCTTCCAAACGGACTGCAGGATTTGATTCTCCATATCAGCCTACTGATATTAGAGTATCAGCAGGCTGATATGATGCAGTAAGACTGGCGGTGGCCATGAAACACGACAAAGGCAAGCGCAAGGAACCGAAGGCGCAGCGGAAGGCGGTCGAGGCACGGACATGCACGCTGCAAATGCGGCGGCTGACGGTGGGGTACCGGTCGCTGCTCGAAGATATGCTGCGGGGCGAGGGACTGACGCTGCCGCAACTGCGGTTGCTAAGAGCGGTCAAAGAGCAGACAGATGTGAGCGCGGCGGCGCTGGCCCGCACCTGCGTGGTGACGCCGCAAACGATGCAGGCGGTGCTGGCGCGAGCGGTGCAGGCGCAGTGGATTGTGCGTGGGAAGTCGGCGAAGAACGAGCGCTACGTGACGGCGACGCTGACGCCGCTGGGCGAGTCGATACTGGCGACCGGAGTGGCGATGGCGGCGCGGATCGAGGAGCGGATATGGAGTGGCGCCGGGCTGTCGGATATGAAGCGGCTCAATGAGATGCTCGAAGGGGCGATTGCGAAGATTGAGGGTGACACCGGCCAGTGATGCGACCCGCAAGCTCGCTATAATCCGCGTCATGGTCGATCCACGGAAATGGCCCGATGAATTGGACGCGCTGATCGCGGCGCCTCGGCATCATGTTCTGCTGTTTGAAAATGAAGCTGTTCGGGTACTCGACACCAGCATCGATCCAGGCGACACAGTACCTCTCCACACGCACCGCTGGCCGAGCGCTCTCTACGTGATGAGTTGGAGCGATTTTGTTCGTCGCGATGCCCAGGGCGCGGTCCTGCTGGACAGCCGCACAATTGCCAGGCCGGCTGAGGGAGTTGCGCTGTGGTCGCCCTCGATGCCTCCACATACTCTGGAGAACGTCGGTGAATCGAGGCTGTGGGTTATCAGCGTGGAGTTGAAGAGTTTACAGCCGGAGTCGGCGGCATCGTGCTAGCTTGGTCTTTGGGCTTGCCGCAGGTTGGCCCGGAAGGGGATGCCGATGAACGCCGATCTCGAACGCCTCATCGCGCTCCAGCAGCAGGACCTTGAAGGCAAGCGGCTGCGCGCGGAATTGATGGAAGCCCCCAAGTGGGTGGCCACGGCGGAAGCCGCGCTGAAGAAGGCGCAGATCGCGCTGGCAGCGGCTGAGGACGCTCTGAAGAAGGAAGAAGTGCTGCGGCGGCGGCAGGAGTTGGACGCCGATGAGCGGCGCGGCAAGATCGCGCGGCTCAGCAAGCAGATGGAGACCGCGACCAGCGCGACGCAGATCACGGCGCTCGAACACGAGATCAAGTTTGCGCAGGATGCGATCCGGACGCTGGAGGACGAAGAAATTGCGTCCATGGAGCGGACCGAGTTGCAGGAAGCGGCGCGGGCGGCGGGCCGTTCCGCTGTAGAGACTACGACGGCGAAGCTGGCGAGTGAGCGCGAGCGCGCGGCGGCGACGATTGCTGCCGATACGGAGGGTGTGAAGGCCGTCGAGGCGCAGCGGGCGACGCTGCGCGCGGAGATTGCCGAGGGGCTGCTGGCAACGTACGACCGGGTGTCGAAGGCGCGCGGGACGGGGGTTTCCGAGGGCGTGGAGCATAAATGCTCGGCGTGCCAGATGATGATGCGGCCACAGCGGTGGAACGATTTCACCGACCGCACGAACGATTCGGTTTTCACCTGCGAGAGCTGTGGGCGGGTGCTCTATTTCGACCCGCGCCGCGATGCGCCGGTGGACTGGAAGCCGGGGCAGGTCGCGGGGTCGAAGCCGTGAGTTGGCGTAAGGACAGCGCGCGAAAGATCATCTGCGTCGACATGGATGAGGTCATCGCGGACGCGCTGAGCGAGCATCTCCTCCGCTATAACCGCCAGTTCAGCAGCAATATTACGGTCGAAGACCTGCATGGACATTGGCTGTGGGATTATGTGCCCGAGGAGCGGCAGGCGGCGCTGTATGAGTACCTGACCTCCGAAGATTTCTTTGAAGTGCTGGGCGTCATGCCGGATGCGCAGCGGGTGATCGCGCAGTTGCAGGAGCGGTACGACGTCTTCATTGCGACGGCGGCGATGGAAGTTCCGTCCAGCTTCAACGCCAAGTTCAAATGGTTGGGCAGGCATTTTCCCTTCATACCGCATTCGCGCATCGTGTTCTGCGGCGACAAAAGCATCCTGCATGGGGATTATTTGATCGACGACAATCCGCGCCAACTGCGGCTGTTTCGCGGCGAGGGAATTTTGTTCACGTCGCCGGCGAACGTTGGGGTGAGCGGATTTCGGCGGGTGAATGACTGGATGGATGTGGAGAAGATGTTCCTGGGCTGAGGGTGCTAGGCTAGGCTTGCCGCATGATGTCCCGCTCACAACGCTTTGGTTGCTTCACCCGGCTGTCCGGCTGTCTGATTGCGCTGGCCTGCGTTTTCGGCTGCGCGAGTCCGGGGACGCCGCGTGCGCCCTCCCTGCATCTGCCTGCGAAGGTCAAGACCCTCAGTGCGGAGCGGCATGGCAACAATGTCGTCGTGCGCTTTACGACGCCGGAACGGACGACGGACGATCAGCCTATTACGGTGCCTGTGATGGCGAGCCTGTGCCGCGCGGTGGCGGATGGACCGTGCGGCGCGACAAGCAGTTTTCCCGGAAGAGTGAAGATTGCCGGGGCGGTGGAGTGGGTCGATGTGCTGCCTGCGGGCTTGAGCACGGGGACTCTGCGGCGGCTGACGTATCGCGCGGAGTTGTTCAATGCGGATGGGCGTAGCGCTGGGCCGTCGGCACCGGCGTTTGCGGCTGCGGGCCAGGCCCCGCGTACGGCGGAAGGCTTGCAGGCTGAGGGGTCGCACGCCGGAATTGTGCTGCGGTGGACGCCGGAAGCGAAGTCTAGCGGTGAAGTGCTGGTGAAGCGCGAGGATTTGAATGCGGCTCCGCCGAAGGTGGCCCCGGCGAAGAAGCCTGCGCCCGCGACGAAGGGTGTGGGAGGGCGGAAGATTCATAGTTCTGCGCCCGCGAAGGCGAGTATCGGGGCGTCGAAAGACGAGGGTACGGTGTGGCTTCATGCGGCGGATGGCGCGAAGGACAGCGATAGCGGTGGGCTGATCGACGCGACGGCCAAGACGGACGAGCCGTATCGCTATACCGCGGTGCGCAGGCGCAGTGTGACGCTCGATGGGCACGATCTGGAGATGTGGAGCGATGCGTCGAAAGGCACCGAGATTACGCTGACGGATGTGTTCCCGCCGGCTGTCCCGCAGGGATTGGTCGCGGCGGGATTTCCTATGGAAGGCGCGGAAACGCTCGCTGCCGACTTGGTGTGGCAGCCGGATACGGACAGCGATCTGGCCGGGTATAACGTATATCGGCAGGTACTGGCGGCGGACGGTTCGGCCGCAGGGGCGGCGGTGAAGTTGAATGCGACGCTGGTGGCTCTGCCGTCGTTTCACGATGCGACGGTGGCGCGCGGCGTGGCCTATCGTTATACGGTGACGGCCGTCGATAGCAAGGGCAATGAGAGTGCGGCGTCGGCTGCGGCGGACCTCGCGGCCACACCGTGAAAATTACTGAGGAGTGTAGAGGACGATGCGTTACTGCCGATATCTATCTGCCGATGGCCCGCGCTACGCGAACGTGGAGATGCGCGAGGGAGCGCTGTGGGCCGTCTCTGCGATGACGCCGCCGGAAGAGGATCTGGCTGCGGCGCGTCTGGCTGCGCGGCCGTTTGAGCCGGTAGCGCTGGCGGACTTGCAGTTGCTGGCTCCGGTTGTGCCGTCGAAGATTGTATGCGTGGGGCGGAACTATCGCGACCATGCGGCTGAACTTGGCAACGATGTTCCGGCGGAGCCACTGCTGTTTTTGAAGCCGCCGAGTTCCCTGCTGGCTCCAGGAGCGACGGTGGAGATGCCGGCAATGTCGAAGCGGATCGATTTCGAGGGCGAGCTCGCGGTGGTGATCGGCAAACGGTGCTCGAAGCTCGCGGAAGATGCGGATGTGCGCGAGTATATTCGCGGCTATACGTGCCTCAACGATGTGACGGCGCGGGATATTCAGAAGTCCGATCCGCAGTGGACGCGGGGCAAGGGGTTCGATACGTTTTGTCCGGTTGGCCCGGTGGTGACGGATGAGATCGATCCGATTGCAGAGAATGTCTCGCTGACGACGAAAGTGAACGGAGAGGTTAAGCAAAAGGGCGAGACGCGCGATTTTATCTTCGATATACCGCACCTGCTGCGCTACATCAGCGCGTGCATGACGCTGGAGGTTGGGGACACCATCGCGACAGGGACGCCCGCGGGCGTCGGCGCGCTGAACGCGGGAGATGTGGTCGAAGTAGAGATTGCTGGAATCGGTGTCCTGCTAAATCCGTTTGCCTAATAGAACAGCCCACGCCGAAGCGTGGGCTGTTCGGTACAAGACGAGATCAACGGGGGCGGTTGTATTCGTTGCGCTTGTGGTCCTGATTGGCCTGGCCTGCAATCGCGCCGCCGCCTGCGCCGAGAGCGCCACCGATCAGCGCACCCTTGCCGCCGCCGAGAGCGCCGCCGATGACCGCGCCGCCCGCGCCACCGATCAGCGCGCCACGACCGGGGCCGACGCCATGACCGTGATATGACCGGCGATCACCATGGTTGTAGTAATGGCTGGAACGGTAGTGGCGACGATGATGGTAGCGATGATGGTAGCTCTGTGCTGAAGCTGGCGCCGCGCATGCGAATAGCAGTGTGAAGGCCAGAAGCGCTAAATAAATTCTGTTCATGGAGTGTCTCCCTTTCAAATCTTTCAGACGTAGCGGTTGGCAGTACGATTGCCGCCGGTTGTCGCTTGCTTCAGGGTTGGATGCAGGTCCCGGCGAATGATTGCACGAAGAAATTGCTTTTTTCGAGGCATCCTTTTGATTGCGTGCGTCAGAACTGTGGGATGCGGCGTCCAATTCCACATGGACTATGGAAATCTTGGAAGCACCGGAATGAGGGTGGCGAGGATTTGTCTCGGCATGATGACCTACGGCTCAAAGAAGTGGCGCGAGTGGGTGCTGGATGAAGACGAGGCGCGACCGCTGGTGCGGGCCGCCGTTGAGGGTGGCATCAACTTCTTCGATACCGCCGATATGTACTCGCTGGGCGAGAGCGAAGTGATTACGGGCAGACTGCTGCGCGAGTTTCAGCCGCGGCGCGAAGATCTGGTGATCGCGACCAAGGTCTTCAATCCGATGAGCGAGGGCGTCAACGATCGCGGGCTTTCGCGCAAACACATCATGGCTTCGATCGACGCCAGTTTGAAGCGGCTGGGCGTGGATTATGTCGACCTGTACCAGATTCACAGGCTCGATCCGAACACTTCGATGGAAGAGGCGTGCGATGCGTTGAACGACGTGGTGCGGGCGGGCAAGGCGCTGTACCTGGGTGCGTCGAGCATGTATGCGTGGCAGTTTTTGAAGATGCTCGACATACGGAAGGCGAACGGGTTTGCGCGGTTCGTTACGATGCAAAATCACTACAATCTGGTCTATCGCGAGGAAGAGCGCGAGATGATTCCGCTGTGCCTGGACCAGAAGATTGGGTGCATTCCGTGGAGCCCGCTGGCGCGTGGGTTTTTGACGGGATCGCGGACGCGCGAGGATGGGACATCCGCGACGACGCGGGCGCGGACGGACGATTATGCGCATAAGCTTTATTACAGCGAGTCGGATTTTCAGGTGGTGGATCGCGTGACGCAGATTGCGCAACAGCGGGGCATGAGCAATGCGCAGGTGGCGCTGGCGTGGATACTCGGCCGGCCCGCGGTGTGTGCGCCGATCATCGGGGCGAGTAAGACGTATCAGCTCGACGATGCGTTTGGGGCGCTCGCGGTGAAGCTGACCGACGATGAAGTGAAGCGGCTGGAAGAGCCCTACGAGCCGCATCGGGTTCTGGGGCATAGTTAGCAGCGAGGCACATTATGGCGAGCAAGACGGTGCATCCGGTCGAAACGTTGCGTGAGCATGCGACCGCGCTCGAAGCGGCGATGACGGTGGTGCTGGCCGATCCGCGCAAGCCGGCGGTGCATAAGGTGCGCGCGATGGTGCGGCGGCTGGAAGCGCAGTTGGAGCTGCTGGCGCAGTTGGCGGCACTCCCCCCGGGCTCGGCGGAGACCGAAGATCTGCATCGCCGTCTGCGGAAGCTGGGACGCGCTGCGGGGCGAGTGCGCGACCTCGATGTGCAGCGGAAGATGCTGAAGGCGCATCCGAGTTTGCCGCGGCGCGCGGCGGCAGAGCTTCGCGAGGAGTTGAAGGATGCCCGCGAGTCCGGGGCGAAAAAACTGCAGCGCGCCTTGACGAAACAATTGCCGCGGATTGCGGGGGCGATCGAGGGGCTGGTTGCGTCGGTGGGCACGGCGAACGGGCTGGTGTTGCCGGACCTGCGGCTGATTCCGCTGATTGAACGCTGGACGCTGGCACATCGGCAGGAGGCTCCGGACCTCCTGGATGATGAGCAACTGCATTCGGCGCGGAAGACGGCGAAGACGGCGCGGTATATGGTCGAGAACGCGACGGGGTCTCCGGCGGCCCAGCGAGCGGCGGCCCGGTATGACGAGCAGCAGGATGCGGGCGGACGCTGGCACGACTGGGTGGATCTGGCTGAAACTGCGCGGGAATATTTTGGCAAGAATCATCCGCTGACCGTGGCGGCGGGTAAGCAGTGCAAGTCGGCGCGGGCGAAGTATGTGAAGTTGCTGGAGCGGTTGGAGTAGGGCCGCCGGATTTGGTGGCGCGGCTCCGCAGACCCACACCGGACTTCCAAAAGGCTATGGCCTTTGCTCTTTAGATTTTAGCCAAAAAGGTACCAGGGGGGAGGGGAGCCACCCCCAAGGCCGCTCAGGATGACGATTTCAAAATGGGCTATCGCTCCATGTCGGGATAGGGGCCGATGCCGCCTTTGGCGATGAAGTCGTCGATGTTTTCTTCGAGGACGGGCAGAGGCACCGCACCAGTAGCCAGAATGGCATCGTGGAAGGCACGAAGGTTGAACTTAGAGCCCAGCGCGGCCTCGGCTTTGTGGCGGGCTTTTTGGATGGCGAGCTCGCCCAGGTAATAGCTAAGCGCCTGTCCAGGCCAGGAAATATAGCGGTCCACCTCGGTCTCGATTTCGTGGTCGGAGAGCGCAGTGTTGTCGTGGAGGTAGGCCTGTGCCTGCTCGCGGGTCCAGCCCTGTGAATGGATTCCGGTATCGACGACGAGTCGAGCGGCGCGCCAGGCCTGGTAGCTCAACATGCCGAAGGTGTCGTAGGGCGTGTGGTACATGCCCATTTCGGTGCCGAGGCGCTCGCAGTACAGCGCCCAGCCCTCGCCGTAGGCGGAGATGTAGGCGTTGCGGAAGCGGGGCAGGTCCTTGCGCTCCTGCGCGATGGAAAGTTGGAGCGAATGGCCGGGGGCGGACTCGTGGAGCGTGAGTGCGACGAGCGAGTAGAGGCCGCGCGAGGGCAGGTCGTAGGTGTTGACCCAATAGACGCTGGCGCCGCCCCGGGCCGAGGTGTAGAAGGGCGCAATGGCGTCGGGAACGGGCTTGATGCCGAAACGCTGGCGAGGGAGGTGGCCGAAGAAGCGGCCGGAAACGCCGTCGAAATCTTTGGCGATGAAGGCGGCGCGCATGAGGAGTTCTTGCGGGGTTTTGGCGTAGAACTGCGGGTCGGTACGTAGGAAGTGGAGGAACGCCGGTAGATCGCCCTTGAAGCCCGTTTGTTTCATGGTGGCGATCATTTCGGCGTGGATTTTGGCCATCTCGTCGAGGCCGATCTGGTGGATTTCGGCGGGGGTCTGCGTGGTGGTGACGTACTCGAGGATCTGGGCCTGGTAGTAGGCTTTGCCATCGGGCAGCGACTCGGCGGCGAGCGAGGTGACGGCGTGGGGGACGTAGTCCTCCGTCCAGAATTTGAGGAGCTTGCGAAAGGCGGGCTCAACGGAGTCGCGGATGGCGGCGATCGCCTGCTGGCGCAAATTTGCCTGGGCGTCGGCGGGGATGCTGGCGGGCATCTTGAGGAAGGGCTTGAGATAGCCGGTGGCTTCGGGGGATTTGGCTTCGGCGACGTCGCGGATGGACTTGTCGCGGCCGGTGAGGGTGACGCGGGGCGGGGTGAAGCCGCGGGCGAGCCCGACGCGCATGTTGGCGATCTCTTCGTTGAAGAACCGCGGGAAGTCGTTGAGGCGGGCGATGTAGTTCCGGTAGTCCGTTTCGGTCTTGAAGGGGTCGGTGGCGGGCCCGGCTTCGTCGGACCAGAAGGCGCTGTCGGAGTTGGCGGGCTTCTCGTACTCGCGGAACTTCTGGGCGTTGATCTCGGTGACGATC
>Ga0209483_1000751_pt1 | contig 26572 bp, 27 predicted proteins | sample NGEPerA_FD_184508 | JGI IMG/M metagenome (GOLD analysis project Ga0209483, IMG submission 184508) | Arctic peat soil microbial communities from the Barrow Environmental Observatory site, Barrow, Alaska, USA - NGEE PermafrostL2-A... | ecosystem: Environmental > Terrestrial > Soil > Wetlands >... | reverse complement strand
TCCCCGCGAAGAGCAGACGACTAGGTTCCGCGTGTCGCAACTCAACTTCGGCGGAGCCGACGTGAACCGTGCGAGAAGGGCCCGTGGTAACGAAGATCTGGCGCATCGGCACCTGGGTCGTCAATCCAAACTGGCGGGCGGCTTCGGCGCCGTGAACCTCGATAGTCGACTTTGTGGCATTGGCAATTGCGTGAGCTACACTCTCGACGCTCGGCGGCACGACGCCCACGAACCGATTCACCCTAGGACGTACGTAAACACCTTGGGTCACTGCGATGATTACACCTTCGTGTGCGAGTCGAGAGAGTGCGTTGTAGACAGCAGTCCGTGACCCCAGTTCGCGCAGTTCTGAGACGGTGAATGGCTCGCCCGATTCTCGAGCACTTACGTTTTGGCGGATTCGCTGGGCCGTTGAAACAGTTGAGGAACTCATGAGAGATATTGTACAGGTTTTTCTCCCAATATCTCCATCCAACAGCAACTACCTGATCAACACCAGTTTTCCAGAACCTCCGGTTTTCAATGCTGCCTACGACGACGAAAGTTCCGGATGGAACCAGCAACGGCGTTCCTCGTCGAGAGCGCTCTCGAACCGAGTCCAGAGTTCTCCGACTGCTTTATGGGCCTCTTGCCACGACTGCTGCGCTAGAGGCCACGCCACCACGTTCGCGCATTCGGCGGTGAGGTGCGTGAGCCTCTTGTTGAGCGCGGTCCAGGCCTCTCCGAGGGTCGCGAAGTGCTCCTCGGAACTCCAACTCGACACGTAGTCAGAAGCCACCACGTCATCGTGCCTTGGATTTGAAGAACGAAAGAACTCTATGAGGATCCTCAAGTGAAGGAGATAGCACTCGAGGACACTATTGCGTTCGGGGGAATCGCGGACTTCAGGGCTTACTATGTTCATCTCGTTCAATTTCACCGTCGCCCAATGCCACATTCGCAATTCGTACACGACGTGACCTGCCGCAGATTCGAGCACGTCGCGTTTGTGCCGGGTGTCCCCCATCGCTAGAAGATTCCTCGGGTCGCATATGGCGGCGTGCGCCGGAGATTGGGTCTGCGCGAGTCAAGTCCGAAAGGCATGAAGTCACAAAACTCCAAGTCTTCGACTCGGGAGGAAAAGTCCCAAACCGGACGACATGCTACTTCGGCATTACTCATCCAACGATACTGACAGGGTTTGGCGATCTGTAGATTGGGCGAGATCGAGTTCCGCTACGTGCGCGGAGTCAGGGAAATCCTCACGCAATGGTGGCACGAGTTTCCGCGAGATGTTCTGATCGAGTAAAAGCTTCACGCAGGCGTTGAGAGGCGGCGCTCACGATCGGCCGCGAACTTTAAAGCGGCACGGACGTTTGCCTCGGTCAACTCTGAAAAGTCGGCGACTATCTGCTCCACCGTCATTCCGGCTGCGAGATACTCAAGGACGTCGTACACCGTGAGGCGCGTACCTGCAAAAACGGGCTTGTCGCTTCGAACACCCGAGCGCACTTCAATTGTGGTCATCTCGCTCACACAAGGATTGTACCCCGGACCTCATTGATCGCCTTTCTCCGAAGTATCGAAAATTGCTCTCACATAGGAAAATATCTCGCAAACCTCAACGGTCTTCATACGGACGCGTTGCTGACGGCGTTGCTGACAACTGACACCCTCAGACGGACGCGTTGCTGACGGCGTTGCTGACAACTTGTCACATGATGGAGGTTTTCCCGAAATTCAGTTAGAAATAGTAAGCTTGACCAGGTAATTCAGTGGGCCGTGCAGGACTTGAACCTGCGACCCCTTGCGTGTCATGCCCATATTTCCTGTTCACCGGTGCTTTCTGACGTCCAAATCTCGCCAAACTGTAACACTTTTTGTCCACTGAGATTTGCCATTGAGCCCACAAGTTTCTTGGCGTTGCTGACGTCGTTGCTGACAAAATCCTTTTCCGTGCCTTTGCACGTTATGCAAAGGGTCATTCGAACCACCCTTCAGAACCTTCATTAAATGGTGCATTCCTCATCCGTTGCTGACTGCGTTGCTGACGGAGTAGGGGTTCACAACGAAGAGCCAGCTTCAACAATTAATGGCGAACTGAATGGTGGCTTGACCCTGCAATGAGCATTGGACTAGCCAATTGTCTAACTGATGTTTTCCAGCGTGTCCGGAACTCTTACGAGCATGATTATTTGACACTCTCATTCGCCATGTCATTCAAAGCGGTGCTCGGGAAAGCGAGAGAGGCGTGATGTTGGCCAATACCCCGCCATCGACTTGTCACCACCTTGCCTCGGGTGTAGAACTGCACCCCCTCGGGCCCGTAGATGTGAAGATCACCGAAGAGCGAACTGTTCCAACCTCCGAAGGAGTAGTAGGAGACTGGTACCGGAATGGCGACGTTGATACCAACCATCCCCGCCGTAACTTCGGTCTCAAAGCGTTGGGCAGCTCCGCCGTCACCAGTGAAAATGGCGGCACCATTGCCGTATCCGTTGCGTTCGATCAGTAACAGAGCGTCGTCCAGAGTGTCGACGCGCACGACACAGAGCACGGGTCCGAAGATCTCATCTGTGTAGACCTGCATACCCGGGGAGACTTCGTCGATGAGGCTGGGCCCGAGCCAGTAGCCACCAGGCTCCCCATGAATATCGTGGTTGCGGCCGTCGATGGCGATCTTCGCTCCCTCCTTCTCACCGATACCGAGGTAGGAGGCCACCCGATCACGGTGCTCAACCGTGACGAGGGGCCCCATCTCAGAGCCCGCGTCGGTGCCGGGGCCAACCGTCAGTCGAGACACGCGCTCCTCGATGCGCTCGACGAGCACATCACCACAGCCACCCACAGCCACCAGAACCGAAGCGGCCATGCATCGCTCGCCAGCTGAACCGAAACCTGCGCTCACCGCGGCCGCGGCGGCGTCGGCCATGTCCGCATCAGGGAGTACCACCATATGATTCTTCGCTCCCCCGAGAGCCTGGACTCGCTTGCCTTCGCGGGCCGCAGTCTCATACACGTGTCGGGCTACTGCAGTCGAGCCCACGAAACTGACCGCCGCGATTCCAGGGTGAACGAGGATCCTGTCGACGGCCTGACGGTCACCATGGACCACGTTAAAAACTCCATTTGGGATCCCTGCTTCGGCCACCAATTCCGCCATGAGGATCGATGCCGAAGGATCCTTCTCCGACGGCTTCAATACGAAGGTATTCCCACTGGCAATTGCTAAGGGAAACATCCACATGGGGACCATCGCCGGAAAATTGAATGGCGTGATTCCGGCCACTACCCCGAGTGGTTGACGTAGCGAGTGCACGTTGACTCCCGTAGAGGCATTTTCGCTGAACTCGCCCTTAAGTAGCTGGGCGATCCCGCAGGCGAACTCCACCACCTCGAGCCCTCGCTCTACTTCTCCAACCGCATCGCTCTTGACTTTGCCGTGTTCGCCGACCACCATGTCGGCCAACTCGTTCACGTGATTTGCAATCAGTTCGCGCAGCGCGAACAGGCGAGTGGTGCGTTTAGCCAGCGAGGTCGCACGCCACGCGGGGAAAGCAGCGGTTGCCGATGCGACGGCCGCGTCCACTTCATCATCCGTGGCGAAGTCGACTTCGCCACTTTGCGCGCCAGTAGCGGGATCAAAGACACTGCCGTGTCGTTGCGCCTCGCCAACCCAACTCTTTCCGTCAATCCAATGGGTGATGTGTTTCATTTGTGATTCCTTTCTGAGACTCCTTGGTGAGGACGAAGGTAAAAATGTCCGCTTGGTCGAGGTTGGCGTTTCACGACGAAGGCAACCTCGAGGCACGCAGATATACAAGTTCGCCGTAACGGGGACGAGGCTGGGATGGCGACAACCGGTGCCGTTATGTCCATCCCAGCCTCAGGGGGGAATTAGCGTCTAAACGTGGTCGCCCTCTGCCAAACCAATCTCGATTTGAACTGATTCGTCGACCCCGACTGAACGCTCAAAGCCAGGACCCGCCTTCCCTCGATGCAACCTGCTGCGCAGATGGACAAGGAACCACACAACGCCTACGGCCTCAACGACGAGGAAGTACTTTCCAGCTACATGGTTGACGGCGGGAAGTGTCATCATTAGCGCAACAACGAGGGCGTAACACAGGGCAGTGATGCTCACAGGTACGAGCCATCGACCTAGATCGAAGTAACCGGGCTCAGCCGCAGGTATCCGACCCTTTTTGTGAGCGTAGAGCACGCCGATTAAGACGAATCCGTAGATTGCGGCAAAGACTACGCTGACCGCGGCAATGATGTTGTTCACTACCCCAGCGGACGCCAAGTTCGCGAGTTCGGCGAATACCGCGACTGCGATGAGACTGTAAATGGGCGTTCGGGTGGTTTTGTTCACATAACTCCACGCCTTAGACGCGGGCAACATGTTGTCGCGACCCAAGGAGTACGCCACCCTGCCAGCAGCGGCGATGTTCGCGAGGAGCGCTGAAAACATCGCGAATCCCGCGATGACGACAATGAAGTATTGGGAGTTGTGTCCAAAGTGACTTTCAATGACAGCGATGAGGGGGTTTGTTGTGCCCCCGACGAGACTTTTGACCGAACCTCTAATCGCCATTGAATAGATCGCGAAGAGAAGAAATCCACCGACGCCACCGGCAATCACTGAGCGACGCATTGCCTTGGGGATGTTGCGACGAGGATCATGGGTCTCCTCCGCGAGGTCCGCCGAGGCATCCCAACCAGAGATGGTGTAAATGGGAAGAAGTGTCGCCAGCGCGAAAACGGACAGAGTAAGAGGCCCGTGCGCAGTGTTTCCCACCTGAAACAAGATCTTCGGTCCTTGCACGTGTCCCAGAAACGGAAGGCACACTGCCATAACAAGACCAAGCCCGAGTGTGCCGAACAGTTCGGCGGAAGCTCCGATGTTGTTGACGACCGAAGTGACTTTAACGCTAATGATATTGGCGATAAGGCCAATGATGATGGCGACAGCAGCGAATACTTGTTCGTCATGGTGAGTTGGCGTGACCCAAAAATAGGGGCTAAACACCGCCGCAGCGGAGAGTGCGATTGCTGCGGTTCCTATCAACCATCCAGCGAGCTCAGTCCAGCCGCAAAACCACCCGTAACTCGGATTGACGATCCGCGACACCCAAGAATAGGCATAACCCGTGACTGGAACCCGCACCACGAGGTGGCTCCACACTAAAACAATCAGGAGACTCCCCAAGGTAATTGGAATCCACATCCAGATCGCGACACCACCGAGGGTCTCGAACGGTTGTCCAAACAAGGTGAACACGGTGACGGTGATCGCTATGGCAGCGAAGCCGAGTGAGAACGATGAATACAGCCCCATGGACCGGCGTAGCAGTTGGCGATAGCCGAGCCGATTCAAAACTTTAATTTCGTCTTGTGCTTCCTTAACTCTTTCGTCAGTCACTTCACAACCTTTCGTAGTTTTTTTTGAAAGACATAGCATCCAAACAAACTGGAGCATCGTAAAAATGCCGCATTCACGATTTGGGGGAATCGTTTCCCAGTCATTGGCTTTGATTCAAATGCACCGCTCAAACTCCGTAGCGGGCCAAGGTCGATAACCTCCGGCGTCATCAATCAAGGACCCTTATCAATTCCCCCCTCATGTCCAATTAGCGAGAACTACTCAATCTCATGTGCCGATGTAACTCATGACGTGCTTTATCCGCGTATAGTCCTCGAACCCATATATCGACAGGTCCTTTCCATATCCGGAGTTTTTAAAACCGCCGTGCGGCATTTCGGCGACGCTCGGCACATGTGTATTAATCCAAACAACGCCAAAGTCGAGCCTTTTTGCCATTCTCATTGCGCGGCCGTGATCGTTCGTCCAGACTGACGAACCAAGCCCATACTCCACTCCGTTGGCCAATGCCACGGCCTCGTCCTCATTGGAGAATCTCTGAACCGTCACTACGGGTCCGAAGACCTCGTGCTGCACAATGTCATCATCTTGGCGAACGCCGGTAATCACCGTTGGCTCAAACAAGAAGCCCGGACCAGCAACATGCGCACCGCCGGTAACTATCTCTGCGTGTTGTGGAAGGCGATTCAGGTGTTCCTGCACTCGTGCCAGCGCATTGGCGGAGTTGAGTGGACCGTAGTCTGCGTCGTCGCCGATTCGTCCAACTCTGGTTGCTTTTGCGGCACTGGTGAGAGCTACGACGAAGTCATCATGAATTCGTGGCGCTACGAGGACCCGGCATGCCGCAGTGCAGTCTTGTCCCGCATTGAAGTAACCCGCCGAAGAAACAACAGCGGCAGCGCGCTCGACATCGGCGTCGTCAAAGACGACGACGGGCGCCTTTCCTCCGAGTTCAAGGTGGACCCGTTTAAGTCCCGCCGCTGCCGCTGCTGCGACGTCCATGCCAGCTCGAATGCTCCCGGTAAGAGAGACCATGGCGGGTACCGGGTGACGCATCATGGCGCGCCCGGTCTCTCTTCCTCCACAGACCACGTTGAAGACACCTGGCGGTAGATACTCGGCGAGGAGTTCGGCCATGAACAAAGCCGACGACGGTGTTGTTTCGGCCGGCTTGAGGACCACGGAGTTGCCCGCAGCAATCGCTGGAGCCCATTTCCAGATGGCCATCATGGCCGGGTAATTCCAAGGTGTCACCTGGCTGCAAACACCAACTGGTTCTCGACGAATGGATGAAGTGTGGTCGGTCATGTACTCGCCGGTGGAACGACCCTCGAGCATCCTGGCCGCACCGGCGAAGAACCGTACGTAGTCAATCATCGCCGGAAGTTCTTCGATTCGAGTCAGCTTTGGAGGCTTGCCAGTGTCGCCCACCTCCGCCGCCAGTAGCTCCTCACCGCGGGCTTCAAGCGCATCTGCGATCCGCAGGAGCGCGCGACTACGCGTTGCCGGCGTCTCCTCTCGCCACTGCTCAAAACCTGCCGCCGCGGCCGCGAACGCGACATCAAGGTCCGCTGACGTGCTCACGGGTGCATTGGCGATCACGTTGCCCGTACACGGATCCACTACTGGCGTCGTAGTGCCATCACGAGTTGGTCGATACTCCCCTGCCACGAAATTCAACAGTGCCTTCGGCTCAGTCATACTTGATTCCCCCTTGATTCTCCGAGTAATGCTTGTTCGTCCGTAACCGTCTCTAAGAGATGGCGAAACCCCCGCCGACATCTACTGATTCACCGGTGATGTACTGCGCGTCATCGGAAGCAAGAAAAACCACGACTGTCGCGACGTCGGCCGGAGTGCCGAGGCGGCCCAAAGGAACGGCGGCAAAGTAGCGATCCCTTATCGACTGTTCTGAGATCACGCGCAGTTTCGCTTCCCACGCGACCTCACGGTCCTGCATTGGGGTAGCGATGAGCCCCGGGCATACGCTGTTCGCCCTTATGCCCAATTCGCCAACTTCCAAAGCCACGCTCTGCGTGAACCCAATCACTGCGAACTTGGATGCCGAATAGTGCGAAAAGAGCCGGCTGCCTCTCTTGCCAGCGGCGGAAGCAATATTGACGATATTACCGCTGGCGCGCTCGATCATCGAGGGAAGTACCGCCCGAGTCATGAGGAAGACGCCCTTCGTGTTGACGTCGAAGGTTCGGTCCCATTCCTCCTCCGTGAGGTCAACGACCCGAGCCATAGTAGAAATTCCCGCTGCGTTCACTAAGACATCAATGCGCCCGTGGCGTTCGAGCACTCGATCGATCACGTCGACGATCGTGGTGGCGACAGTCACGTCGACCGTCATCACTTCCATATCGCCCTCCGAGTTTTCGGCGGTCGCTTGTTTTACCTTCTCGAGCCCTTTCGCGTCATAATCGAGCCCGATGACGATGCCGCCTTCTCGCATGGCTGCCTCGGCCACCCCTCGTCCGATCCCGCTGGCGGCACCCGTCACGACGACCACCTTGTCGAGCAGACGATTCGAACCTCCGGGCACCGCTCGTCCCTCAGATTTCTCGGTGGAGAAGCGACTCCCGCGTCGCTTGCTCGTCCATGAAGTCAACCAATGTAATCTCGGGAGCAACACCGAGCGTGCTGGCGAACAGAGCCAGTCGCGCCATGTCCTCGGAAATTTCAGCCACACTCATGGCTTCGTTCATGTCATTACCTAGGCAAACCGCTCCGTGCGCGGCCAACAGGACGACCTTTCCGTACTCGCCGAGGCACTCGACCGCGCTCATGGCGACCTTGTCACTGCCCGCAGGACCAACCTCTGCGCAACTGATCAAACTCGCCCCGGTGTACTTGAACTGATCCATCATCAGGGCGGGCAATGGCTGTCGAACAGCCGCAAAGACTCTGGTCCACTTCCCATGGCTGTGGACCAGAGCGTTTGCGTCAGGTCGGTTCTGATAGATACGAAGGTGAGTGAGAAGCTCCACGGTTGGGTGCACCTCCGCACTACCAACGTTGCGGCCGTCGAGGTCGACGACAGCCACGTCTTTGGCCGTGATCGAAGCCCAAGTTGGGATCTGAAGTGACGGACTGGGCATGGGCAGGATGTACACGTAGCCGGTCTCTGGGTCACGCAGGCTGGTATCGCCCGCGTCGCGGCCCCATGTCAAACCTTTGTCGTAAAAGTCGCGTCCGGACTGAGCTACCGCTTCCTTCAATTCGTCCTTTATAGCGCTCATGATTGGCTAGCTTCACTTACGTCGTTATCGAGCTGCTGAGTTGCCTCTGCTGCACTGAGACCCGATCGAAAGATTGCACTGAGCGCGCGAGTCATCGATTCGGGACTGCGGTGTTCGAAGACGTTGCGACCGACCGAATAGCCAATCGCACCAGCATCACGAGCCTGCTCCATCCGACTCAACAACTCCTTGTCCCCCAGAACCGGTCCACCGGCCAGCACAACGGGGCGTCCGCAGGCGGACACGATTGACGCAAACGATTCTTGGTCACCACTCCAATTGACCTTCACGATGTCCGCACCAAGTTCGGTGCATAAGCGGGCATTGCGTCGCAGGTAGCCGGGTCCGTAACTGTTGTCCACTGAATCGCGACTTGCGTACGCGTTCGGGAACTCTGCCTCGGCGATAAGTGGCACACCGAGCGAATCGCATGCCTCGCCGACCGCGGACAGATACCGAATCATGTCAGGCTCGTCATCGCCGGCCAGCGCGACATAGACGACGACGGCATCCGCGCCGATTCGGAGAGCCTCTTCCACCGAACCGATCGGAGTGATCGATGCGCCACCGGGCCGACCTGCTGCCGACGCGGTGAGCATGAGTGCGAGTGAAGCCTTGCCCGCAAAGGCATCCCAGCATTGAGAAGCAATGCCGCGACCCAGCATCAGCACGTTCGCACCGCCGGCAACCGACTCACGTGCACGCAACGCGGTGTCCGTCAAACCATCGAGGAAATTCGGGGACGTCATTCCGTGGTCGAGGGCGACGATTCGACACGAACCGGTCTCAGGATCAATCAGTCTGCGTAGTCGAATCCGCTTACCGGTTAGAGACGCCGGTCCGGACGGTTCCACTACTGCCGGATAATTCGATATCAACTTTTCCTCCACTTGTCTAATGACCATACGTCTTGTCAGACAACTTAGCGCACGACTCCTCGTTCGTCAACTGAATTCCATGGCGTTGTCTCAGTTGCGTTCCCGCATCCGTTGCGCGCTATGAGAGTCAAAGGCGTCATCAAAGGAGTCGGCCCGAATAAGACGAAGAGCCGACCCGAGAACATCGTCAACGTGGAACTGCATGTCTGAGAACAACTCGACAACAAGGAATGTTCCGAGCCACAAGCCACCGAATTACTCATAGAGAATTGTTGTTCCGACCGCCGATCGGGATATTCGCTCCTTCAGCCTCACCAAAACCTGGGTATGAGGCCGGGCGATCGTAATCCGCAACGGTGCCGGGCCCGATGGTGAGTCGAGAGACACGATCTTGGATGCATCCAAGCAATTTGAGTCGCCGCAACCGCCGATCGGCACTAGGACGTTTTCCGAGTACTACGTCGCTATCGTTGATGCGAAACGTCCCGTCGAGACGGTCTCGTCCGACATTCACCAACATAAGTTACGGCGAACCCTGATCCAGAAGTGCTTTTACTTGATAGCCAACGGATTCACAGGAGTGCCGACCGCACGAGTAAATTTCAGTACTGGGGCGCACACAAAGAACTCGTAGACGTCGTCGCGAGCGCAATCCAACGCGAGTTCCTCCAGATCAAACATTTCACCAATCGTCATACCCATGTCCCTAATCAAAATCATATGTACAGGGAATGCTTCTCCGACTACTTCGCTGGGTATTACCTCTAAAGCCCAGTTGTCACTGGCAACAGCCGCGACTCCATTTTCACTGAGCCATGGAACACACCCGAGATTGATCCCGGGCTCGTCACCAAGGAACTCCCGACGATTACCGTCGCGCAAATACTTGCTCCTCCAACCTGTACGAATTAGAAGAATGTCACCGACATCTATGCGAACTCCTTGTGCATCGGCGACCTCTTCAAGAAGTTCGGGAGAAATGGCTTCACCTGCATTCAACCAATCCACGCGAAGATGCCGAGCGACGTCGAGAAGTACGCCCCGCCCGACGATGCCCTTCGCCTGCGTTTCGATACCAAGATGATGAGCGCCGCTAGAGTCCACTGAGTCTGGCGATACGTCGTTATAGAACTTGTCGTCATAGTAAACATGCGAAAGTGCGTCCCATTGGGTTCCAGCCTGAAGAGGCATGACAACATAGTCGTCGTTGAAGCGAAACGCCCCACCGATGGCTTCACGTCCACCGATCACCGACATAAACCGAAGGGGATTGTTACGCTCACGCCCATCTTGGGGTCCGAGTTCATCGAGAGCGATCCCGAGGTCGAAGATTCGACCGCTTTTGACAAGTGCCGCCGCTTTTCGAACCTGATTAGCGTCAATGAGGTTCGTTGTTCCTTTTTCGTCGTCAGCTCCCCATCTGCCCCAGTTTCGGACTTGCTGTCCTAACTCACGCCAGTCCATGCTTTCGTTCACTTCGTTGTTCACGGCAACCACCTCCTAGGACGATGCACAGCGGGCCATCCGGAAACGATTGCCCTCGGGCTTCTCTAGTTCCCAGCGCCCGTCGGTCCAGTCGCGTCAACGGACCAAATAAGACTTGGGCCGCAGGACCCTCGACGGATCCGGGAATTCAGACCAACTATCAACCACAACAGGCCGAGGGCTTCTGCCACGAGAAAGTAGACAGCACCTGTGTGGCCTGATCCTGGCAGAATGAGAAAGACCATCACCAAGATGCACCATCCCAAGCCAACGATAGAAGCGGGAGTCATCCACTTACCCAGATTGCGGAAGCCCTCATCTGGGATTGGGATTCGTCCGCGCATACTTGCAATAATGACCGCCGCACAAATGAGCGCGTACACGCCATATCCAGCGACGGCGACGATAGCGAGGGCCCGCGACGCGATCCCGGCCGAAACGTAATTGAACAAGACACCGAGAGCACCCGCCATCAGAATGGCGACGACAGGGGTTCGGCTGCGACGACCTAACTTCGCCCAAGCTCGTGACGCAGGAAACATATTGTCTCGGGCTAGGCCATAGCTAATTCTCGATGCCGCCGCGATGTTCGCCACAATCGCTGACATGAACGCCCAACCCACTGCCACCTCAACCACATAAGTCATTAGGGATCCGAAGCGAAACTGAATCAAATTAAGGAGTGGATTTCCCGGTTCCGCGAAGAATTTGGCTGGGCTGCCAGGAATTGCCAAACCGAGCAGTACGTACAGAAGAAAACAAAGTGCCCCGCCGAAAAGAACGGCGCGAGTCATCGACTTAGGGGCGATGAGGCGCGTATCGCGTGATTCTTCTGCCAAATCGGCAGCCGCGTCCCATCCCAAGATGGTGAAGGCTGGCAGTAAAAGGGCTGCCGATATCGAATCAAAATTTATCGACCCACCGCCAACTGGCTTCGCGGAAGTAAGAAAGGACAGCCCCTGATGGCCGTGGAAAAACGCAAGGCCAACTGCAATCATTACCCCAATCAAGATTGTCACACCTAACTCGATGCTGGTGCCAATATTGTTGACCATGGCGGCCACGCGAACATGAACCAAATTCGCTACCGTGGCGATGACGACTGCGATCGTAGCGGTCAACTGGATTTCGGTCGTTGTGGGATGAGTGAATAACACAGGAGCGAACACCGTTCCCGCTGATACTGCGATGGCCGCGGTTCCGAGGTACCAGGCTATGACCTGCGTCCACCCGGCAATAAATCCGTATCGAGGACCAACCAGTCTGGAACACCACTGGTAGCTGACTCCAGACAGTGGAATTGATGCCGCCAAGTGGCCCCACACATAGGTCAACAGCACACCGAAGGCAATCACTGGAAGCCACAGCCAGACTGCGACGCCTCCAACGCTCTCGAAGCCAGCGCTGTACAACGTGAACAGCGTGACCGTAATAGTGAGCACCGTGATTGCAAGTGCAAAAGACGAGTAAACCCCCATAACGCGGTGCAACTTTTGCTCGTGGCCGAATCGCCCCAGATAGGCGGACTCAGAATCCTCTGTCGCTGATCTTGAAGATCTTGACTCTTCAGTCATGTTTGTACTCTCCCCTGTTTTTAGTAATCATTTAGAAACGCTTATCTTGAGTCGTCGTTACTCTCTCCTGAATGCGCTGATCGATACAGGAAACGGTTGGATTCGGTATTGGTTTCGAATATTTCTTGAGCGAAATACGCCTACCGGCGAGAGACGCCGGTCCTCACGGAATCATTGCCGCCGAAGAATTAGATACCTACTTTGCCCCCACTCTGTCTAATGACCAGACGAACTGTCAGACAACCTACCGTATGACGCCGCATTCGTCAACTGATTTCGATGGCCACATCACGATCGCGGGTCAAAATTCCTTTTCACTCACAACCTCACAAGGTACGAAAACGAACGTGCGAATCCCTGCCGGCTCGTTTCTCGAGGAGCGCCGACGTCATCCGATGATCCAAGTCGACCAATAGACACAAACCGGTCTCAGAATCCAGGAGTTTGCGAAAAAGAGATATCCCTAACCGGTGAAGGACTGAAACTCAGGTGAGCCTTCCCAAGGAGTTAGTAATCGACTGCGCTGCCCGGTCCGATGCGTTCGATGTTGAAGCGCACCCAGTCGGCGACATGGTGTTCAATCGAATACATGACGGCCATTCCCCGGTCATCAAAGTCCACCTGACTGATGCTTAACAGAACGCTGCCACGCTTGACCTCGAGAGCCTCGGCCAGTTCCGCAGTGGCCTTCATCGGTATGAGCTCGGCCCATCCCCGGTAGATGGCAATGCCCTTTTCACGGTAGAGGTAGGTGTAAAGCGACTGACCATCGTCGCTCAGCAGATCAAGATCATGTTGGTTGAAGACGTGGCCGGGAAGAATCTCTGTCGAGTGGACCACGGGACGCTCGTCGGCGAGGCGCAAACGACTCAGTTTCATCACCGGAGAACCCGTCTTAAGGCCGAGTTTCCCGGCAATCTCTCGAGTCGCGGTGGTCTTCTCCAAGTTCTGATTCAACGTCGATGGGTGGTAGCCCGCGGCGCGAATCATCGCAGTGATCCCGAAGTTTCGATGAAGATCCTTCACGATAGGGACTTCACTCACGAAGGTCCCTCGCCCGTGACGGCGAGTAATGAGTCGCTGCTCTTCGAGCGTGCGCAGCGCTTCGCGCAGAGTCGCCCTTGAGACGTCGAGTTGTGCGGCGAGATCCGTCTCCGACGGCAAGGGGCTTCCCGGTGGGTACGCGCCGCTTCCAATCGCGCGAGTCAGCGCCTCGACACACGAGTCAGTGAGGCTGCCACGGGCCGGTTCTCGTGAAATAGAAGGAACGGGCCGACTTGATGATGCTCTGTTCCAGGTCGGATCATCCATGTCGTGATACCTCTGACCTAAAGAAAGGAGCGAGGGCGCCTGCAGCTTCGCAATACTTCGCGTACGAGTCGTCGTAGCGTGCGAAATTCCCTTCAACCGGCTCAAAACTATCGGCCGGTTTCACCATCGCTTCTGCGGCCTCGACAGTACCGCTATAAAGACCGACACCAACGCCAGCCAGGATGCTCGCACCAAGCGTGGCGGCGTCCAACTGTTCAGTCGTTACCACCGGGCGTTTCGTCACGTCTGCCTCAATTTGTTTCCAGAGCCGACTCTTTGCTCCACCGCCTGACGCTCTGATCGAGTGTACGCCGACGCCGAGCTCCTCGAGGACCTCAACGTTTCGACGGATGACGAAAGCAACTGACTCAAGTATTGCCCGTGCAACATGACCGCGTCCATGCAGCAGCGTTAGTCCCACCACCGCCCCACGAGCAGAGGGATCGGCGTCCGGAGCCATGGCCCCTTGTAAGTGAGGAAGTACCACTAAGCCATCGGACCCGGCGGGGACGCTGGCGGCCTCTTGCTCGATGATGCCAAAGGTGTCGAGACCCGCGACGTTCGCGGCCGCTTTCTCGGCGCCATAGAACGTGTCGCGGTACCACCGCAGGATCAGGCCGCCGCTGGTAAAGGTGTGGAACATGTAGGTGTCCGGGATTCCGTGATAGTGGCAGGGCATGCGAAGCAGAGGATCTAAACGTGGTCCATCGAGCGTGGCACATAGCGCGACCGCCGTGCCCGTATTCTCGCTCAGAATTCCTGGTCGCACGTTCCCGACACCGATTGCGCCGCACGCTTGATCCAGCGCTCCGGTGCACACCATCGTCGTATCGGACAGTCCAAGCTCTTCAGCTACTCCTGGAAGGATCCGACCGATTGCCGTGCCGGGTTCAACCAGGCTAGGCAGTTGGCTTCCTGAAATTCCAATCGCATTCAGCATCTCGGGCCACCACTGCTTCTTGCGAAAGTCCCAATAGCATGTCGAGGTCACCAATGATCCTTCACAAACGTATTCCCCCGTTAGTCGGGCGATTAAGTAGTCCTCTAACAGCAGAAACTTGTGTACCCGGGAGAACAGTTCCGGCTCATGGCGCGAGAGCCAAAGAATCTTGGCAGCCGGCCAGGTCGGCAGCATCCCGGGCTGGCCCGTCGCTTGATAGATCGCCTCCCGACCAAATCGATTGTCCAGTTCGGTTGCTTCTTCGCTGGCGCGGTTGTCCAACCAAACAATGGCGTCGCGCAGCGGTTGTCCGTTACTGTCAACCATCAAGAGGGTCTCGCCCTGTGCTGAGATTCCCACCGACACTACGTGTCGAAAATCAACACCACTGCTCTGCAACAACGAATGCACAACAGTGCAGAAAGCCGTCCAGTAAGTGGTGGCAGCCACCTCAACGCGAGCCGGTCCCGGCGAGAGAAGTTCATACTCAACTGACGCATGCGCCAACACCGAGCCGTCCATCCGGTGAATGCTGCCCTTTACCGCGCTCGTTCCGAGGTCGACTCCTAGAAGCAATGGAGCTCCCTTATCCACCCGGAGCTCCCGCCCAGACGACAAGAGCGAGAACATCCCCAATGTTCCTGAGAGCGTGAGGCAGTCCAATTGGGATAATTGCTGCCTCCCCTGCCGACAATTCATAATCCCGCTCACCATCATTCAGCACTACACTGCCCAGACAGCAATAGAACACTTCGACGGACTGGTCGTGACCAGGATCGATTGCTCCTTGTTCTCCGGGAAGCAACGTCGACGTACCGAACCACATTCGAGGTTCGCGCAGATATTCGCTGCAACGTTCGTCGCCCTCCATGAATTTGACCGCATCAGTCTCCCGAATGATTGTTAGGCCTGAAGATTGCATGGTCCCTCCTATCTGATGACCTGTCTACTTGTCTGACAATCTAGTCAAAGCCCACATCAAGTGATGTATCGGGCAGACAAGTTCTCCCGTCAAACCTCGAACCTTAAGACGAGGAGTGGTTGATTTTGCATTCCGGGCGAAAGCTACATCTCCCTTCGATGCGTTATGTAATCTGAACCTTGCGAAGAGGGTAGAACTGATCACGAGGTCCCGCCTCCAAGACTCGTGAAGTTTGTCCAGTGCTTGAGTGGGTGCACAAGAAAACTGACCGTTTGCACAATTTGAAAATGGACAACGTATCCACATCCCTCAGCAACGCCTTTTGTAACACCAGCGATTGCGCGCGGTCAAGCGCGGACGTTCTCAAAGTCACACTTCAATATTCCATACGTCGACGGACACGTGCAAGCTTCAGCAAACTGGCGAGGAGCGCATCGCATGCAATATGTCGATGAATGCAATTGTGAGATGGAAATGGTGTGACACAGTGTCGGCCGGCGGGATACTTACCCTCGCTTCGCTTCGAGTATCGTCTTGCTGGCTGTTACCGCCCAAAGTTAATCATTCGAGCGATCTTCGAGATGTCGGCTGGGTCGACCCGAGTGAATTGGAAGAACTCGTCCTCGTCGACACCCGCCTTTTTTTCATCGAACAGTCCAGAGGCATCACCGATTAGACCAACTGCGGACCCAGCGCGCTGGAGCGTTACACCAGGCGCCCAGGCTCGCGTCGACAACAATTCCCAGTGCCCATGCACGCAAACGATGTAGCGCTTGACCGGATCGTGGGTGGACGGCTCATAATGTTCGTCGCCGAATCCTCCGTAAGCAAAGTTGTCCCCTGTAGGGGCTCCGCACTCGCACACGTTAGAGAAGTACGACGCTCCCGCCATCTTCGAGGTTCTGAAGCGGAGGTGAACGCCGAGGGTCTTCGAAACCTCAAACGTTCCCTTCAACTCCTCGGCACCGGCCGCGATGAGCACGCGCTCGTCGCCGTAGCGCGCGTTGACGTCGAGCACCCGGATGTGCTTCGAACAGGTGTTTGACCAACAGGGGCCCTCGGCAACTTCGAGTGTCACGAGCCGGGCCGGCGCGGAGCACGTGGTACACGCCCTTACCGTTCCCTCATCGGACCCGATGTGACGCGGGAAGTAGCAGCGACTCACTAGCTCGACACGGCTCGAACCAGTGGACGTCTGGAGCTGTGCGAGTTCATCCAGGCTCGTCTTCATCGACTCAAGTGCGGACCAAGTTGGATACACCACAATTACTGGCAGGTCGAGCGCATGGTACTCAGCGAGGGCGTTCTGTTCGGGGGCGTGGGTGACTATGACTTCGATTATAAATCTCGGCTCGCCATCAGATCCGCGAATGAGGATGTCCGGTCGGATGCCGTTCGATAACACACGGTCGAGATCAGCCGTGCTACCCGGATCGCGCGCTAGATCGCCGGACCGGGACGCGTCACAAAACGAGCACGATACAGGAAAGGGAAATTGCCTCTGACTGCGAGCCGCGACCACCACGCCCTCTGCGAGCACCCGGATGGCCGCTCGGTGCAGCGCCGTTTCCGTGGCTGAGCAGTCACAGTGTGCACGGTGGGCGAAGTGCGGTTGATTGCGACTACCGCTGCGCAGAAACACCGGCTCGTCGCAGCCAACGCAACGAAGCGTTGTCGGGCGATCCCCCGAGGCGGCGAGGTCCTGCGCCCAAACAAGGGACCCATCGAGGTCCGCCAGCGGGTACTTAATCGATGTCATGAAGCGGCCATAGAAGGGAACAGCGCGACCACGACCATACTGAGGTGGTCCTCAACATTGCCGGAACGCTTCACGGTTCAAGGGTAGGCCGGTATTACTGCGAGGAGTTCGTGCCGGGCTTGATGATCACGTTCGTGACATTCTGCAGCATCTCGCCAAAGGCCTTGTCGGCGAATCGAAGCACGAAAGCGACGACGTAGAACGTTTCAACGCGTACGTCGACCGAGGTGGTGGATCCAATCGTCAACAGCACCCAGTACATCAACGCCCCAATTGAGCCGGTGACTGCACCAAAGAGGGGACGACTGTAGTGCCAGAGGTTGTAACTGTTATCCCAGTTAGCGTTGTAAGCAAAGAGGCCGGCTTGCCAACTGGTGATCCCGTGACACCGCTGGCCTAGTGTCAACGCCATGCTCACTGTCCCAACGATCACGACGGTCTCGCGATGACGACGAAGCGTCTGTTGCTTCGTCGCACCGACGTCTGCTCCGTCTGCGGAGTCGAACTCGCGGTTGGCACGAACGCGTGGTGGGACAACGAGGCGCGGGCCGTGATTTGCGAACCATGTCACGCCGGCCAAGGCACCATGACGGCTCATTTCCAACCGTCGTCGATCGACGTTATACCGTCCCCACCGGCTCCTCAGCTGCAGACCGGAGTAGCCGGCCAGTCAAGCCCTCGAGGAGTTCGAGCGACGCCACGAAGCGCGAGAAGCACGTATCGACGCCAAATTTGGACGCCTGGCCGGAGTCGTCAAGTTCCTGACCGACGATCCCCAGTCGATCACAGCGTGGAAGAAGGGGTCGGTCGGCGAACGAAAGCTCGCCTCCAGCCTCGAGCAGAGCTTGGGTGACCGCGCCATACTGCTCAACGACCGTCAGGTCCCGAAGACCAAGGGGAACATCGATCATCTCGTGGTGGCCGGCTCGGGCGTCTGGGTCGTGGACGCCAAGAACTACGCCGGCCTCGTCCAGCAGCGCGACGTCGGCGGGTTCTTCAAGATCGACAACCGTTTCTACGTGGGCGGTCGCGATCGTACGAAGGTCATCGACGGGCTGGGCTGGCAAGTGAGGGCGGTGACCAAAGCCCTGGCGGGATTGGACGTGACCGTGTCGAGCGCCGTCTGCTTCACCGATGCCGAGTGGGGATGGTTCGCCAAGCCTTTCACGATCCGAGAGGTGTTCGTGTCAGGCCCCAATTCGCTAGCACGGAGGATCTCCGAGACGAGTGTTCTCAGCGTTGAACGGATACAAGAGATCGCCGTTCACCTGTCAGGTGCGTTACCCGCCAAGGAGTGATCAGAACTCATGAACACTCGAAGACGGCGACAGGGAGGACGGACAATGGCGACGTGTCAACTCGCTGGATCAGTTACCTTTCGAAGTTACCTAACTCGCGCTCCTGAACTCTGAGTATCGCGCTTCTAATCGGTCCTTATCGGGATGGGCTGCCGGCCGTCGAGGAAGGTGAAGTTGCTTTCCGTGCATTTCTTGCAAACCATGCTTCAGCATCGGACCGTCGACCTCCGCAAGGAGTTCCGAGTTGATGACCACCTGATAGTCCGGACGGATCCCCATGAGATTGCGATCGTAGGCGGCGTGGTGAATCTTGCACAGAGCAATTCCGTTGGGAACCACGGGATCACCATTCGGTTTGGAATCACTGATGATATGAGCTGCATCCAGCAGCTGCGTATGCTTCAATCCGCACACTGCGCACGTAGTCGCGTACGCATTCAGTACCTGCTCTCGAAAGATTGGCTGATGCAGGCGACGCCGCGTCTCTTGCATTACGTACCGCTTCTCTGGAGCCGTGAGCGTCGAAGTGTCACGGCCAATCTCTGACCGGCTGAACCACAGCGTGAATTCGTGTCGTAAGGGGTCATCGCCAATCACGAAAATCGGGTAGATCGGTTTGTAGACGCCTCTCCTAATTCCTACGAAGTAGGCGAGCGGCAGGCCGTATTCCATGCAGAGTCGCAGCGCTCGATTCGTGTACGTCTTGGGGTCACTTCCTTCGTACTTGTATCGCGGATAGCCATCGTCCCCTTCCAGGTCCTCATAAGGGGGTTGCTTGCCAAATGGTGTGAACGCTGTCGTGATCGACAATGCACCATTGAGTTGCGCGGGTTTACTGATGCCACGGCCGCGTGCTTGACGAATTGAGAACGCCTCACCGATGAAGTGAAATGACTCCGTTTGATTCCAACCGAGAGTGTCGTCATCGCTAGCGAGCAATAAGTCGTCAAGGTGCTCGAACAACGCCGTTCTTACTGCCAGCTCTCTAAGTTCGTCCATGCCGTCATACTTGCAGCTCAAAACCCCATCTCGCTCGATCTCTTGATTCGCGATTTAGAGTTCGTGACGACCGCTTGTACGTGGGCGGTAGTGAAGCGAGCACCCACCCATGTTTGCCCGCAATGACTCTTATCGGGTCGAGGCAGAAATCAGGCTGCGGTAGATTGCCAAAAGGTTAAAGGAGCTCCACCTGGGAGTAATGAGACGAAGGTTTCAAAGGTGGATTCTTGCGCTGGTTCTGATATGTACCGCGTTTGCGGGGTGGCTTACCATCAAGAGAATTTTCGCTGGGCACCGCGCTGGCTCAACTGATTATCCGTCAACGCGTCGGAAATTGATCGACGAACTTCAATCTAGGATTCGCGGCATGGAGAGTCGTCGGGGCAATTTGGTTCAACGGTTCCTTCGTTGGCAGAGCGTTGTCACAGTGCTGGCGTTGGGCGCACTCGTGGTGACAACAGGGGCTGCGGCAACAGTCATTGGTATCGCGCAAGTGCAAATTGGGAGCAGTCACCACGGCACAGTGAATCTTTGGGATAACTCTTGGTTTTTCGCAGGCTTCGTGATCGGCGTAGTTGGTCTTATTTGCCTCCTGTGGGCTCTACTTTCCGCCTGGTCTCAAGCAAAGGCTCGTAATGAATTCCCAAATATCACGATCCGGCTCGATTCAGTATTGCCACCAACACCCGGGCCAACTCCAGATCAGACTAAGACGCTCTTGGAACTGTTTCCCGCGGAGTTGCAGCCCCACGACCTTCAAGTGTGCGGAATTCGAGTTACGAATTTCGAGAATGATCGCTACGCAAGCTTGCAGTTCACCCTTCAGTTCGACATCGACGCCGGGAAGTATTTCTTCCAGCGTCCGTTTTCTGAACGAGCGCCCTGGACACTCGCGCCAGGAATGACTGAACTACGACCAGTGACCTTTGAGATGATCAGAGGCGTAACGGTGAAGCCGGGAACGGGACGAGTAATTGTGATTGACTTCACCTCTGGACGGCGGATTACGTTTGCATACGCGCATGGAGATCACCCTCGAAGTACGTGGGAGTTCCTTGCAAATTGAACTTGTAAGACTGATCGGGTCGCCGGGAGGGCCTGTCACTCCGGACGTAAATTTGAAAGAAAAGGTCGCTGACCGAGCTGTGACAATTTAGTAAGTAGCTCGAGATGAAGCAACGGGCCCCATCACCGCTGAAGTAGGCCCCTTAGTATTGCGTCGTGAAAACGCTGCGCCTTCGAGTGCCGAGCGCCGAGGATGAAGTGGCAGTCCTTAAAGCGCATCATCAGATGCTCAAAGAGGGCTTTACTTTTGCGACGGGTCTTCAGAAGAACGAGTCGTGGTCGGAGTACTTGGGTCGATTGGACTTCTATCGATATGGTCTGAATGGGCGGTGGGTTCCGTCTACTTTTCTTGTTGCTGAAGTTAACGGGAAGATTGTGGGTCGTTCATCAATTCGCTTCGAGTTGGATTCGCTCCTCGCGCACGAAGGAGGGCACATTGGCTACGGAGTTGTCGCGAGTGAACGGCGAAAAGGTTACGCAACCGAAATCCTCGTCCAGAGTTTGAACATTACGAGGAGCGCAGGTTTACAACGTGTTCTTCTGACGTGCGTTGCTGACAACGAAGGCTCTGCGAAGGTGATTCAGCGATGCGGAGGGGTCTTTGAATCGGCAGTTGAGTTGACGAATGGAACGACGGTGTACCGATTTTGGATTGAGTGACCTTTCGACTGACAGTGCGATAGCGAATCGTTTCGTGAACGTTCGAATCGTGGAAGGCGCCCGACGCAACTCTCAGCGCTTCAAGCGACGTTGACGTTGACGCAACGGCCAGTCCTATGCGCCGGTCGAAGACCAGCAACTTCCGGTTCCGCCATAGAAGATGTAATCGTTCTCGTTCGACGCATTTTGCACGAAGAAGGGTCCACCTTCCAATATCACGTTGAATGTTGTGACCGCTCCCTGAACGACAGTTGCAAACTGCGGTGCCAACGTTCCTTCAATAACTTGGACTAACGCCGTGTCACCAGGTTGCGAATTGGAGCTGTCAAGGGCAATCTGCAGCGCAAGGGACCGACACGTAGTTGCCGGGAAATTGATGATCGTTCCGTATATTGGGGGCTTATTGAGTTGCGAATTTCCCTCTATGGCGAACGCGAAAAGATTTGATCCAACTTGAACGGCGCCACCTTGGCAACCGTCGCCGCCGATGGACGCACCTTGAGCTCGGCAGATGGCGTTTAGTGAAACAGTCCCGTACGAGTGCAGTATTTGCCAGCCTGAGCCAGTCATGAATTTCCCGTCGGAATACGTAGCAATGACTCGGTACCTGTAAGAGCCCATTGGTACGCCGGAGAGCGTAATCACTCTTGAACCCTGGCCACGAGCCGGATAGCTTCGGAGCACATGTTGCATCGTAGAAGAACCAGTCTCCACTGCGATTTCCACCCTTGAACCAACGGGCATACGGACGTAATGCAACTTCGCACTAATCGGACTACCTGCGGTCACTTGTGTGTTTGCCAATGTCCACGTCACTTCCCCTTTGGGAAGCCCTGCAGCGGTAGCGTGACTTGCCAAGGGAGCAAGAAGAATCCCGCCCGACGCGAGTACAAATGACGCCGCGAGACAGGAAAATCGCAGGTGGGCCTTCATTGGTGATCGCCGTCCTATTCGTTTGAGGTCATCAACAATGTAACGGAGGAAATGGTCACTCCGCATTAGCTCCAGGACCGCTGCACGTTTAAGTGAGTGTGAACGGATCCTTCCGAAGAGGGTCACGGCGAACGCGATCGACAGCACTGTCAACAGATACTGCGAACTTCACGCCACTCCTACTTCAGCCACAGTCGATGCGCCGATAAAAAGAGCCTCGGGCAATGCGGCCAAACGATCCGAACCGAAAGGATCCTGAGCGCCGCGCAACATCAACTCACCACGATCTCACACATGCACCTCAACGTTCGCGCTTCTCTAACAATTCCTGTGCAACAGAGGCGGCCGTATTTTTCGTTGGCCTTATTCATCGATTCGGCGAATATCCTGGGCTATATTTCGCTCATGTTTGCTAACGCTGCGGGAGCTGGTGCCGGGGTCGCGATTGTCTTTGTCCTCATTGGTATCGGGATCTACTTCATACCGACAATCGTGGCGTCGACGAGGAAGGTTACCAATGTCGGCTCGGTGTTCGTGATTAACCTCTTTCTCGGTTGGACTCTCGTTGGCTGGGCCGTGGCCCTCGCCATGGCGGTCAAGACCAATATGACGCAAGTGCACGTTGTAACGAGCTCCGTCAATCCTCCTCCACGCTCGTCGACGAGCACTTTCGAGTCAGATCGATCGCCAATGCCAGCAAAGGCAAACCCAGCCGCAGATTCATTGGTACTGACTCCCAACGGACCCAAGGCTGCTCCCACGACGTGGTGCGACAAGTGCAACAAAGAATTGAGATCAGGTGCGAAGTATTGCCCTGAGTGCGGTAGTCAAGCACACGAAGTCAATCTTTACGAGTGCGTAGATTGCAGTGCATCGATTGCGTTGGACGACAAATATTGCCCGTCGTGTGGAAGCTCGGTGAATTAGTCCCATCCTTGCCAAGGACGCCAATGATGTTGACGCGATCGCCTCACAGCGTGCGAATCGCAACTTGGAGCATTGAACGTCGCCCGCGCGGACCCGCCCGCGATATTTCAATACTCATGACCACCATTGTTGACGAAGTCTTCAATGTCCTTCATCCGAATTCGTCGCGAACGACCAATATGCACCGATTGCAGGTGTCCCGAATTTAGAAGCTCGTAAAGTTTGGAGCGACTGATGGCGAGCACGTGGGTTGCCTCTGAGATCGTCAAGAGCAACTTCATAGACACGGCGGCTTTGTCAGGCATTGCCTCATATTCAACGACTCCGTTTGAGTTCATTTTTCTCCCTCTCGCTCACAAGCTTTAATGGCTTTCACGCGAACGTAGGTTCAACGTCGATATCTAGATGGATAACTTCGAGCTCCCGATCTGCATTCGCCCGAAACGAGAGCGCTGGTTCGTCTCTTCCGTTTCGAGTGTCCGATCCAAGGTCAATCGCAATTTGCAGGGCAGAGTGATCAATCAGTATTGGCTCCTCGTCCTCGCCGACAAAGAGCGCGAGTGTCGGCACGCCTTCGAAGTCACCAAAGAACATTCTGAGTGTTGCGCCAGAGAGTGGATCCTCTGTTTCAAGTGACATGCGTTCGGCGAAATCGATTTCATCAACGTCGCTGGTCGAGGTTGGCGAAGATTTGGACTGACGTAGGAAGGTCGGAGCGCTCTTCGCCAACCCTGACCCACCGGCACTTTCGCCATAGCCACGGGCTTCACCTAGTGCCCAATCGTGAACGAACCGGGCGACGAGCGCGAAGGCGCCCTCTATCTCCCAACTAGTGATCGGATACTCGCTGAGATAAACCCTCGCCGCGCCAGCGAACTCGAGGGTTTCCTCAGGGTCCCAGGCGCCGTCCGGGTCGATGATGTTAAGCGCCAATTCTATGAACTTTGTTTCCACGGGGACGTGCGCCCGAGAACCGGGCGAGGTCGAGCGCTCGTCAGTTCGCAACTGATCAACAAGTCGTCTCGTGGCCTCATCCACTAGTCCGGGATCATCCACCCAACGATCCAGCTCATCGTCCCAACAGAGCCCCTCGGGAAAACGAGCCGCCGACGCATCGACGTCAACAATTGACGTCTCGCTGTCCGTGTCGTAAGTAACGACCAGCGAGATTCGCTTCGTCACGTTCCCCCCTAGATTCCGAGTTCGTGCCACGCCGGCGCGCTCTGCGCTGGTCCGTCGAACTCCCAGTCGTCGAGTGGTCGGAAGTCGCCGGCTGATTCGTGACTCCGCGAAAGGGCGATTGGTATGACACTGATCCGTCCGTCGGACGCGTCGCCAATCTGTTGAGGGCGTGCCGCTTCACCTCGATCGCCCGCCCACCGCTCACCGGCGTCCAGCACGGCCGTGACGTCACGCCACTGCTCGATCGAGACGCCCGCACTCACTACGTTCACGGCCTCGACGACAGGTCCGTCTATCTCGAAGGTCTTTAGTATCGCCGCCGCCGCGCGCTGGATCCGTCCCGTGGACACCTTGATGCCCTGGAGAGCTTGCTCCCCACCGCCGGCCCAACCGACGACGTAGCCAAAGGAGTAGTCACTGGTGTCCATGGCCAGCGCGCGACATATGACGTACGCCGTGGACTCCGCTTCGAGTTCCTTCAGTCCGCGCGACAAGTCCTTGTTCGTCGCCAGACTCGGATCGTGCAGGAGTGCGTGACCGATCTCGTGGGCCAGAGTCTTCGCTTGTTGCGCCTCGGAGTTGTTGGTCGCTACCCGGATGAGGCCCTCGGAATGATTCGTGTCACCGTTCGCCCCGCCCTCGAGCGCCGATGGTCGCTCCACGAGAAACCCGATGTCGTCGGCGAACCCGGTGAGCTTTTCGAATACGCCCGCGGGAGCGAGTCCGTTGAGCTTGCTCACGATATCGGGCAGGTCGGGCCCCTCGGTTTGAGTAACGTCGAACACCGGCACCAACTTGAAGCCGCGAATCTCTCGCACAGATTCACCCTCGGGGGCGTCGTCCTTTCGGTACTTCATCGGCGCGAAGATCCGCAGTGCCGACTCCTTCGCCAATACCTGATGACCGAGGGCTTGCCAGGCCCTGTAGCCCGCGACGCGCGTGGCGTCGGGCTTCTGGGTGAGGATCAACAGCACGTTGTTCGGGCTGTAGCGAGGGAAGCGACTCTGGACGTCGAGGTACTGGGTCCAGCGCTCGCTCGTAGTGAGCGCCGCGACGCCCTCGCCCAGTGCTTCGAGTAGTTCCGCGTAGTCGTGGTCCATAACTGCATCTCCGTTACCCACTCGGTAGTGAGTTACTCCGAGTGACCCAACGCAACGGTCGCGGCGTGGCGGCGTCGTCGAGCAATATCTTCGTGAACGAACTCGTCGAAGGACTCTCTCTCAGCGTGCTCGGGTCCGTGAGCGCAACGCAGATCGGCGGTGAACTGTCGCAGCATTGCCGTGATGTCGCGAAACGCGCGATGCCAGTCCGTGCCCGAGGACGCCGGTGAAGACGTCGCGTAGGCAACTCGTTCGTGATCCTTCAGCGCCTGCAAGGCAAGCACCAACGACTGGTGTTCATACCAACACGCCGGCACGACGTAACTGTCTATTCCCTTGTAGCGTTCGCGCAACTCGTCAACCCATTCGCGCAGGCCGGACCACTCGCGCTGCGCCGGAATGGCCGCGAGACTCGGCCAATGAATCGGCGGCTCGATCTTCTCCTCGTCGCTGGTCGCCTTCGGACGCACTTCGAAGGCACGAGGTAGAACCGGACGCGGTGGAGTCTCTGAGCTCACGCCCGGACTTCCCATCGAGGAAGAGCGCCGAGGCGCAGTAACTCTTCAACGTTCGTTCGCGCGAGACCGAGTTCGCGAGCGTCAGCGCGCTGCGTCCAGGGTTTCAGAGTCAACATGATGGGTTTGGCCGCGCGCAACATCAATAGGCCGTGACCCACCTTGATGAGCCGCACGCTGCTCGGATCCAGGATGGCTCGTTGGCGCGTGGACTCCGAGATACTCCGTCCACCGCCAGCTTGGTGAGTAGTCGCGACTTCGCGATGTTCTCGATCACCGATGAGCTGTGCCAGATCGCGTAGGTCGCTCGCGTTACTCGAGCCCCCGAGAATCACCTTCGAAGTGGCCGAGTCCCAGATGGCCTGGGCCTGTTCACTCCCCCAACGATCGCGCGCTTGCGCCAGGGACTGCAGG
>Ga0209483_1000750_pt1 | contig 26582 bp, 28 predicted proteins | sample NGEPerA_FD_184508 | JGI IMG/M metagenome (GOLD analysis project Ga0209483, IMG submission 184508) | Arctic peat soil microbial communities from the Barrow Environmental Observatory site, Barrow, Alaska, USA - NGEE PermafrostL2-A... | ecosystem: Environmental > Terrestrial > Soil > Wetlands >... | reverse complement strand
TCCGGGTCCTCGCCGGCGATCATGTCGTCGCGGAAGCCGCCGACGGCGGCGATCGCGGCCACGCGCATCATCGCATTGCCGCCGCAGGCCCGCGCCTCGCCCGTTGGTCCGTCCCATTCATGATCCAATAGCGCGTTGTAGACCGAGGCCTCCGGATACCGCTCGCGCAGCCGGCCGAACACCACGGCTGCCCGCCCGTGTGCCGCAAGCGATGCGATCGCCTGCGCCGGCCAGTTTTGCGCGAGCTCGCAATCGCCGTCGACGAACTGCACAAAGCCAAGCTCCGGCGTCAGCGCGCGCAGCCGCGCTAGCCCGGCATTGCGCGCGCGCGCCGCCGTGAAACCCCTGTTCATGTCGAGTTCGACCACGTCGACACCTCTGGCGCGTGCCCATGCGACCGAGCCGTCGGTCGAGCCGGAATCGACATAGACGATCCGCGCCTCCGCCGGCACCGCGGCCAGGCACTGCTTCAGCCGTTCACCCTCATTGCGCGCGATCACCACGACGCCGATTGCGGCCGGCGCGTCGGAAGCCATCAGCGGGGTTCGCGCGGTGTGATGGCAGCGGGCACGCCCATGGCGCTGGCGTGGGCGGGCATGTCGGAAACCACGACCGCGTTCGCGCCGATCCTCGCATGCGCGCCGATCGTGACCGCGCCGAGGATTTTTGCGCCGGCGCCGATGTCGACATGGCCGGCGATCACGGGTGTCCCGCGGCCCTCGCGGCTACCGATGGTGACCTGCTGAAAGATCAGGCAGTTCACCCCGATCTCCGCTTCGGGGTGGATCACGATGCCGTTCGGGTGCGGGATCAACAGGCCACCACCGATCCGGCAGGTCAGGGGGATGTCGGCGCCGGTCACCACGCTCCAGAAGCGATGGCGAAGAACGAGCAATTTGCAGAACAGAATACCGACGCCTCTCCGATTCTGCCAATATTGGTAGCGTCTGATGGCGAGCAACAGCTTTCGCCCCGGATCCCAGAACTGTCGTGGCATCTCCCGCGTCCAATCGGGAACTTCGGCGCTGATCTGGGCCAAGGGCCGATCCAATTTGCCATTACCTTCGGATTACGTGGATCAGGAATTTTGTAGGTGGTTCGTGCGCCTTTGTCGCCGGCCGGATAGCTCCAAACAGGGCCGGCGACTATCTACGCCTTTAGTTTCTCGTCGTTCGAGAGAGGTGCTTCCTTGAAACATCTGACATTCACGGAACTTATGCGTGAGGTGGCCCGTGATGTTAAGCACATATTTTAAATAGGTTTTACGGCGCGAAAATTTCGTAGTAAATCGCTAAGAGTTTCTTAATCACACGAATTTTGCCGCCATTCGAAGTCAGGTCTTGCGATACGTGTTTGCGTGGAGTGCCCGTGCCAAAAACCTTGCGATTGTCCTATTCGAACTCTCTCCCGGAGACGGCGGCGATGCCATCCAAACCGAGCCGGGAAACCTCATCTTCTACGACTTTTGTCGGAGCAACGGCAGACGATCTTTCGCGTAACGTCTATGGCTTCCTGGGCATATCACTAGATGCAATCGATTTTACGACCCTCCTGCAATCAATGGAAGCCGCCGCCGGGGGAGCATTGCCATTCCTTATTTCAACGCCGAACGTCAATTTCCTGGTGACAAGTCAGTGGAATATCGAATTTCGAGAGTCGGTGTTGTTAAGTGACCTGTGTCTCGCAGACGGGATGCCTTTGATATGGATGGCTAAGCTTCTGAGAATTCCTATTAATGAGCGGATTGCCGGATCGGACCTTTTTGGCAGACTCAAATCCATCAATGGTACAGTCCGCCCTCTAAAGGTCTTCCTCTTTGGCGGTGCAGATGGTCTTGCGGCAACAGTTTGCAAAAAGCTGAACGCTGAAAAATGCGGGTTGGAATGCGTCGGATTTCTCAATCCCGGCTTCGGCTCTATTGAAGAGATGAGTACTGAGCACATTATCCAAACCATAAATTCTAGCCGCGCCGATTTGTTGGCAGTGTTTTTTGGTGCGGAAAAGGCTCAGTCGTGGCTGATCCACAACCATCGCCAGCTTCAGGCTCCTATTCGCGCACAATTTGGAGCTACGATAAATTTCGAGGCAGGAACGGTCAGACGGGCGCCTCGTTTTCTTAGAAGTACGGGGTTCGAGTGGTTATGGCGCATTAAAGAGGAACCCTACCTGTGGCGACGTTATTGGAATGACGGAAAAGTGCTTTTCCAGTTGTTCACGATGTGCGTCTTGCCGTTGATGGTGATTGCACGGTGGAAGCGAGATAAGGCAGCCGGCTTGATTATCCACTCACATGAAGATTCTACTTCTGTCACACTTGATTTGTCAGGGGCCGCCGTCACTGAGCATGTGGAAAGGGCGATCTATCACTTCCGGAACGCGCTGAAGACGGGAAAACAGATAACGATTGACGTTTCGAGGGCGCACAGCGTCGATCCACGGTTCTTTGGGCTGTTTTTAATGGTGCGGAAGCAACTTGCAATCCATGGAAAGCAACTAAGATTTACGGGCGTATCACCTGGGATCAGACGGATGTTTCGTCTGAATAAATTCGATTTTCTTCTTCCGCGTGAAGTATGATATCGGAATGGTATGAGGCCCCGAAGCGTGTTCTCGAGGTCTGCCTCAACAGTAGTCGCAGAGTCGAAAAATGAATCAGCGGTTTTTTCAAGCTCCAAATATTCGCCGGATCCTTGCTGTTCTGCTGGTTGCGTTCGTTGCGGGATGCGGTTCCCCCGAGCAAAATGCCAAAAAATATTATGAAAGCGGCATGGCTCTGATCGAAAAGAAAGATGATCTCGGTGCGCGAAAAGAGCTTCTGAAAGCCGTCAAATACAAGAGCGATAAGGTTGAAGTTTGGAGGGCGCTCGCTGGAATCGATGAACGCACAAAGTCGAATTCTCTCTTTCTGGATTTGCGCCGCATCGTTGAACTCGATTCGACCGACCTCGAAGCAAGATTGAGACTTGCGCGGATCATGGTGGGCGGCGGCGCTGCCGAAGCGGCTCTCAAAGTGGTAGATGCTGCCAAGGAGGAAAAGCCCGATGCTGGGCTTCATGCACTGAGAGCTCTGATTCTCCAGAGGACCAATGATAGTGCCGGAGCGATCCGCGAGGCCCAGCGAGCCTTTGAAATTGATCCCGGCAACGTGGATGCAGTTAGTTTGCTAGCATCAAAGAAGCTATCAGATGGTGACGCTGATGGTGCGCTGAAGCTTTTGGATACGCTGACGGTTGATGCAAAGGACGAAACCCGAATTTCACTGCAAAAAATGCAGATCTTCGCAAAAAAAGGCGATCTGCCTCAAGCAGAAAGCCTGCTTCGAAAGGTGATCTCGCTTAATCCCAAAGAGCCCGCATATCACTTGCAGCTCATTCAGCTTCTCATCGCCCAGCGACGTTTCGATGAAGCTGAAAAGGAGTTTCGCGCAAGGGTCGAGGCGAATCCGGCGGACAGCAAGATCGGCCTGGATTTGGTTCGCTTCCTAAACCTCGTCAAAGGCCCCGATGTTGCCCGGGCTGAGCTGGAAGCCCGCATCAAAGCCGGTGGGGACGTTTTCGACTACCAGATTGCGCTGGCAGAACTCGACTTTGCTCAGAACAAGCTCGACGACGCCACCCAGATGTTGAAAGGGCTTTCCAATAGCGCCTCCACCCCGGACAAGAAGCTTCTCGCCCAAGTCAAGCTTGCGGAAATGTATGTCAGCAAGGGCAATACTTCGGCGGCGGAGCCTCTTATTTCCGAAATTCTCGAGAAGGATCGCAGAAATACCGGAGCGCTGAGACTTCGGGCCAGCATAAATATCGACAAGGGACAGCTCGATGCCGCCATTTCCGATTTGCGTGAAGCCCTCAATGATCAGCCAAAGTCGCCTGAGCTTTTGATGCTATTGGCCGTAGCCTATGAGCGGGGCGGAAAGAATGAGCTGGCCGATCGCCAGTACGCAGATGCTTTGAAATCTTCCAACCTGAATCCGAACGTCGCCTTGCGATATGTCGCGTTCCTGCAGCGGAGGGGGGATGCTGCCCGCGCGGAGGACATTCTAACGGAGGTTTCTGCCCGCAATCCGAATAATCTGCAGGTCCTGTCGTCATTGGCCCAAATAAGGTTGAGCCGCCAGAACTGGTCGGGTGCCCTGGCGGTCGCCGAGACGGTCGGACGGGTTAATGACGGTCGCGCGCTTGCGGATCAAATTCGCGCCTCGGCATTCGCCGGCCAGAACAAGATCGATCAGAGCATTACGGCGCTCGAAGATGCGCATCAAGCGGCGCCAGATGCCGTCCAACCTATTGCATCGCTTGTCTCGGCATATGTCAGGCAAGGCAAGCCAGAAAAGGCGACCGCCCTGCTGCAGGAGATGAACAAAAAATTTCCCGCAAATGCACAACTCCTTGTGTTGATGGGACAGGCCGCGCTTGCACAGAACAAGCAGGATGAGGCTTTGAAGAGCTTCAAGGAAGCTGTCGCAAAACAGCCGAAGGACCCGATCGGCTTTAGTGCACTGTCGGATCTTTACGTTCGCCAGAAGAATTTTGATGCGGCCGGGGATGTGTTACGGGCCGGCCTTCAGGAGATGCCAGACAATTCCAACTTTCGCCTTTCGTCGGCAGGATTACAGATTCTCAAGGGGGATCACGATGCGGCGATTACCCAGTATGAAGCAATTCTAAAAGATCAGCCCAATTCCCTTGTCGCCATCAATAATCTGGTGAGCCTGTTACTTGACTATCGCTCCGACAAGGCAAGTCTCGATCGGGCGTCCTCACTGTCTGATGCCCTCAAGAATTCAAATGTACCGCAGTTTCAGGACACCCTCGGTTGGGCTCAGTACAGACGTGGCGAGTACAAGAGCTCTATATCGACCCTGGAGGGCGCCGCCGCCAAGCTGCCTAATCTTGCCGCGGTCCATTATCACCTCGGCATGAGCTATGCGGCGACGGGGCAATCCGACAAGGCCGCGGAGCAGTTCAAGACGGCTCTTAATCTCGAACCGGATGGGACGTCTTTGAAGGAAAGCATTCGCTCGGCGATGAAATGAAGGTCGCTAATTGCCCCGAGGTAGTATCGTAAGATTGTGCGACACGACCGCCATAATGCTGTGAGAGTCCGCAGCTCCGGTACCGGACACGGTTGGCTGGTTGGTGAGTGGATCAATTATTGTGGCCCCTTCCGAGTTGGCAAAGCGGTGTTGATACCTGTACGTGAACTGCGCGCTCCATTCTCGGAGAAAATTATAACTGTAGGTCACCGAGGCTGACGCATAGTCCGTCGTCGTAGTTGAAATCTGCCTGTTTCCGCTTGCCGAGAATGACAGTGTGGACGAAGAGTTTATTGTATATGCCAGACCCGCAATAATTGAATCTCGTTTGAACAATGACCCTACAACGCTCGGTCCAATTGACTGATTCGCCGTTATCGTAAGGGTCGTGTCCCTGAACATCTTGTAGGTGAGAGCTGCGTCGCCAATCCAGTCGGCGACAGCGCTCGAGACAGGTAAGGGAGGACCGCCTGTCGATGGCAGGGTACTGACGCCGTCGTCGGTTATGAGATAGGCGGCGCCGAGATTGCCGCGGAATGAAAGAACCGGAGAAAAAGTTGCATTTACGCCTACCTGATTACGGTAGATCTGAATGCGGGTATTGAAGGCGTTGTCGAAATTGAGCAGCTCGACTTCGGATGTTGCGATCCCTTCTGTGATTGAACTAAAACGGTGCTGCCATGTTTCTCGGGCCAATGTGTCGGTGAATGGAATTCCGCCACTGGACGGCTCGTAGCTCGTGCGTGTAGAGGTGGCGAACAAGCTCAGGCTGTCCCGAGCCGACACGGAACGGTCTATTCCGCCGCTGGCCGTGAGTTGATCGAGAAATCCGCTCGTGGGGGTTGCAACGCCGAGATCGTTCAAAATGGCAAGGGCAGTACTTTGCTGCCTCCATTTCGTTTCCACGAACTCTCGATCAAAATTGCCTTTTTCGGTCATCTCATAGCGGGCGTGGAAACCGTAAGTCAGGTATTCCGACGCCAAACCATCGACACCCGGTCCCCAATATTTCTTGTAGGTACCGTCGCCGTCGAAATTGAATTTGGAGGTTGGGGTCCGAGCTTCGGCGTTAGCCGAGAGCGCTGTGTACGAGCCAACGGACGCCGCGGGTGATGTCTTTAAAAACTGGTTACTGTTCAGCTCGACCGTTTCGCTGTCGGTCGCATTTAGTGACCAATCAAGAGCGAATGCCGTAGATGGCGCCATACCGAGGCACATCGAGACCGCTATGGCAGTTCTCTTCACAGCGACTCGCCTCTGCTGCACTTCAATTTTATTTTCTAGTCAAACAAGCCTCGTTCGGGAACCATGATGACGTCGCCGGCGCGCAGCCGGATATTGCCTTCGAGGTCGAGGCCGGCTTCGTAAGCCTTATAGTTGAACTTGAAAATCGTCTCGTCGCCGTCCGGCGACCGCCGTCTCACCTGGATACGGCGCTTTGCAGCAAAGGGACCTATACCGCCGGCAAGAGCAATTGCTTGCATTAGCGTTGTCGGTTGCCGAACCACATATGACCCCGGCTTCACGACCTCACCAGTGATGAAAATCTTGGGCTTCAGGTCGTCTTCCGGGATGTCCTTGGGGGAGTTCGCCACCGCGACGGTCACATCCAGATTGTCGTCCTTATAATTGCCCTTCAGCTTGGCTTTCAGGATGTTTTCCAACGCCTGGGGGGTGAGGCCGCGCGCGCGAATATGACCTGCCAAGGGGAAGGCAATTTCTCCACCCGGATCAACCGTCACGTTGCGATCAAGCTTTGGATCCTGCAAGACCGAAATGCTGAGGTTGTCGCCCGACTTCAGTGCTTGAGCATTGGCTCCAGGGATCCAGACGCCCAAGCAAAGCAAAATAAACAAGATTCGCATGCTTATCCCCTCATCGACACACAACGGCGTATCGCCAAAACGGCTTTCGGGGCGGGGTTTGCTCAGACCTAAATCTTCAGACGCCCGGCCGATTTAAAGAACTCTTAGACCGGAACACAAAAGGTTACAAATACTTAGGGAACACGGGAGACCCGTTTGACTGGAAAAATGCTGTACTGTTGCTTGTCTGCAATAACATCCCGAACCAACTCGTCGGTGACCATTTTCTTGTCGTTGGCGAAGCCGTAGACGAGGGCAGTGTCGCAGAGGACATTGATCATACGAGGTATTCCGCCGCTGGCGGCGGCGATCAGAGCGCAGGCCTCTCGGGTGAAAAGCGGCCGAGGCGACCCCACGGCCTGCAAGCGGAACGCTATGTAGTTGGCCACCTCACGGTCGTCCAGCGGACGCAAGTGGAAGTCGGAGGAAATTCGCTGGGCAAACTGATGCAGTTTCGGGGCGAGAAGCAGATCTCGCAGTTGGGGCTGGCCCACGAGTATTAGCTGCAGGATTTGAAATTTGTCGGCGTTAATGTTGGAAATCATTCGCAAGTGTTCGAGGGCTTCCGGCTCAAGATTCTGGGCTTCGTCGATGATCAGGATGGTGCGCCGCCCATTGGCGTATTGGCCGTACAAATAATCTTGCAACTGTTTGAAAAGATATGGGTATTCGCCTTCAAACGGTTGGCCTAGCGACATCAAGATCCACTGAAGCAGTTCCTGACGGCCCTGCGGCGAATTCGAGATCAGTCCGACCGTAATGCTGGGGTTGATCTTTTTTAGCAGGTGTCGGACGAGAGTTGTCTTTCCCGACCCGATTTCCCCGGTAATGACGGTAAAACCGGCATTATTCATGACGCCAAATTCCAGCATCGTGAACGCCATCGAGTGCATTTTTCCCCAATAGATCAAATCTGGATCGGGCAGGATCGAAAATGGTTTCTCCCGCAGCTGGTAGAAGGCCTCGTACATCGAAGTTCCTCAAAGGGGACGATAGTTCCGTTATAACGCTATATGGGGAAGTACTTAGTGTGGCTTCGGAAGTTTCTTCAATCTACGTAAATTACGCGAGCATTTCGGGGGTAGGGTTGCGCTATGTCCTGCTCGAAATCCTTAGTTGGAACCGTTAAGATTGAACGCCGAAAGTCTCTGTGCGGCTGATTATTCATTAAACTGGCCACAAATTGGATGCTAAGATTGTCAATGGTTGGCGTGAAAGCTTCACAAATAAGCTTCATGGCACCAATCTTGGCACGTTTCGTGCCGGAGACGCGCGGATTAGCATGCTGCAAAAAGTCGACTTTGAAGACGATTTTCAGGCGCTGCAGGAGGATCGTAGCCATCTTCTGCGGTCGGGTTTTTATTGGCAATTGTTCAAGCGGCGCTGGCCATATTTCGTTTTTCCGTTTGTCCTAGTCGCCTCTACGGGAATCGGCGCGGCGTTGCTTTGGCCTCCGACGTACTTGTCCGAAGGCAAAATTCTGGTCCAGTCCCAACAGATTCCGTCGGAACTTGTACGCCCGACCGTCACCAGTGCGGCGCAGGAGCGTATCCAGGTCATCGAACAACGTACCATGACTCGAGACAATCTGGTCGCGATCGCCGACAAGTTTCAACTGTTTCCCGAAAAACGGTCATTGATGTCGGTTACGGAACTTGTCGAGTTGATGAAGAAAAATACCAAGATTGCTCCGGTTGAACTCCAGCTGGACTTCAAGCAGAAAACGCGTGCCGCACTTGAAAATCCCACGATTGTCTTCTCAGTTGGATTCCAATATGGCGATGCCGCGACCGCAACGCGCGTTGCCAACGAGCTGATGACGCGCATCCTGAACGAAGATCTTCGTGATCGGACGAGCCGGGCCATCGACACCACAAAATTCCTGGCGCGCGAGGTTCAGAAACTCCGGGCCGACAATGCTGCGCTCGATGCTCGGATCGCGCAGCTCCGACTTTCGCAAGGCAAACCGTCGACATCCGGAACAACTGATCAGCCGGCAATGGTCCTGGCGCAGCTCAAGGCCGAGCTCGTTCAAAAGAGCGCTCTCTACTCCGAGCGGCACCCTCTGATCCAGTCGCTAAAACGGCAGATTGAGGCGCTGGAGAAGGCAGGCTCTCCATCTGCCAATACTGATTCCTCCGAGTCTTCGGCCAGCATTGACGCACTTGTTGCTCAGCAGGAAGCGCTGCAGAAGAATCTGGATGTAGCTTCGACGAAGCTAGATGCAGCGCGGCTTGGAGAGGATCTCGAGAAGAACCAGCAATCTGAGAAACTCGAGATCATCGAACAACCAACCATTCCGCAAGAGCCCATCAAGCCAAATCGTCCTAAGGTCGCCGCTCTCGCACTGGCTCTGGCGCTCATGGCAGGCGTCGGTTTGACGTTTTTAGTTGAAGTTTCCGACAAGGGGATTCGAAGGAGCAGTGATATCCTGGGTGTCGTTGACGGTCAGTTGATTGTTTCGATCCCCTACATCACAACGGCAGCAGAACTGCGCGGCCGAAAACGACGCATCGCGCTGTTCGCTGCTGTCTTTGTTGTTCTTGTGATCGGCCTGCTGGTCGGAGCTTACTTTTTCTTGCCACCACTCGATCTGATCATCGCCAAGGCGCGAGTTGGTATATTCCGGTAGCGACCAGAGTTCCAGGAGTTAGCGAGTGGATTCGATCAAACAGGCGGTTGAGCTTGCTCGGGCCGCCGAAGGCGCACCCCGGCCGAGTATGGATCCGTCAATTGGCTTTCCCGGCGGGTCCCGCTCTAGTCCTCTCGATACACAAATTAGAGACGTACATCTCGATGCCGCTCACCTCGAAGCCGCGCGAATAGTTGCGCATGGGGCGTCAAGCCAGCATGGGCGCTATTATGATATGCTGCGAACTCAGGTTCTTCAGGAAATGGACAAGAAAAGCTGGCAGTTCTTGGCTGTTACCTCGCCGACCGCCGGGTGTGGAAAGACCGTGACCGCCTGCAACCTTGCTGTGAGCATCGCTCGCTTGCCAGAGCGATCGGTGTTGTTGGTGGATCTGGATCTGCGCAAGCCTATGGTGGCAGACTATTTGGGCGTGCGCGGCACAGGTGGCGTACTCAGCGTTCTCGAGGGACGCGGGACACTGTCATCGGCGATCGTGCAAGCCAATATTGGCCCGAACAGCTTGTTGGTTCTTCCTGGATCGGTGTCTTCGGCAGGTTCGTCGGAGTGGATGGCGTCTCAAACGATGAGCACGCTCTTGCAGACGATCAAGAGGGACTTCAGATCCCATATCGTGATATTCGACTTGCCGCCAATCCTGCTGGGCGATGATGTGATTTCCATTTTGCCCCGCACGGATGCGGCTCTGCTTGTCGCCGGTGTCGGAAGCACCTCGGTTTCCGACATCAAGGAGTGTCAGAAGCACCTGCAGCGCACCCCGGTTGTCCGAGTAGTCGTCAACAAGGCCACGGAAACTGCCGGTTCTTACTACGGGTATTACTGATTGGCTAAAACCGAAAATCCGCGGGCAAGAAGGCGGCAATTTCTGACGCCGGCACGAAATACTTGGCGATATCTCGGGTTTCGGTTTTTCCATTATTGGTTCGCGATTGTGTAATTTTGCGACTCATAATTCCAAGCAGGCAATGGCGTTGCGCATCGAAAACCCCGGATCCGGAATTTCCGGTTTTGGCAACGTCAGCAATCACCGTGCTGAAGCGGCGGACCCCGATCGGAAGTCGCTCTGGCGCAATAACATGGGAACGAACCGTTCCCTCGGGAACGACGGTGACCACTTGCTCCCCAGGCCAGGGAGGCTCCTTGCACAATGAGTTGCGACGCAGTCTGAGACGCATCGGAAGCAGGCTCTCCTCGATTGACAGGAACGTCAAATCGGTGCCCTCAAAGCTGCCTTCCTTGACGACATCAGTCGGATATTCTTGCCCTGCGATCACAACCTTGGGTCTCGTCAACCAGGCCCGCCCCACAACGTGGGCGGCTGTGATAAACAAGCCCTTTCCTAGATAGATGCCGTATCCCGGGCCCCAGGTTTGCATGGGCGTTCTATGCACATTGACCGCGTAGGCCAAAAGCGAATTGTCCGGAGTTTCGGCAAAGGATGACCGAATCAGGAGCATCAGGACGAGGGCGCCAAATACAAGTCGAGACTGCATCGCAAGCCGCTTTGGGTTGTAAACGTGCCGGCGCCGCTGACTAGCCCATCGAGGATGAGCCAGAGCAGCGAGCCGCAGACCTACTGGCTGGCATCAAATCCTTCGGCACGGGATCAGCGATCGCGCCTAGGAAACGCCGGTAAAGAATTTAAGCTCTTGTGGCGGGATTGCTGCAAGCAAATCCCGGATGAACTGGTCCTGGAGCTTAAACGACGCCTCGCGTGGCAGGCCGATCGTGGAGATTCTGATGAGCGCTCCATCCGGAATAATACCGCGCAGACCGTATTTCAGCCGGATCAATTGACGGTCAACGACACCGTTGGCAATATCGTTTCCGACGCGCATCCAATAGCTGATCGGCTCAAAACGCGACTCACGTTGAGCGATCAACCTCGTCATTTTGATCGGCGCCGCGCCGTCGCGGTAGCTGAGTGCGGCCCCTGTCTTGTCCGATACCTTGAAACCATTGGCCGTATAGCACATCTCAGGACGGTGAGCCTTCAGCCGGTAATTTTGCACAGGACCGTACGCAACCAGCAGCATGACAATGTTGCCATGGCCGTCGGTGTATCCCCGGCTTACTTCCTGGCTGTAAATCCGGGCTGAGTACGGATCCGGCTCGACATAGCCCTCAGGATCTGGCGGCGTAACGGGGCTGATCGCGGGAACCAGCGTCCAGATTCCGAACTGCTTTGGAATTACCTGCTCCAGATTTAGAGAGGCCGATGTCCGCGCCATAAGCTCGCGGGGTGCCAGGACTTCCGCTAGAATTGCGGAACCCAGAATGGCGACGCATGCCAGAATGACCTGAATCCGGTTGAGTTTCACGACGACCAAATCCCGCTTTTTATGCCTAGGGCTATCATCCTAATACACGAATCCGGATGACTTCCAATTGAATTGGGTGAAGAACCCCGGAGTGCTCGAAATTAACATAAACAGATAAATTTCCAATTGTTTAGACCATTCATCTCGACGCTCGACAGCATTTTGGTTAGTCATGCAGCCATATCTTACCCGCAACAGCCTGCCGCAGGTTACATAAAACTAGATGGCCGCCAGCCGACATCACGGAGTTTTGAGATGAAAAGTCTACCGATGCGCGTCGGTCGCTTGGCGGTAATTGTCGGCTGTTGCGGAATCATGCTCGCGGCATGCGGCAAAAAAAGTGGAGAGCAGGCTTCAACGGGTCAGGTCGTTGCACATGTCGGAGATCAAGTCGTAACCACCCAGGAGCTTGAGAACGAATTTCGCGGGGCCAATATTCCGGCCGACAAACGGAAAGACCCCGAATTCATCAAACGAGTGCTGAGTGAATTGGTCGTTCGCAAATATTTGCTCAAACAGGCGCTCGCGGCAAAGCTCGATCGTGAACCTGGCGTCTTGCTGGATCTGCTGCGGGCTCGCGAACAAGTACTGGAAAGCGCATTTCTCAACCGCAACGTCACCTCCAAGGCGCCGGGCCAGGCCGACGTCGACAAGTACATAGCAAACAACCCGTTGAAATTCGCCGACCGAAAACTTTTAAGCGTGGAGCAGATCGGATTTCCTTTGGGATCCACCAGTCAATCCGTCATCGATGCCAACAAGGACGCCAAGTCTCTCGATGAAGTCGATCAGAAGCTAACGGCAGCCGGAATTCCCCACAGCCGTCAAATGGGCGCTCTGAACAGTGGCGATATCCCAGCAGATTTCTACAACTCGATTGAAGCAAAAAAAGCGGACGAAGTGTTCTTCGTTCGCGCAGGTCCAAATGGCGTATTCTTTAAGGTAAAGGGCGAAGAAGCCCGGCCTCTCGAGGGGGAAGCCGCTGCCAATCTCGCGCGGCAACTTATGAGAGCGGATGCTCTTAAGGCTGAGGTGGGCATGGCAACCTATTCGGCAAACCTTGAAGCAAAATACGAGGGCGAATACGCCAAAATCATGCAGCAAGCCGATGGAAAGAAAAATTGATACGTGTCTAGCCAAGGATTTGGAGTGCAAGCCGATCTATTGCTGGTTTTGACCTCAATATGATTTCCTAGTGAACCGGACCCGTAAAAGAGATGAGCACCTTCTTTGACGTAGTAACGGTAACTTGTTTTGTAGGATTAGTGATTGCATTTTTCCAATTCACGGATCGGGAAACCCGAACGCTGGTGCATTTCATTTTGGCCGGCGTCGTGTTTGCGGTGGCCAACCAGGTCGGCAATAACGGCTCGACCGTCCTCGCCCTGATTCTGATTTTTGCCGGCGCGACCTACGCCGTTCTGGTTGCACGACGATAAATCGGTTGTCGGGTTTCCTTCAGGATGCTAACCCTCCAAATAATCGACATTTTTTGGTTTAGAAAATGACCTTGTCGCAAGCGGTTCAGCCAGCGAAATCAGACGTCATCCAGGGTTGGCTTTGGCCGGCCGTGCTCATTGGGTCTTTCCTCGCGGCTTACACCCCCACTGTTCGAAGTCTTATCGATGGGCCATGGCAAACCGAACAAGAGGGTCATGGACCACTTATCATTGCAGCCTCGCTATGGCTGGCATGGCAGTCCCGTGAACGACTAAAATCAGCGAAAATCTCGCCGGCGCCGGCGTTGGGTTGGATGTCGCTGCTGCTTGGACTTGCTCTGATGTTTTTGGCAAGAACGCAGGGCGTACTGACGGTGGAAGCATTTTCCGTGATACCGGTTATTACCGGATGTGTTTTACTTTCTGCCGGTTGGCCAGCACTTCGCAGCTTAGCGTTTCCGATCGCATTTTTGTTTTTTGCGGTGCCGATGCCGGATTGGCTGATCGATGCTGCTACCGTCCCGCTGAAGGTGTTTATCTCCAATATCGTAACGAGCGTTCTATACGCGGCAGGTTATCCCATCGCGCAAAATGGCGTCATACTTATGATCGGATCTTATCAGCTGTTGGTGAAAGACGCGTGCTCCGGGATGAATTCGATCTTTGCGCTATCGGCGATTGGGGTCTTTTATGCCTACGCATTCCGCTGGGAAGAAAAGATTCGCAGTCTTGTCCTTCTTGCTGCGATCGTCCCCATAACCATCGCGGCGAATTTTATTCGCGTCATCACTCTGGTCTTGATCGCCTATTATGGAGGGGCCGACATGCTTGAGGTAGTGCACGATCTCACTGGTATCGGCCTGTTTGTTGTGGCTGTTATTCTATTGTTCCTGCTGGATGGGTTGCTGGGGCTGGGCAGTAAAGTACTGGGGTCGAGACGCCGCGTGGACGCATAAAATCACCGTCTAATCCTTCGTGCTCACTCCATAATCGGCTGCGCTGTCGGATATTCTGGCCAACAAGATTGTCGAAGTCAGAACGTTCCTTTCTTCTCTATTTGCATACTCGAAAATGGCTTTATAGTACCATGGAATGTTTTGCTCTGTGGATAGTGCTGGCGTCTAATGAACATTCCACAAACTGGCTTCACTCCCGGCCGGGCCTACGTCGGGTGGGTAGACACGGCGAAGGGATTGGGAATCATCCTCGTCGTGTTGGGGCATGTTCTGCGAGGCGTCGTCGCCAGCGATCTCTTGACTCCGACACCCGCGGTTGAGTTCGTCGACGCGTGGATCTACGCATTTCATATGCCTCTATTTTTTTTCGTGTCGGGTCTATTTCTTTTCCGGTCCGCAGAAAAACCGGCCCGAGATTTTGCGTGGAATAAGATAGGCACGATCGCCTACCCGTATGTTGTGTGGTCGCTTATCACCCTGATGATCAAGTCGGCGCTTGGGCAGATCGTCAACCAACCGCGAACCTTGTCAGAAATCGGGGAGATTTTGTGCTGCCCTATAGAGCAATTTTGGTTCCTTTACGTTTTATTTCTCCTAAGTATCGCAATTGGATTTCTTCTCAAATTTGGGATGAAGCCATGGGCGATAATATTCCTTGCAGCTTTCTTGTATCCAGGCATCTGGCCACTGCCCTGGTCCGGTTGGATGCCTTTTGAAATGGCCAGGTCTTACGGGATCTATATGGCGTTGGGTATTGCGGTCGGCAGCAGTCCACTGTTTGTCTGGCTTTCTTCCGCAGGAGAACGACCGCTAGCCGCGGTCTCGATAGTCGGCTTTTTCATGGTGACGTCCCTCGCTGCCTTTCTTGAATCTTCCCACGCTCATTCACTTGATTTCATTTCGGCGGCGAGTGGAACGGCTGCCGTCGTTGCTCTCGCGGTGCTCGTCAATCGTGCGAAAATGGATTCAGCGATAAGGTTTTTGGGTCGCTATTCGCTTGAGATTTACGTTGCTCACACGATGGCTTCGGCTGCAATTCGAATAATTTTTCAGCAAGTCTGGCACTTAACCGTGCCCGCAATCTATATTCTGGTTGGTACCGCTGTGGGCTTATATGGCCCGGCGTTTGCGGCCATCGCCTTGGAGCGCATAGGCTTCCGATGGGCTTTCACCCTGTCAGAGAGAAATAAACTGGGAAGCTTGCAACAGAAGTCGTTGGGGTGAAGACCATGAAATTCCACCCATCCGGTCGTCGGCTTGACCGGGACAACATAGTGGCTAGCAGCCCTACGAAAATGCTCGGCGTTAATATTCCAATAAACAGGAATGAAGCTCCTTATAGCAAATTGTTGCACCTTTAGTGAAAGCGAAAATTAATAACGTCAAATGGCGATTGAGACCCATTATCAGGATCAGCTACAGATTGTCACTTCAGCAGTTTTCAGGAGCGCAGAGCTTAGTACTTCAGGTGCGGAGTCAAAGGGTCGTCCCAGATGAGCCTAACGTACGCGATGCCTGACATTCACGGTCGCCTCGATTTGCTCGAGACTGGCATCGACAGAATTGTCAAACATTCAGCAGGGAAACGCGCCACAGTCGTCACCTTGGGCGACTATGTCGATCGGGGGCCAAGCAGCCGTCAAGTGATCGAACTGTTGGTAACTTGGCGACCAGACAAGCTCACAGTCGTAAACCTAAAGGGCAACCACGAAGCGATGATGTGGGAGGTCTGCAACAATCTTGCCGAGCTGGATTGGTGGATTGAGAATGGCGGTGGCCAGTCGCTGGCATCCTACGGCGCGCACTCTTCGCAGGAAAAGCTTGATCCGCGTGTCGTGCCGCGAGCGCATCTTAAGTGGATAGCCGGTCTTCCCCTCATGCACGTCGATCAGCACAGGGTATTCGTTCACGCCGCGGTCGATCCAAAGCTGCCGCTCGACCAACAAAATGAACAAACCCTTCTATGGAAGCGATACCCGGACGGATTTAGCCAAGGTCACGGTCACCGCCATGTCGTGCATGGACACCACGCCGATCCAAAAGCGCCGATTGTAATGAAGGGCAAGACCAACCTTGATGGGCTGGCCTGGAAGACGGGCCGGCTGGTTATTGGCGTATTTGAGGATGACCGGCCCGGCGGCGCGTCAGAGTTTTTGGAGATTGTTGGTTCGGTTCAAGCTTGATCGCCGATCGTTGCTTTGCAAACATTTAAAACACTCCGAAGCCCTTACCTTCTTGGCGCACGAAATCTACGCCGACCCGTTGAAAAGCATTCAAGACCGAGTGCAGGTTTGCAGCTGTCCATTTGGACGATGCCATCGACGGCTTCAGCGCGCCGGATACCTGAAAAGTAGTGAGCGGGTGAGCCCCTCAAGGCTTGGCACATCGCGTCAGTTCACCGCGGAAGTGGGGTCACCACAGGGCATACCGACTCTAACGAGCCGCCCGCGCCGGGGTCATGGCTAGTAACAGCGCTTCCCTTGCCGATCATGAAAAACATAATCAGTGCCAGGCGATGGATAGGACAGCTCCCCGCACTCGCCGGAATTAACCGGATAACCGAAAATGTCATAGCGCCTGTCTTTGGCATTCGGCGATGCGGTCTGGTCGCTACTTCCACGTCCGTAGTACTGCCCGCTAAACTGGCCACTGTACCGGCCGCTGTATTGTCCATTGTACTGGCCGTTAGATTGGCCGTTGTACTGCATGTTGACCTGGGCAGGCGCCAGCCCAACCGAACCGATCCATGCGGCCCCCAAGGCAGTCAGAAATCCGGGTGTCCTCATTTTCGTACTCCAAAACGATCGAACCAAACGATTTCGCCCAGTGGCAGTTCCAGCGTCGATATGTTCCTGAGGGCGTGTGGCCGCATCACGACGGCGCCAGGCTGAATAATCATGGAACCTCTATCGCCTGGTCCTTCCTTCGGGGATGTGTTCTCGAATGGTCGCGTCCTCGAAGACCCTTTTGGAGCAGATGTTGAACTTTAGAAACTCTGAAACAGCCCGGCCAGCTTACCCGCCTCCTTATCCGCATCATGGCGTTCAAGCACCCTTGCGCGTGCTTTGTCTCCCATCTGGACGATTGTTGCCGCAGGCGCATCGAGGCAGGCCTGAATGGCGGCGGCCAAAGCTTCGACATCCCCCGCCGGCACGAGCCAACCATGCTCACCCGGTTCGACCAATTCGGGAATACCGCCCACGAATGTGCTGATCACGGGTCTTCGTAACGCCATGGCCTCCATGATGACGACTGGCAGGCCTTCGGCAAAGCTCGGCAACACCAATGCTCGCGCTGCCAAAATTTCGTCCCGTACCTGGTCGCCGCTAATCCAGCCAGTGATGCGCACCACATTACGTAGTTTGTAGCGGGCGATAAGGGCCTCAAGTTCACACCGCATCTCGCCGTCGCCGGCCAATACCAGCTCAAACCTCGTCCCGTGCTCCGACAACCGTCGTGCGGCATCGATCAACAGCAGCTGCCCCTTTTGTTCACACAGGCGCCCGACGCAAATCAGCCGCCGTTCGGCGCCCGGCTGATCCGCCGCCCTTTCGTAAAAGGCTGGCTCAATCCCGCAATGGACTACCCGTATCTTTTGCCAGTGCTCATGGGAGACATTGCGAAGTAGCTGGCTCCGTCCGAACGAACTTACTCCGACCACGAAATCAGCCCGTCGGATTTTGTCGGGAAGCGCGATGAATTTCGCCTTATCGAACTCTTCAGGGCCGTGAGCAGTAAAACTCCAGCTCGGCCCCCCCAGTTCATGGACCAGCATCGCCACTTCCGCCGAGTTTGTTCCAAAATGCGCATGCAGATGCTCGATCGCTTCTGCACGCAGCCACGAGACAACCCGGCAAGCCTCGAGCAAATAAATCAGATGAACGGGGAGGGGGCGGTCAGCCCGTCGACTAACCTTCCACACAAGACCGAGCGCCTTCACCAAACGAATCGGATGGGTAGCCAGAATACGCAAGAACGCAAGTGACAGCGGGATCGCGCCGCCACGAAGGACATATCGCGTGCGCTTCTGTTCCAGCTGGTCTTCGTTGCCGACCTGCTTGTCACCCCATCCGCGAACCGATATCCGCAAAACCGCATGGCCCTGTCGCTCAACTGCCAGGATTTCGCGCCTAATAAAGCTGTGGCTGATTGAGGGGTATTGATTGATCAGGTATGCGATGCGCATTGAGACCACCCGGGCAAGAGCTGCTCTCCTGACATCCCTGAACAGTTTGTACAAGACAACCCGCATTGAACGACGAGAATCTGGGTTAAACCCGAAGCCTGAGCGACTTCGCCGTTAACTATGAAACGGCGCCCTGATCCACATGCGGTCGACCCATTGGAGACCTAGCGCTCCCCATTCATTTTGCCCACGATAGGGCTTGTACGCTAGGGTCACATGACCCTCCGAATTCGACTGGCTGGTAGAATGGCGACCCTCATTTCCTCGATCCTTGCTCTAGTTGCCGGATTGCTCAGTATTCCCGTGGCCGTGTTATTTCTTGAGGTGGTTGCAGCTTTCAAGATGGTAGAGGAAAAGCCGGCTGACGCTTCGAAGCCGGGGGCACCGGCGCGTGTCGCAGTGATCGTGCCCGCGCACAACGAAAGCAACGGCATTGTCCCGACGATCGAAGACATCAAGCCGCAGCTGAACCCGGGCGATCGCCTCATCGTCGTTGCAGACAATTGCTCTGATGATACCGCTGGGGTTGCGGCAGCTGCGGGAGCCGACGTCACCGCACGCAATGATCTCAGAAGAATCGGTAAGGGATATGCCCTGGGCTGGGGCATAGACCACGTCAGCGCCGATCCCCCCGATTTCGTCGTCTTCATTGATGCCGATTGCAGAATTCAACACGACACGATCGGGAGGTTGAGGGGGGTCTGCGGCGATGTCCAGCGGCCCGTCCAGGCATGCTTTCTGATGAAGTCGGCTGAAAACTCTCCGATCAATCACGGTTTCGCCGAATTCGCCTTTCTGTTGAGGAACTGGGTACGTCCGCTCGGGCTGAGAAACCTCGACTATCCAGTTCAGTTGATGGGAACGGGAATGATCTTCCCATGGGACGTCATTCGCTCCGCGCCCCTGGCCAGCGGAAACCTTGTGGAAGATCTAAAGCTCGGGCTCGATTTGGCTGAAGTTGGAAAATCACCCTATTTCTTCCCGTTTACGAAAGTGACAAGTGATTTTCCAGTAACGGACAAAGGCACTGACAGCCAACGCCAGCGTTGGGTGCAGGGCCATATCGGAACGATCCTGAAAGCCGTGCCGCGGCTTCTGTTTCTGGCGATCGCGGGCCGCAACCTGGATCTGCTGGTTTTGACGCTCGACTTATTGGTTCCGCCGTTGTCATTGCTTGGATTTTTAATCGCCGGAATGTTTGTTCTGACGTCTTTGGCTGCGCTCTTTGGTTTGTCTCTTGCGCCCATCATGATCGCCGTGGCAAATCTTCTGACATTCACCCTCACCATTCTCCTGGCATGGCGAAAGTTCGGCCGCGACATTTTGCCCGCCCGCGTCCTCTTGTTGATCGGTCCGCTGGTTCTAAAAAAACTTGGGCTTTACGGCCGGATGCTCGCGGGGCGAACCGTTTCGCAGTGGGTCCGAACCGATCGAGGGGAATCAGAATAAGTCCGGCGACGGCGCCACGAAATCGTGACTGCGCCAGGCGAGGGTCACGCAAGCGTTATTGAACCCGGCAAACGCAACAGCTCACCAATGCCAAGAGCTTCAGTGTGACAGCATCACAAGCAAAATTGGCACACTGTTTGCTTGAAACGTTCCCAGCAGAGGGGTGGGTTCTAATGAAAAATCGCTATCGGTTCACGGTCGCTGGCACGAGTACAGTCACCACTACCAAAAAGTCCAAGAAGCAGAAAAGGGCTCTGAAAGCGCTCGCCATGGCCAACATCGCGCAGCGATATACGGAATTGCGGCAGCTCCGGGAACGGATAGCCGAGGCGGAATCGTGGATAACGGCCCGATGAGTCTGTTGCGTCAAAGGCTTGCACGGCCGGTTTATCTCGCCGCGATAGCAGTGGCGACGGCGGGTTGGATGTGGGTGCTTTTTGAGGGATTTCGGTGGGTGCTCGGCGCTTAGCGCTCGCCGAGTGAACCGCAAGCCGGCGACAAATCCTGCTGGATCTCGAAATAATCGAACTTTATTGGTTCTGCGCCGGCCTGGTTTTCGGGACCGTGCTCAACGGGTATCTATTGGCGGCATGTACCGCTTATGAGCCTTTCTGACGCGGGCCTTGATCCCTTCGAGAGCAACGATCCTAAACGCGGCAGCAGATCTGTTGAATCCTGGGGCTATTTATTGCGAAGCCGCTAACCCCGCTTGACTCCATCGTTTTTTAATTTTAAATGTCCGGATCGAGATAATAAAGCGGGCTCTTGATTAATTAAGATCGCGCCAGATCGTAGATTTTTTAATGTGGAGTTACCATGAATAAAACGGTCGGTCTGTTCAGTCTTGCCCTGGCGCTGGTTACGCTCGGTAGCGCGGCACAATCCGCTCCGCTGGTGACGTCATCCATTGGACCCAACAGCGGTAACCCCGGGACGGACGCAACATTCGATCCGACACCGAGCGGCTCGACGTTGAATACGCCTAACACTTTCTCCGGAGGAACTACCCCGGCGGGTAACTTCACGGACCAGGGCATTAACTTCTCCGGGAGCGGCATGATCGCCAACAATCTGTCACAGCCGACTTCAGGATTCTCGGCTTCGCCAAACGGAGATACGACGAATTATCTGTCGCTCATCGCCAATACGCACGAGAACTTGACGTTTGGCGTCAGTGGAACAACGGTGGCCAACAGTTTCGGGCTGTTTTGGGGATCAATCGACACTTACAACAGCATCGTTTTTTCCAAGACGGGGGTAGGTACCGTCGAGTCGTATACCGGGGCCACAGTTGCGACTATGGCGACACCGCTTTCCACCGCGGCCAACGGTGGTCAGCAGACCCTGAACTCGAATCGCTACATCACGTTTTCGGGCTTCGAATTTGACAAGGTTGTTCTGACGACATCGCAGAATTCCTTTGAATTTGACAACGTGTCTTTTGGAGCAGCTCCTGCCAGAGACCAGGTGGGCAGCGTTCCGGAACCTTCGACCTGGGCCATGATGATTCTGGGATTTGCGGGCATCGGCTTTGTGGCCTATCGCCGTAAATCAAAGCCTGTATTGATGGCGACCTGATTCAGGAACAGCAAGTTTAAATTTGCAGAGCCGCCTTCGGGCGGCTTTTTGCCCTGTGGATTCTAGTGGCGGTGTCTTTTACACAGTATGGTCGAAAGTCTCTTGCAGCCTCTGCCGAAGCATGCTTTAAGAGAGATAAGATTGAGTTTAAATGGGGATTAATTGTTATGAATTTGCTTTTCTCCAAGCTGGTTCCCGCGGCAGCAATATCGCTCGGGTTTTTACTCACTGCGGCTCCGAGCCAAGCCGTGCCGTACATCACAAACGGCGGCCTTGTTACCGGACTAGGCGACCGGCAAAATTCTGGCTTCGATCAGCTCTCCTTGGATGCCGTCAATTCGGATTGGTCCAGCGGTACTTTGCTTCTGAACCCACTGACCTTCACTGTCGGGGTGAACTCGGCCGCCGGCGACAATCACACGGATACGGGATCTTTTACGGAGCTCCTTACCTTTAACGGTGCGACGCAAACTCTTATTATCCCATACAGCATTCAAGTCAGCGATTCCGATACCTTGACGCTTAACAGTGGCAATGCGTATTTTTTTCCGGGATATGAGATCACGTTGAATCCAGTTTCCTTGACAGACGGGGACGTCAACACTCCCGTGACTGGTAGTCTCACCGCGAATGTTACAGCCGTGCCCGAACCCGCCACGTGGGCTATGATGATCTTGGGCTTTGCTGGCGTTGGCTTTGTGGCCTATCGGCGCAAATCAAGGCCGGCCTTTCGTCTGGCCTGAAGACGTCTGTAAGCCAATCTAAAAAGAGGCCGCCGATAGGCGGCCTCTTTTTATTTCGATACAAAATAAATGACGGCTCGGATCGATTCGGCCGCGAGAACCGGCGCTTGCGATTGCGTCCGCGTTGCTTTCAGCGATGATCCTTGACTTGGCGCGCAACTGGTTAAAGAATGTTCGTTGTACTTCACGGTTGAATGGCGGAGGACATGGAAAGCTCTGGAAGGTACAGCCTGGCGGAGTTCTCAAGGCGTCACCTCGAATCGATTAAGCAAGCTTCACCATCGCAGGATCCTATCCCAGCCGAGGCTGCCACGACGCCATTTGATATTGCAAGATCTGCATTACCCGAGGATGGTGTCGCACGCCACGTGGTTTCAGGAATGTCGAAATTTCGCGACGCCAGCGGTTTCTGACGAAACTGCAAAATGAAGCGGGCAACCTCATTGTTGTCTTGCTGGAGCTGCGGCCCGCGCTTGGGGTCTCCGCGAGGAGCACAGCGGCCGCATCAAGAAAAAACCGCTCAGCGCGGCTGAAACTGAACTTGTCGTCTCGGATATGGTCATGAACGCCAGCAGCCTTCAGAAGGGTGATATTGTCAGGACCGATTGCGTTTCCTTCGTTTTCCGCGGGCTGGCGGCGTACGGCGGTGGGCCGATTTCTCGCGCGTCGACAACCCCTGCCAGCTAAAAGATAGTTTCGGGCTCGATTCCGGGAGCTTCCGAGAGGATTGACCATTTAATTTGGGTGGAATTTAAACCGTGAACAACAAGGTTAATCTTAATAATTGCATCATGAAGCCGCTCGGCGGAGGGTGGAACTCTATAAGGAAAAATGGAACTTTGTGGTCAAATCAGGTGCACTTTTGTTTAGACTTTGTCCCTAATGAAAAGCATTTGACTCCACCTTAATTTTCAGTAAATAGTGGACGAATAACTCTTGGTGCAGTCAAGCATTGGGTCAACAGGGTCAAACAGAGGAGCGACGATTGTGAGAGTGACGAAAAATTTTTTGGGGACGGCATTGGCCGCAGGTCTGGTTTTCGGGAGTGCGGTGTCGGCAAGCGCATCGCCCCTTGTTAGTTTCTCGGTGACGGGTCAAACTAAAACCGGCATTGGTGATACGTTGGGGACTCAATTTGATACCCTTACCACCAGTGCGAATATTAATAATTTCAACGGCAATGGCGTCATTGAATTCCAGCCGTTCAAATTCATTGTTGGCGTTAATGCCAGCGTACCTCAGACCGGTAACGCAGGTTCTCTCCTAGAGAGCATCTCGTTTGACGGGGGTCCCGCCATTAATTTCAACCTGGGATACGTCGTCGACATCAGCACTTCGGATACCCTCCATCTGTCGATTGTGCCAGATGGCGTCAACGAGACGTTTCATTTCGCGGGCTACACGATTCAAATCAACGATCAAACCTTTGCCCCTCAGGGCGTTGGCACGCTAAATGATTTTGTCACAGCAACCATCACAGGCGGCGATTCCGCAAACACTGCTGCTGTCCCCGAGGCGTCAACCTGGGCGATGATGGTTCTTGGCTTTGCGGGCGTGGGTTTCATGGCCTATCGTCGGAAGTCGAGGCCGGCGTTCCGTCTCGTCTGAGAAGTTCCGGATTTCGACACGAGGAGCCGCCTTCGGGCGGCTCTTTTGTTTTTAAGGACAGCAAAGTCCAGCGTCGTCGTTCTCTGACGATGTGATTCGAGCTGGGTCCAGCCCCACGGCTCGATGATCTCAGGCACGTACTAGAGCAAATTCCTCAAAAAGCGAGTCGAGGGGATTCTGTTGGAGGCCGAATGCTGATTCCATCTTCGTGACTGAGTCGGGAGGATGGGATGGGCAAGCCGTACAGCATGGATTTGCGCGAGCGCGTGGTTGCTGCGATCGAAGGCGGGGAATCGACGCATCAGGCGGCGGCGCGGTTTGCGATCGGGATTGCGACGGCCGGGGCATGGGCGCGGCTGAAGCGTTCCACCGGGGACATTCGTCCCGCCAAACAGGGCAAGCCGAAGGGTGCCGTGCTGGATGCGCATGCCGATTTCATTCTAGGTGTGCTGGCAGAGGCGCCGGACACGACGCTTGACGAGATGGTCGAACGGCTGTGGGAAGAACGCGGCGTGAAGGTAGTGAGGACTGCCGTGTGGAAGTTGCTCGACCGGCATGCTCAGACGCACAAAAAAAGACTGCCCATGCCAGCGAGCAAGAGCGCGCTGATGTAAAGGCCGGGCGAGAGAATTGGGTCGAGAACCAAGACGATCTTGACCCCGAACACCTGATCTTTATCGATGAGAGCGGCCTTTCGACCAAGATGGCACGTCTTCGTGGCTGGGCGCCAAAGGGCGAGCGTTGCTGCGCCGCCATTCCGCACGGTCATTGGAAAACCGTCACTTTTGTCGGCGGACTCACGCTTACGGGCTTTGTTGCGCCGATGCTTCTGGACGGTCCGATGGACGGAGAGTGCTTCCTCGCCTGGGTCGAGCAGATGTTGGCGCCTACCTTGCGCCCAGGCGACATCGTCGTCATGGACAATCTGGCCGCCCACAAGGTCGCTGGCGTCAGGCAAGCTATCGAGGCCTGTGGCGCCGAACTCCGCTATCTGCCGCCTTACAGTCCCGACCTCAATCCGATAGAAAATGCCTTCGCCAAGCTCAAGGCGCATGTGCGAAAGTCAGCCGCGCGAACCCTCGACGCACTCGAACGAGCCGCCGCCAATGCCTTGCCACAGTTCAAACCGGACCAATGCGCGAACTTCTTCGCGCACGCAGGATACAGAGTACCCATCCGTTAGCGGCCGCCTTGTGGATGAAGTGAGGGTGTGAGTCATGTGACTATTCACAGGAATAGTCACATGACGAATGGACGTATCGAGGTCATCACGTCGGTTGAGCGGCGGCGGCGCTGGAGCACGGCGGAGAAACAGCAACTGGTGTCGGCGTCGCTGGAGCCCGGAGCCAGCGTATCGGCGGTTGCGCGGGAAGCGGGGATCCATCCCGGCCAGCTGTATGGCTGGCGGCGGCAGTTGGGCGTGCGGCCGCGGATCGGGTTTGCGCCGGTGCGGATTGCGCCGGAGGAAGCACCAGGCGGTGTGTTCGATCGTGGGACGATTGAGATCGAGTTTGCGATGGGAGCGCGGATGCGGATCACCGGCGCGGTGGACGCCGCAGCCCTGACGGCGGCTATTGCGGTGCTGGCCGAAGGTCGGCGGCGATGATCCCGATAGCTTCGGGAGTACGGGTGTGGATTGCCACCGGCCACACCGACATGCGCCGCGGAATGAATACGCTGGCCTTGCTGGTTCAGGAAGCTCTCAAGCGTGATCCTCATGGCGGCGATCTCTACGTGTTCCGCGGCAAGAGCGGCAAGTTGATCAAAATTCTTTGGCATGATGGTCTCGGCATGTCGCTCTACGCCAAACGGCTAGAACGTGGCCGGTTCGTATGGCCCTCGGCGGTGGACGGCGCGGTGGTAATCACGCCGGCACAGCTCGGCTACATGCTCGAAGGCATCGACTGGCGCAATCCGCTTCACAGCTGGCGGCCATCAGTGGCGGGTTGAGTGCGGCGCGTTGACTCATCATCGCAGAAAGAGCTGCGAATCACTGGGGACTATGATCGAATCGCATTGTGGCAACGACAGCTGATCCTCTTCCCGACGACAACGATGCGCTGAAGGCCGCGTTGATCGAGACGCGCGTCAGGCTGTCCGGCGCCGAGGCTCTGATCGAGCACCTGCAACTTTTGATCGCCAAGATGAAGCGCGAGCTGTTCGGCCCGCGCTCCGAGCGCAGCCAGCGCCTGATCGATCAGCTGGAGTTGCAGCTCGAGGAATTGGCCGCTGCGGCCGGCGAGGATGAGGCCAAGGCCGAGACCGCCAGCATTCCGGTGCAGGGCTTCACGCGGCGCAAGACGCGCCGCAATTTTCCCGATCACCTGACGCGCCGGCGCATCGTTCATCCCGCGCCGTCCTGCTGCCCGTGCTGCGGCGGCACCAAACTCTCGAAGATCGGCGAGGATGTCACCGAGACGCTGGATGTGGTGCCGCGGCAATTGTTCGTCACCGAACATGTGCGAGAGAAGTTCAGCTGCCGGTCCTGCGAGAAGATCGCCCAGCCGCCGGCGCCCTTCCACGCGATCGCAAGAGGCTTCGCCGGGCCGAGCCTGCTGGCGATGATTCTGGTCGACAAATACGCCAATCATCAACCGCTCAATCGGCAGAGCGAACAGTTTGCTCGCGAAGGTGTCGAGTTCTCGGTCTCGACCATGGCCGATCATGTCGGCGCCTGCGCGGCGGCGCTGTTGCCGCTCGCCGAACTGATAAAAGCTCACGTGTTCGCTGCCGAGCGGATCCATGGTGATGA